>Ga0115011_10000548_pt1 | contig 30198 bp, 26 predicted proteins | sample TroAtlMetagenome_2_FD_88705 | JGI IMG/M metagenome (GOLD analysis project Ga0115011, IMG submission 88705) | Marine eukaryotic phytoplankton communities from Atlantic Ocean - Tropical Atlantic ANT8 Metagenome | ecosystem: Environmental > Aquatic > Marine > Oceanic | place: Tropical Atlantic...
AATACATCTGTGCCATACCCTGGCTCACTCATAGCCATGCAGCCTATCCATTCGCCACTACAAACCTTAGGTAAAATTCTTGATTTTTGTTCGTCACTGCCATTATGGGCTAAATTATTGACCATTAATTGAGCGTGAGCAAGATAAGCCAAACAAAAACCTGGATCTGAGTACGATAATTCCTCGTTTACAATAGCAACTGCTGTTGCGTCCATTCCTGAGCCACCATAATCTTCTGGCACACTAATTCCAAGTAATCCATAATCTCCTAATTTCCTGAATAATTCTTGATTAAACTTCTCAAATTTATCATATTCTAATGCCTGTGGTTCAACTTCTTCTGAAACAAAATCACGAATCATTGTCCTGAGCATCGCATGTTCTTCAGTCGGGTTGGCCAAATCTATTCTCTGCCAGTCACTGTCCATGGACCTTCGAGTAATGTTTCTCGTATATGGAATTCGATTAACAATTCATGCAATTCAGCAATAAAACATGATTTCATCAAGGTGTGACTCGACGACTATCTCGAGGAAAGGGGATTACTTCTCTAATATGTTCTGCACCAGATAACCAAGTACAAACTCTATCTACGCCCATTCCAAAACCACCGTGAGGCACACCTCCGTACCTACGAGTATCGATATAAAATTCATAAGGCTCTCTAGGAGTTCCTTCCTCATCTATACGTTCTAATATCTCAGCTTCAGACCATGTTCTCTCTCCACCGCCAATTATTTCACCATATCCTTCCGGTGCCAATAAATCATGACAAAGAACATATTTTGGATCATCAGGATCAGGACGATGATAGAATGGTTTAGCAATTCTAGGATAATGTGTCAGAAAGTGAGGTACTTCGAAATCAGCAGTCAATATCTTTTCTTTAGAGTAGTCTAAATCCTGACCCCACTCAACTTCTACGCCTTTACCTTGTAACGTTTCAATGGCTTCATCGTAGCGAATTATAGGATAAGGATTGTCGGCGTATTGAGAAATCAAATTTAAATCTCTGCCTAAACTAGATAATTCATCCGACCTCTCGTCTAGTAATGTACTAGCAATATGACGAACTAATCCTTCACCATGTTTCATAACTTCATTATTTGAAGCCCAGGCAATTTCCATCTCAGCATGCCAAAACTCTGTCAAGTGACGGCGTGTTCTAGACTTTTCTGCCCTAAATGAGGGAGCAATTGTGTATAATCTTTCAAGTGCAGGCATTGCTGCCTCGGCATATAATTGCCATGATTGAGTTAGATATGCTTTACGGCCAAAATATGGCACCTCGAAGAGTGTGCTTCCACCCTCGACTGCCCCTGCAACAAAGTTAGGTGCTTGGTATTCAATAAATTGACGATCACGAAAATAAGAATGTACTGCACCAAATACTGATGAGCGAATTTTGAGCATCGTTGTCATCCTACTTGTTCTGAGATACAAATGTCTGTTATCAAGAAGAAACTCTGTTTCACCACCATCTGCTTCAGCCATAGCAGATTCAGTTATTGGGAAAGGCCTCTCAGGATTTACTGAACCTACAACTTCTCCACTCAAAACTTGTAATTCATGACCATGTTCTCTATCGGTTGGTTCGACTATTCCTTTCAAAATTACACTTGATTCAATTAAAGAACTTTTTATTTCGTCAAAAAATGCATCCCCCAATACTTCTCTTTTAGCAACACATTGAATATTTCCTGTTGAATCTCTTACAACTATGAATCTGATTTTATTTGAACCTCTAGAACGATAAATCCAACCTTTTAGCTCTACTTCCTGGCCATCATATTCGCCAGCAAGAATTTCACTAATCCATGTATCTTTACTCATGCGAGTCACTCTTCGTGATTGAGCGTGCGAGCACTAACATATCAAAGTCAGCATCAGATAGTTAGTATTGAACCCGGGGATTAAGCCAAACTCACCACCAAAAAATGGTGATGAGCATGGCGGGTCTGACGGGGTTCGAACCCGCGACCCCCGGGTTAAAAGCCCGGTGCTCTACCTGACTAAGCTACAGACCCAGCCTCGCGAGAAAGCACCCCTCTATAATTACAACGGGTAAGCAAATACATTGCTTGCGCCTAGCTAATTGTTGGCGGGTCTGACGGGGTTCGAACCCGCGGCCTTCCGGTTAAGAGCCGGACGCTCTACCTGACTAAGCTACAGACCCAGTCTCGCGACCTAGAACATATCTATAATTACAACGGGTCAAGTAATAGTTAATTGAGACGTCCTGAATCGTTAATTAAAGTAATTACACCGCCTTTAGATGCTAATACTACTGCGTCACAAATCTTCACAAAGAGACCTACTTCGATAACTCCTGCAATACTTAGAAGTTTCATTTCTAAAGACTTAGGGTCCGATATTGATGGGCCAAAACTACAATCAAGAATATAACCTCCATTATCTGTTACGAAAGGTTCTGAACCACCTCTCAGCGAAACTAATCCTGAACAAAATAAGGAAATGCGATCTCTTGTTCGTTCCCATTCGAAAGGTAAAACTTCTACAGGTAAATCGAAACCTCCTAGAGTTTCTACTTGTTTTCTATCGTCTGCTACTACTATCATTGATTTGGATGATTGAGCCACTATCTTTTCTCTTGTTAAAGCACCTCCTCCGCCTTTAATCAAAGAAAAATTACTATCAAACTCATCAGCTCCATCAATTACCAAATCAAGACCTCCGGACTCTGATAACGTCACTAAAGGTATACCCACTTCTAATGCCAATTTTCGTGTTGCTTCACTAGTTGGGACGCCTACAACATTAAGTCCGTCTTCGGAAATTCTTCTTCCGATCTCTATTACAGTATATCGGACAGTTGAGCCGGTTCCAAGACCTAATTTCATACCATCTTTGATGAAATCACAAGCAGCAATACCTGCCTCTTGTTTGAGTCTCTCGACGTCTTCCATGATGTTCTGGAAAGGCATTACTACCATGATGGTTTCCAATGAAGGTTGTCATAATTAGATGAAATTCCTTGACCGAGAAGTTCATTCGAAGAGAGGGGCTCGGAGTATTGAGGGAGCAGGAGGGTCACTGACAGTGTACGACACTGAGGAAAGTCCCCTCTCCAAGATGCAAGCGGTCCGATTAACGTCGGAGATCTGGGAAGGTCGGCTCTGTAATAGAAACGAACTATATCAGACGTGTACAGTGAATCCGAAAGGAAGAGATTGTCTGAATGTAGATGGAACGAGCAACCCCGCTGGAGCAAGTCCAAGCAGTCCTGTATGGCATCAACAGGGACAGGTAGGATGCTAAGTTGAATGTGACCAGCTGAAAGGTGAACAGAAAGGGGCTTACTCCCTGCACCCTCACAATAAATTAACAAATATTAGATTGATTCTTCAATACAGTAATTTATCCGTGGCATTGTTCAGGGTCCAATAGGTGACGGCTGATAGTATGGATTTTGATTCTAATGATTTTCATTCGTTTGTATCGTCACGAAGATCAACACGTGATTTCCTTTCAACGCCAGTTTCTGATGAAATCATTGAGGAGATAATTGCGGATGGGCTAACATCACCTAGTTGGAGTAATACTAGACCAATTCTTGTGGCTGTTGCTAAGGGAGATGTTAGAGACAGGATTTCGAAAGATTTTCATTCTAGATGGGATGCAATAAAAGACGCCAGGGGTAGCTTATTTGGTAAAATAAAAGCTGTACTGAAAAGAAAAGGTTTGCCAACGAGTAACTGGATAATAACTAGACGTTACCATAAAGATTTAATTGAAAGATCAAAAAATCAAGGAAAAAGTTTCTTATCACATATTGGCATTGATAGGGATGATAAAGATGCTCGTGACAAAGCTTGGGCTAGGAACTATGATTTTTTCGGAGCGCCGGTAGAACTGTTTCTATTTACACATAAATCGTTAGGGAAATTCTCAGCCTCTGATGCAGGATTATTCATGCAGAATCTAATTCTTTCAGCACACTCAAAAGGTTTGGGAACATGCCCACAAGGTGCTGTTGCGGTATGGGAAGATGCTGTTCGCAAAGAATTTGACATTAGTAAAAATTACTCTTTACTTTGTGGGATTTGTTTAGGCTATCCAAGTGAAAATAAAATAAATTCTTTCAATGCTAATCGCCCAATGCCAGCAGAAATTATTGTTCCTGAAAAATTGCGATAATCAGCCAAATTAATATTCTAACTCTGGCATTTCCTTGGAAAATTGGCTCATGAAATCCCAAGCAATCTGAGTTGTAGGTATTAATCCACCATTGCCAGGAACATATCGAGGGAACTCGTTGGGACTTCCATAATCCTCTTCATATGGATTATGAGTACCTGCATAAAGACTGACCAATTGTACTTCGGCGCCATTTTCGCAGTCAGTGAATCCTTGAATCGAATATAGTGCATTTGCATCGTTTAGATCAGGTAGACTTCCTGCACAATCGTTGTATTTTGCAACTTCATACAGATTCTCTATAGCACCCGTTTGGTAAGCTGAGTTATCGAACCAAGCAACTGGATTGAATATTATCGGCCTAGAACCCCATGCGTACCATACATTATCATCCAGGGTACCATGAATTTCCATCATTGGTATCGGATTATATTCTGTAGGAATGTCTGCTAACAAGTACATGGCCATGCAAGCCATTGCTGCAATCTTCTCACTTGAATGGAATGACAGATAGTAAGACATAGCACAACCATTAGACCAACCAGTGACGTATACTCTATTAGGGTCAACTGGATGGATTTCAATTGCAATATCAATCAATCGATTTAGAAAACCTAAGTCATCAATATCATTTGCAACCGCATCAGCACAACACCAACCAGCGTTCCATGATTCTTCGCTCCCACCTGTTGCTGGGTCACCTCCCAATGCAAGTCCTTCCGGATTCAATAATATAGCACCATATTCTTCAGCAATCTCATCGAAACCTGAGATATCTCTTTGTTCAAAAGCAGACAAACTCCATCCGTGTAAATCAATAATTAGAGGTACAAGTTCACTTCCATTCACTTTTTCAGGCACATAAGTAATCCAACAACGTTCATAATCATCATGTTCAAAGCACCGATAATCATCTTTCTCAAAATATGGTAAAACTAAGTCTGAGTCCTCATCCACAACATTATCACTAGAATTTTCTTTAGATGAAATACATCCACTTAGTGCCATAGAGACTATTATTAAAGATAATGTCAATGCACTAACTCTTCGCCCCATACATTATGCTGGACCTTACAGTAGAAAAATATACGTATAGTTAATATGTAAAAATCTGACTTATCAATTAAAATCAGTTACTGCATCTAAAACCGAACTTTTCTCTAATGAACCGCTTTCTTCGAAGTCTAACCAAGGACCTTTACCTAAAATTCGAGAAGTTACATCTTTTTGTAGAACTATAATAGAAGGAAGTAGTATTGAACTTGTTAACAATGCTAGAACTAATAATACCATCATTAAAACGAAGAAATTTTGTAAACCTGGTATTGAAACAAATAGTCCTGCAGACAACCCGGCACATGTTGTGGCGGTAGTTTCGAAGATTGTCTGCCCTGTTTTCGAAACAGACTTGACGATTCCAGCTGGCGTCTCACCTTCATCCTTGATACGATCTACAATGTGAATAGAATCGTCAACACCTATCCCAAAGACGATAGTTCCTATCATTGCAGTAAATACATTTACACCTACTCCTCCAAATCTCATCAATAAAGGCTGCCAAAGAACTACTGCACCTACAGCAGCCATAGTGAATATAGCCAATCTAGGAGATCTAAACAAGAACGCCATAGCAATCAACAGAATAAACATGGTCCAAATTGTAGTTAGACTCTGGGCCTTATGAATTCCGTCATTTATATCAATAGAAACTGGTAATCCTCCAGTTAAAATTGAGTTATAGGTATCATCAATATTTATTGCAGTGCACCTTAAGGCACTGATGCATTCTTCTTCGCCCTCAAGAATATCATCTATTGCATTACGTAAAAGAGTTGCATCTGCGAGATTGATATATGGTTGATTGGCATAAACTAAGGTTTTAGTTTCCCCATTACCAGTGTCCTCGTTCATTAACATTGATCTGATTTCGGGAGATAATGTATCAAAAGCAATATTCACCATATCTTCTCTGCTAGATACTGAATAAGCCCAACATTGAGGACTGAAAGGATCTGAGGATTTATCCCAACACTCGTCATGTAAAATTTCCCAAAGGCTTTGATCATAAATCTCTAAGCCGGAGATATTGACATCAACATGTATAGCCTTTAGAACATTAACGAGACTGATAGTATCCGTTTCTGGGACGTTATCTACCAAAATTTGTAAAGTTTCTATTGAGTCTAATATTGGCAAATCCCTAATTGGGGCCGTTCCATTAACTTGCCCTCTTTCCTCCGCATTAATGATGAACATATTGGTTTGTCCACCTTCAAAAACTGCACTATATTCACGTAAAGTTTCATAAGATTCGAGATTTGGAGGGACTTCGTCAGGTCCGGCAGTAATTTGTTGACCCATAGTTTCAGTAAATTTCGCTATACCTGAAAATGTAATGAATAATGCAACAATTATCACCAATAGATAGTTCTTAACTGGTATCTGACCAATTCTATCCCACATTTTATCAAATAACTGAGTCTTACCCTTACGATATCTGAGTAACTCTACCAATGCTGGAACCATAATCATTGAAAGTAAAAATGTAACAAAAATTCCTATTAAAAGAGTTATTCCGACAGTTCTCATAGGTTGAATAGGCACCAAGAAAGACCAAGTTAAAACACTAAAACCAATTATTGTTGTCATTGCAGATAGCATAATTGCGTTACCGGTTGTTAAGGCTGCTCTAACAGTGGAAGTCAAACTAATTACGGGGTCCCAAGGATTAATGGTCTCTGAATCTAATCCATCACGGTTAGCCAACCAAGCTTTTTCCAGTTTTTCTTCTATTAATTCTACTCTATTCTCTTCAATTCTATTCGTTAAATGTAAAGCATAATCAACACCAAGACCTACTAGTATGGGGCCCGCAGAAATAATCATTGGAGTTAGCATAATATCAAAAATAACTGTGATTCCGAAAGTAATTGCTAAACTCATGGCAATTGGTAGACCACCGACAATTATTACTTTCGGATTTCTATGAAGAATTAACATTGCAAGACATACAAGAACTCCACTAATTGGAAGCATTACTTCGACTAATTCATCATATATCGAATCTGAAACATCATGTAGCACAGGAGTCAATCCTGTAATCGTAACTGCCTTTCTTTGAGGAATATCATCGAGTCTTTCCAAATCCATTGTAGATGTAGGGTTATCATATGTCTTTAGACAAAGTTCGCAGTTAATCCCTGATCGCTCGTAAATTAACTCACTTGCATAAGCAATAAACGCCTTATGGTCTTTCAAACCAGTAGTGGGATCAGCAGGAATCTCAGTATTTTCCATATCAAATAAAATACCCATTACAATTACGCCTGTATCCCATATTCCATCATCATTAGTATCTCTAACAAAAGACTCCATCAGCGAACCTGCCTGGTCCACTAAATTATCGACTCTTTCTTGATCACTAGGAATCGAATAACCCTCATTGGGGTTTGAATTAGAAATTGCACAATTATCGGTTGGACCGGTTGGTAGGCCATATTTTTCAACCGCACAACTAAATCGATAACTAGAAGAGTTTGCTTCCTTGATGATCTGGGATGGAGAAAGAATCCAAATTACTCCATCATTCCTTCCTCTGTCGTCCTTATATGCATCAAGACCATCTTGATAACCACCTGCTCCTCTGTTATTATCATCCCCTTCCAACCATGATAATTGATTAAGAATATTCACATCGGTAATATTTTCATCACCTCTTTCATTACCTGTGGCTGCGTTATCAGTTTGTATGTACAAAATGAAAATATCCGTAGCCCAGGGTGCTTCTCGAACATCTAATAGTAGTTCAGTCGAATCGGCACCATCCGGTAGATAAATCTCAACATCACCATTAATCTGATCTTGGAAATTCATAGCAGGTTTTATTGTCAGTGCTGAAATTAGAATCAGTATAGCTACTATTAAACCGGGACTCCTCAAAATCATCGAATAAGATAATTCGGCAGTTCTTATTGCGGTTCTACTGAATAAATCACTAGTACGGTTAATTGCTCTCTCTCCCATTTGATAAAAATCGCCTAATGGGCTTTCCATAGCTAATTGCTTAGCATTTATTGCTGAATCTCGAAACGGAGCCAATCTTTCAAAGAAACGTTCCCAAAAAACTACTTCCTCATCGTAGTCAATTGATGAATCGGGGGCCCCACGCACATCGTCCACGTAGACCTGCTCTCATATAGACCAAATGAAATAATCGCAAGCAATATTACAAACAATAAGAATTGAACATGATTTAGAATTTACAAAAATGATTATTTCTACTAATAAATTTACAATATATTACCTAGTAATAATTCTTTACTGGGTCAGAGCGAGTATACGAATTACTGAAAGTTAATGAGTATGTCCGAGGATTGATAATAATGGCGAGACGCAGGAAAACCTTGACTCAAAAAGGAAGAGATGATGATGTCAGAATTATTGCAGGATTTGTTCTTGGTTCAATCCTTACAGTAATAATGCTATTAGTAGTCATTATTGCACCGCCTGCAACAATAGGCCCGAGTGAAGGTGAATTAGCACCTGATTTCAGTGCTGACGCCTATAATGGAATAAATTGGCAAAATTTCAAACTATCCGATACATTTGACTATGAATGGGAAGAAGGAGAAGAAGGCGAATGGATTTTGATACAATTCATAGATACTGACTGCCCATATTGCTGGAGTGAAGGAGAAACCATGAGTGAATTATATGCACAATGGTCTGATAGTGTAGAATTTATCACAGTAACAGTTGAATTATCTATAAACAATCACGATAGTGACAGAGCAGAAGTTGAGGCTTTTCGTGACAAAACAAGTTATGGGACTGACGAAAATGATGGCGATGGATGCAATAGTGGTAGAGATAATTGCATCAATCGTCCAGGTACAGAGCATAACTGGAATTATATTGAAGGAAGTAGTAGTATTATGAAAGATTGGGAAGTTACTGGAACTCCTTTCTTAGCGATATTGAAGCCAGATGGATATGTTGCATGGAATCAATATGAAAATTTAGGGGAAGAGGATATTGAATCTGCAATGGAAAGAATTGTGGGTGGTTCCCAATGAATGATTCTTTGACTGATCCTGTATTGATAATTTTCATTTTAGGACTTGCATTTAGCAGTTATCTAATGCTTTCAAATAATGATAAGAAAACAACCATGCTACTGATGTCTTCCCTAAGTTTTTCCGTAGTTGGAATAATGTCATCTGCGTATACTTATATCATCCATAATAAAATGGTAGTCCAAGGAAGCACTTCATTTTGCTCATCTGAGGGAATAGTACAATGCGGTTCAGTTATTGGAGACCCACAATGGAATAACTTGTTTGGTATTCCTTGGGGGATTTTTGGAATACTATCTTTCTCAGTCCTGATTTTCTTGAGTTTGTGTTTATACCTTGACAAACATGCTAAATGGTCTGAAGATTATTTGAATTATTCTTGGTGGGCAGGAATTGCAGGATTGCCATTCGTTGCATTATTAATTATTATTGAATTAACTCAAGTTGAAGACGCTCCACATATTTGTCCATTTTGTACAATAGCACATATTTCATTAATTGGATATGTGGGTTCAATTTATTTCTTGAGAATTAGAAGAAATATGGGCAAATGGTCGGAAAACGAGGGATAAATATGCATTTAGTCACGGGAGGAGCTGGTTTCATTGGATCACATTTAGTAGATTCTTTAGTAGCCATGGGAAATAATGTAAGAATATTAGATAATTTTAGTAGTGGAAGAGAAGAGTTCTTAGAGCATCATAGAGAAAATGATAAAGTTGAGATATTTAGAGCAGATTTACTAGATTTAGATGCAGTAAAGGAAGCTATGAAAGGAATAGAAACCGTTCATCATCTAGCAGCGAACCCGGATATAAGATTGGGGACCGAGGTTACAGACACCGACCTTAAACAAGGAACAGTTGCAACCTACAATGTACTAGAAGCGATGCGTCAAAATAATGTAAAAAGAATTTCTTTCTCGTCGTCAAGTGCCATTTATGGAGAAGCAAATATAATGCCTACTCCTGAAACTTATGGGCCGATTTTGCCAATTTCATTATATGGCGCATCAAAATTAGCATCTGAAGCATTAATTAGTTCATGGTGTGGAACTTTTGGGGGAGAAGCTTGGATTCATAGATTTGCAAATATTGTGGGGCCGAGAGGGACTCATGGAGTTATTTTTGATTTTATCCATAAACTAAAAAATAATCCAAATAGATTAGAGGTATTGGGTAATGGATTGCAAGAAAAATCGTATATGTCAGCAGAAGATTGCGTGAGGGCTATGATTCATCTAATTGATAATTCAAGTGATAAGGTGAGCCTTTACAACTTGGGGACTGGCGACACATGTTCTGTAAGAAGAATTGCAGAGATTGTAGTTGAAGAAAGTGGACTAGATAATGTCTCAATTGAATATACCGGAGGAGATAGAGGTTGGGCTGGCGATGTACCAAAGACCTCACTTGATGTCGAAAGATTATTTGCAACAAATTTTAATCCAACTATGCAATCAGAAGATGCCATAAGATACACTGTAAAAGAATTAATCAAAGAAATCGGCCTTTGAATAGAATTACTGTAGAGGCAATAGATATTGCAAATAAAGGTAAAAATACACTAATTCCATTAGATTTTTGACTATCCTCTAGAATTAGTGAAATCGCCCCTAAAGTAGATCTTTGGTTGTCTATAATTTTTTCATGTGCTACAACAATAGAAATATCTTCCAAATCTTCGTTTTCTAATAAGAAATCTAAATTAATGCCAAATCCTTCATTGTTTTTTGTCATTGAAACATTGGTAAATCTTGAATTGAAAATTGTTTCCGAAGTAACTTCTCCTACTGAAAGATTTGTGTCAACTTCCATATTTAGATATCCAATACTAACGTCTTCGTGGTTTGTAATACCATTTGTGGCTTGAGATTTATCTATGTTCATCTCCGCTAATAAGAATATACTGACTTGAGAATTAGTATAATCCTCAACATTGAACAAATTAATTTTAAAATTTATAGATTTACTATCAATACTCTCTGTTCCAGATATCGAGATTATCGTATCTGAATCACGGATTCCTTCAGAATTGAGCAAAGCTCTATCTAAATCTACAGGGTCTACTGCCCCTTTAATTTCATTATTACTATCAAACCAAAAAGAAGGTGCTAGTTCCATGCCATTAGGGTGAATTGATAATCGTTCTGAAGAAATAGAATTGCCTAAGGGATCATCTATTGGATCATGTAAGGCAATTCTGACTAACCGAGATCCTCGATCATCTGCAAAATTAGAAACCCAAGGATCGATCTTTGCACAAACATCACACCAAGTAGCCGTATATTGTTCCATTAATACTGAGTTCCCCCCCTCTATGTACCAATCATTAGGTTCATCTTCTGCTACTATATTAGATGATGTCATAACTAACAACAGTAAAACTGCGATGCCACAGAAACTGGAATTTCTTACCATCTGTATACCTCTAAACGGCTTCACTTCATAACCAAGAGGCTAGACGAGCCTCACTGATGAGTAAGCGCTGGTATCAAGAAAACCGTCGCGACCCATGGAGAAGGCAGGCCAAATCTAAGGGTTATAGAGCCAGGTCAGCATATAAATTGAAGCAAATCCAAGAAAAATTTGAAATTATTCGGAAAGGAGATTATGTACTAGATATTGGGTGCCATCCTGGCGGGTGGACTCAGGTAGCAGTTGAAGAGGTAGGCGATGATGGATATGTCATAGGAGTCGACTTGTTATCTACATCACCTGTCGAAGGAGCAACGATAATTATTGGCGATATTACTAATCCAAAAACCATAGAACAAATAAATGAAGAAATAGAAGGTTATTACCTTAATTGTGTAATAAGTGATATTTCTCCGAGATTAACTGGACGTTATGATACGGATCAGGCAATTTCATTAGAATTATCCACGATGGTATTAGATGCTGCAATGCCAATATTGAATCCTGGCGGTTCATTTGTGACAAAAATTTTCCAAGGAGTCGGTATTGAGGGATTAATTGATGCGGCTAAAATGAGATTCTCAAGTGTGCAAAGATATGCCCCCACTGCATCTAGAAGTTCTTCTTCTGAGACTTACTTAGTATGTAGAAATAAACTGCCTAAAATTAGGAAAGAAGCTGAGGGTAGAACTGCATATGAACATCTAAAAGAGCACCTTAAAAAATTAGACATTGTTGTTGAGCATGAAGAAGAAAGAAAAAGTGAAGATACCAAAATTGGTTACCGGAAATACGTAGGTCGGGAAAAGTGAATTAATTACAGCTCATTCAGAATTTCTATCATAGGGTACAATATTCTGCCATTCAGAGGCATCAGACCTTGAAACAATTGCTTCAACCCAATCCGTATCTGAGCAGTTGAATACTTCATGAGGTAAGCCAGGTTCAATATAGAACATATCACCAGCACTATGAGTTACAGAATTTCTGCACCCTGGGCCAAACTCATGCCTAACACTGCCTTTTAGAAGGAATACCATTACATCGAAATCAACGTGAATATGAGCTTTAGCAATACCTCCTGGTGGAATAAATGCTTTATTCATAGAAAGTTTAGTTGCTGGAGTATTTTTTCCAGATAAACCTGCTCCATATTGAATATTGTTCCAACCTCTTACTTTGTGAACCTCTCTAAGGCCATGTATTCCACCCACATCTTCAACGTATTTCTTAAGATCACTTTGTTCCCCTTCTAAAATCAATTCATCTTCGCCCATTTTATCACTAAACCTTGAGATAAGATTTCACTTACAAAATATCCGTATTGAAGTTAATAATTGCTATTGTGGAAGATATTCTATTCTATGTCTTCAATCAAGCCTAAAAAGGGGTGGTGGCTCGCCCGAGCCATCCGAGGGACAGAAATGGGAAGTAGAGCAGAAGTTTGCACGTCGTCAGGAGTGCCTCTAGTAGATAACAAAAGTACAGCATTCCCATGCCCTTATTGTGGCACCTCAATTGGTAGAAGTGCACAATGTAGAACTCAAGCAGTCCCTTACATATGCCCAAGTTGTGGCTTCCAGGGTCCTTGAATTGAGGTGTTAATATGGGTCATGTTGTTGTAAAATATAAGGTAACTATAAACAATCCAGAAGAAGGTGCTCCTGATTATCAGGCTATTGCAAACGTAATAGATTCATTCGATGAAGTTCAAGCTGTAGAAATTAAACCTCTAGCATTCGGAATGATGTTTATTGAAGTTCAAGTTGTCCTTGGAGAAGGTGAAGGAATCGTTGATGAATTCGAGGAGAGAGTTAGAGGCATAAATCCTCTAGTTGGACAAATAGAAGCCCTAGAAATGGGAAGACTCTGAAGGTTATCTAACTTTAATCAATAATGATCTAAAGGTGAACGCATTAGTTCCCGCATTAAGACAGTTGCATATGTTCCAGGCGGCAGAATAAATTTCATCCTCATACTACAACCTTCGGGATTCCATAAATCATTCTCTTTAGGGCCCTCTTCCCAACGTTTTGAAATAGATGACTCGTGGATCTCAGGGACTTCTTCTATTGAGAAATCTCGGAACATTACTGATAATGGCCTCCTTGTACCATTAGTAGAAAGACGAGGAATAGCAGATACTTTCCAATCAATAGAATCTAAATTAGTTACTTGGAGGGCTTTATTTTCTACATCGCCAGGGATTCCTGTAGCAATTGGTGCATCATTGCCGGGAAGTGGCCCCGTTACGGCTAAACGACCCAATCGACAATTTCTACGACATCTTTCTAAATTTGTTTCACTAACTTCAGACATTTTTCCTACATCAATTCTGCCGCTTGGCTGTACAGGAGCTACTAAGTCCCCTATTTCTGGTTCAACAATACCAATATTGGATTTAAGTCGCCCAGCCAGTGAATGATTAAATGCCAAAGATTGTAGAGAATGGACAGTTAGTAATTGTAATGAAGGAGGGAGTGTTTTGTATGCTTTAACCCAGTTTTCCGGTTGTTTTTGTAAACTCTCCAACATATTTCTTTCAAATCCTAAATGTTTTGGAATGATTTCTAAACACTTTTCAGGATTTTGTGTATTTCTCCACATTTCTCTGAAAAGTTCTGTTTCTTGACCGTCATTCATTCCTTTCATACCAAGGTATAAATTGACTGCTTCTTGAAAATCTTCCGAAACAACTGCACGCCCAACTTCTGGAGTGACTGGTCTAGTTGAACCGAAACGTTGAGGACCAATCCAATTAGGGAAAACATTCTCTCCTAACCTTTCAGACATATTGGAAATTAGTTCTAATACTCTTCGCATTGCCTCCTTACCATCCATTGGTTCACCATTCTCGTAACAACAACCTCTTACAGTTATTGAAAATCTATTTCCATCATGATCGGACATGCCTATTTTCTGATGTGTTCGACCTAAAATTTCTAATGTTGTATCAGGAATCTCTACTGATTCTACTTTCTTTCTTGGAGCATCAATAACTAGAAGTTGTGTAGTTATTGCCCTCTTATCTTTCAATCCGGATGCAAAAATACGGTTTCTGTTGATACCGCAGGCTCTTGACAATCTCTTAAGGAAGCGGTTAGTTTCCCAATTTACTAATGTGGCTCTAACTACAGTAAAACGCCCTTTGGGGTCGAGTGCAGGAATTGGTGAGACTTCTTCGACTCTAAAATCTTCGACTCGAACTTTCAAAATTCCGCCTATCCCTAGCCCTTCAACGGCTCCAGAACCAAAACCAAGATATTCTTCAATGGACTTATTATCCATATTCAACAACGCTTATAATTCTAAATTAGATAATTCTTTATTGATATCTGAACAAAGATCACGGAAAACTTTCTCTGCTTTCTTACCTTTTACGCAACGAACATATAGCTCAGGTTCATCCAAATCAGGATGTTTTTGAAAGTAATTAGCATAATCTACATCTTTGCTATCATTGAGACGTGAACGGAACAATTGCAAGGTTGAATGATTCTCTCCGATGATTCTGAGACGAAGTTCGGTCCCTTCGTTTTTCAAGACTTTGATTGGCATAAGACAACCGTTCGAGTCGCCCCCCCTTTTTGAGGGCTTGCCTTCGAATGCTGGCTATTGAAGGAACGGTTGACGGTCTAACTTTAACACCGATATTGATTCGGGTTAATTATGATGGGGGGCGAATCAAGAGAAGAAAGGTTCGCCGAAGCTTTCGGAAGATTAGCCCCTGCGATACTAATTATCAGCCTATTATTAACCGTAATAACTGCATCAGTACTTGTTCCCTTACCAGAATTCACTACTGATCTTTCATCATTCGCACCCGAAAATGATGCGAAAGATGCCGAAGAAAGAATGAATCTCGTAATGGCTGACACTCCAAATAGAATTTATGTTCATGTCACACCAAATGAAGAAGGCGCTAATGTACTCGAAATCGGAGCATTACAACAATTATATGAAGATCTAGAAATAATTGACCAGGAATTTGGAGATGAAATAGTAGCACATATAAATATTGCAAGTATTTTACAAAATATACTCGAAGAAAGAGATAATCAAAGTAGGTCAATACAGGATTTTAATGAATGGGATAATCTCCTATTAGCCGTCATAAATGATGATGAGGAATGTACAGACGCAATTGGAAATGATCAAGCCATTGCATCAGCAACATTTGCTAATGATGCTTTACTAAATGTTGATTTTGATTATATGCATGTTTGTGACTGGATTGTAACTAAAGAAGGAACATCAACCCCAATTTCATCTAGTACCATGTGGGTTATAGAAGTCGATGGTGCTTTGGACTCTAAGGAAAGGCAAACGCTTGCAAAGAGCATTAGAGACCTCTTAACGGAGAATATCTCTTCAGATTCTAATACAGTATTGAATTATGGAGTTATTTCTGATGATTTGATTAGTAATGACATCAATGACACTACATTAGATAATTTTACTTGGCTATTGATGTTAGCTATTATTGTTGTAGTATTTGTTTTAGCTGTGGTCTTTCGTTCAGCACTAATGATTGCAGCGCCTTTACTAGGGCTCACTGCAGCGCTAGTTTGGACCTATGGGACTATTACCTTAATGGGGAGGCCTTTTTCTATACTTGAAGTTGCAGTGGCCCCAGTAGTTTTTGGCCTAGGAATTGACTATGCGATTCATCTTCAAAGAGGGTACGAAGAAGCTAGAAAACACACTAATTCTGCAGCGCACGCATGGATAAGAGCATTTTCAATATTAAGAGTGGCTCTGACACTGGCAGTAGTAACTACAGTATCTGCGTTCCTTGCAAGTTCTTTATCTCCACTACCGCCATTACGAACTTTTGGCATCACATTAGCATTAGGAGTGGTATGTGCATTTATCGCTAGCACCGTAACTGTTGGAGCATTGCACGTAGTTGTAGAAAAAACTACAGGTGTTAAGAAAAGAAAACCTATTGATTTGTCGAAATTTGCTGATTTGGCAACTAATTTTCAGAAAAGAAATACTGCAAGAATATTGCTTGTTGTTGTTTTATTGACTACTAGTTCAGTATTTTTAGCAGGGACGAAACTTGAAACAAGTTTTGAACTCACAGATTTTCTTTCAGAAGAGGATATGCCAATTATGGAAGTAAGGGGGGATATCTACGAATCTTATGATGCAGCGGCTTGGAAGTCAGTAACTATACTCATTGAACCCAGTGGAGAAAAAGATTCACTATCCGGTGAAAGAGACTTGTTGCGAGGACTTGATATGTTAGATCTAAGAATTTCTACTATTTCTAACGTAGTCATACCTACTAACACTGATTCTCAACGTCCATCTTATGATGGATTATACCCTATACTAAGAGATGCTATTGAAGCAGATTCTAGTTTTGGAGAAACATTCCATCTTGGAATTTATGATGGCAGATTAGATGTAGGTGACGGTTTTGAAGAAGGAGATATTTCAGCAGCAGTTCATTCACTACTACTTAATGAATCAATTGGAGAACCGCTGAGAGGACAATCTTGGAGTGAACGAACATCGATGTATGTCGCATTAACTGAGGATAATAATAATTTGAAATTTCTCAAAATAAGAGTGGACGTCATAGCTGAAACCAGTGAAGAAACTTCAGTATTAGCCATTGAATTTGAAAAACAGGCAGATTGGATAGAAGAATCAGGATATATTGATGCAGATGCTCACATTGGCGGTGATGTAATGATGATTCACAGTATATTCTCAGGACTCGTAGTCTCACAAGTTGAGTCTACTGGTTGGAGCCTACTTGTTTCGATAATAGTACTATTTGTTCTAACTAGAAGGTTTGGACAATCATTAGTAGTTATCCTTCCAGTCGGGATTAGTGGCTCATGGGTTGTTGGATCAATGGCAATTCTTGGTTTGAATTGGAATGTATTGACGATTATGATTACAGCACTTACTGTAGGATTAGGGATAGATTATTCCATACATGTATGGAGAAGTTTTGAAACTAATCGAAAATCAGGACATGGAGTATGGGAATCTATGAAAATTATGTATCAAACTACAGGTACCGCTCTCATAATGTCCGCAGGGACTACGATTTGTGGATTTTTAGTTTTGAAATTATCACCTATACCTGTGATTCAAGATTTCGGAATTGTTAGTTCGATCTCTGTGACTTTTTCTCTAATCCTAGCGTTGTTTGTTCTTCCAGGACTATTAGCAGCAGAAGTTAGAACTTCCAGTGAAAACTAGGTTGGTTCAATTAAAGATGAAACTTCGACCATATCCAAACCCTGTTCTCTTGCAACAAGGGCTAAAGACATCCATAAGGTAACAGGCCCCAAGGATTTCCTTTTTCTTTGGGCTCTTCGAACTACTTCCCTATTATCTATCTTTGATTTATTTGCAATAAATCGAATCAACTTAGGAATATTACTTTCTGAACGATCAGGTGGGTATTTTCCTTCAGATATAGTCTGCCTAGATTCAACAACATTAACAACAATTTCTGATTTAACTTTTACATCATCAACAATAGGAATTGATTTAGAAGTAATTATTGGGGGGGACGAAATTATTCTTAACATTGGTTGCCAACCAAGGCTAGGTATAGATTTTTCATCAAAAATAACTGGAGAAACAAAATCGTCTTCTAAGTTTAACCAACCAGACTCAATTAGTTTTTCAATTACTAAAGAAGCCTCTTCTGGTTTCATCCATTGAAGTTCTAGAGACCATAGTCTTACCAAGTCTGAGACTCTTAATTTTTTATCCTCATAGAAACTCACAAATAATAATTTATGAAACTCATCAACGGATTCATCATACATACTAACATACTCCTGAACATATAATATCTATTGATTGTTTTCTAATCTATTACAGAACAACAGAACCCTTAGTTGAATAATGGGGGTTGCTTCCGGCGCTATTGAAATATATGGCAGGCGACTATGTTGCAAGGGACCCACGTACTGGGAAAATTATCCAACAAAGGAAAAAATCTGCTGAAATGGACATTCGTTCTTTACAACCATCTGATGGCCCATGGCAAAGAATTCCGATTTTTCAGATTCTAGAATTGGCAGAGGGAAGAACTGAAAGATTAGAATTATCTTTAACAAATGGTGGGGGTTTTGTAAAGAGAACTGATGGAATAAAGGCTTTAGCTAGAGTATACGAAAATTCGATCCCAAAAGCACATGAGATTTTACTAGAAACATTGGATGATGACGATGTAGAAATAAGAATTGCGGGATTGGAAGTAATGCCTAGTTTCTCATTAAAACTTCATACTGATTTAATGATTTACCTATCAGATAGATTGCAAGATGAAGATTTGAATGTAAGGAAGATTGCTATGCAGACCCTTCAGAAAATGTCTCCAATATTTCCTTCCGGTTGTGAAGATATTTTAAGAAGAGAGTTGAGGAGTAAAAACAAGGAACATAGGAAAAATGCTTTTGAAGCTCTAAAATTAACAAGTATTGCATGGCCAGAAACAGGCTGTTTGCATATTGATGAACTAATCAGAGAAGAGGAGGTGGATCTTAGAAGGAAGGGATCTAAAATTCTAAAGAATATTGCCGCCAAAGGAGGTCCTTCTGGATGGGACTTAATCGGTTGGTCGCTAGAAGATGAAGATGCACAGGTCAGAAGAAATGCAGCCAAATGCTTAGTTACTTTAACGAATAGTGAACCTCGAATTGCCCTTATATTGGTTGAACACGCATTAAATGATGATGATACAGATGTTCGTAATTCTGTGATTCGGGCTATGAAGAAATTAGATATGCAGAGCCCAAGAGTAACAGATATGATTATACGAGGAGCAAGATCAAGAGATCTAAACCTAAGGAAAGCTTGTGTAGAGCAACTTTCAATCATTCTTACAGGAGATAGATTAAGAGAAAGTGCAGCAGAATTATTGAGGCAAGAAACTAATCCGAAACTCCGAAAACGACTTGCTGCTCTATCTATAGATCTTGAATTGGATGGTTCCGAAAGTGAGAAAAATAGATTTTTAGCACCCGTTGAAAAAGTTAGTGATGAGAATGAGAAAGAGATTGCTATGCAAATTAAGCGGGACGAGCCGAAGGGTGAACATGATAAACAGAAGGCAAGTCGGGCAAAACCTGAGGACTTGAGATGAGCGAGCAGTTTGACGAGAAACTCGAACAATTTGAACGCCTGTGGGAGGGTGTTACACCAAATGGGATTAATAGGCAAAAGTCATTAAAATTTCAACAATACATGAAGCAACATGTACTTCAGAAGTTTCATAAAAAGACGAATGATCAATTTGCTTCTGCTGACAAAGGTCATTTTAATCATAATTTTTCTTCAAAGGATCAATTTCTAACAAAAGAGAATTGTAAAAAATACTGGATGGGAGAACTGCAGAAGGAAATCAAAGAATCCGAGACCTTCTGAGGCGATGAAATGTCAATCTTTGAGAAGTGGGACTTAGAATCTAACATATTAGATGCGATAAAATCACGAGGTTGGGTGGAGCCAACAGAAATACAACTAGATTCAATCCCTCTCGCAAGAAAAGGGAGAGATATTGTTGGACAAGCAAAGACCGGATCAGGTAAAACTGCAGCATTCGGGATACCAATAATAGAAAGGTGTCAGAATAAAGGATAACCTCAATCAATAATCCTTTGTCCAACTAGAGAACTCGCAGTCCAGGTAACTGAAGAGTTAGAATTACTACAAGGTAAAAAAGGATTGAAAATAGTATCAGTATACGGAGGAACGGATATTGAGAAGCAGGCAAAAGTCCTATCGAGTGGATGCGATATTGTAGTAGGGACTCCGGGCAGAGTTATTGATATGGCAAAAAAAGGCCATCTAAAATTAGAAAAAATTTCTATTTTTTGTTTAGATGAAGCAGATAGAATGTTGGATATGGGATTTTTCCCTGATATTTTATGGGTAATTGGAAAGATGCCAAATCGGGAACAGAACCTACTATTTAGTGCAACATTCCCTGACGAAGTACTAAACATCACTGAAGAAATAATGGATGATGCTGAACATGTTATGAGCGACGATTTAGAAGTCGACATCCCTGAAATTGATCTCTATGCAGTAAGAATTGGTAGAGGAAATAAATTATGGGTTCTTGGTAGATTAATAGCTAATATGTCTGAAAATGGACAAATGCTAATTTTCAGTAATACAAAAAGAATGGTTGATGTAATCGTAGAAAGATTGAGTAAGTTTCAAATGAAGGCAGTAGGAATACATGGAGACATGCCTCAGAAAAAGAGAGAGAAACTATTGAGTAATTTTAAATCAGGTAATGAAAAAATAGTTGTTGCTACAGATGTAGCTGCTAGAGGACTAGATGTTGATGGCATCACCATAGTTGTCAACTACGACTTACCTGATGATACCGAAGCATTTGTCCATAGAATTGGTAGAACTGGAAGAATGGGCAGGAAAGGAGAAGCATGGAGCCTAGTTTCAAAGGAAGACAAGGGTAGTTTGCAGAAAATTAGTTCAACTTGGGGACTAGAAATACCGTTTATAGAAACTCCGGAATTGCCCGAGGGAATGGATAGAGACCCAGTTAGAAAAAGAGACGACTGGGATGAAGTAGCAGATTCATTTGGAATGGTTAGAATTAATCTCCAGATTGGAGAACAAGACTCAACAAAGAGGGCATTAAGTGATTGGATAGTCAGTCAAGCTAAGATTCCTGAGATAATCATTGGTGAAATAAATCAATCAGATGAGAATACTGAAATTGAAGTTCATGTTGCAAAAGTTGCTTATGTTATTGATGTAATTAAAGCAAGAGAGTATAATGGTCGCAATCTTAAACCAGAAATTATTGAAGTATGAGGTAAATAAATGTCTGAATCGATTCCAGAAGATGGGATTATATTACTAGATTTAGTAGGTTTTTATTGCCCTATTCCAGTTCATGAGACACGTAAGTTACTTGATAAAAGTGAATCGGGGACCATTGTTAAAGTGATATGTGATGACCCTGAGACTAAACATGATATGCCGGCATTATGTAATCGATTAAGTGTAGAGATAATTAAATTTGAAGAAAATATTGGAGAGTTTATTTACACTATTAAAAAATAAGAATGAGAATAATTATTTGATAGAGGGAATTTATATGGAAAATGAGGAAGAAATCAGCATTAAAGAAAATTTAGAGGTCCCTGCAGATGCTCGTTTACCAACAAAATATGGAGAATTTAGAATAAGAGTGTTTCATGAAAAGGAGACGGGACTAGATCACGTAGCACTAACTTTAGGAGACATGAAGGGACCCGATTCAGTTCTCGTTAGGGTTCACTCAGAATGTGTTACCGGAGATGCATTTTCCAGCATCAGGTGCGACTGTGGTTCTCAATTGGATGATACTTTGAAGAAAATACAAGAAAAAGGTTGGGGTTGCTTATTATATTTGAGACAAGAAGGTAGAGGGATAGGACTTCATGCTAAAATCCAGGCATATAATCTACAGGATAAAGGAGCAGACACATTAGATGCGAACTTAATGTTAGGTTTGCCAGGAGACGCAAGAGATTATTCTATTGCTTCAATCATTTTAAAGAACATAGGAATAACAAAAGTTTCACTACTAACCAATAATCCTGACAAAGTAGAAAAATTAAGAAACCTAGGAATTATAGTTGAAGAAAGAGTGCCATTAATTGTTGGAGTAAGAACTGAAAATAGAGATTATTTACAAACCAAGAGCGACAAAATGGGGCACCATATTTCGTCTATTGATCTTAAAAAAAATAGTCAAATTTAGTTTTCAAACACAAGATGGGGCCGTGACCGGGAATTGAACCCGGGCCGGCGGGACCACAACCCACCGTGCTAACCTCTACACCATCACAGCCATCTTGGTAATCACTCGAGTGTAGGGCCGTATTTCAAGCGTTCCAAAGAGCCACGATGATAATCAGATTACCAACGCATTCAAGCGGTAGTTAACTTCGCAGACAAATGATGGTGAAGTCGGGCAACATAACTATATTATTTTTGACGATGTTTCTGTTAGCGCCTATGACACCCATTATCCAGGCAGATACTGTAATTTCATCCGAATCTGTGGAGTTAACATCAGTAGGAAATTTTGATGACCCAAGTCAGTGGGACATAACTAGTACTTCTGGATTTAGTAATGATCCTGCAGATTATACCATAGGGATGATTGCTGATAACGAACTTTCATTCACACACAATAGGCCTGACAATTTCGGAATACAGAACTCTTGGGCAGGTAGTAGTGCAACTGGTTCAAACTATAGCCTTGGAGCGCCGGACACTTACTATACTTGGTCAAAAGGACCAGAAATTTCAGTTGATGGTTTTAGTTATCCGGGATTATATGACAAAGAAATTGAAAATGTATCATTAGTACTACACTTTGAGATCCCTGATGTTTTGTACCAAGATACAGTGCAAATACTCTTACAAGGCACTGGTTCAGATAAATTGGTTAGAGAATTTGCACATACTAGTTCTGGAGTCTTTAGAATGAATAATCCATTAGTAATAGAATTAGATGATTTACATGACTGGAGTTGGAATGAGATTGTAAACTCTCAAATCACTATTGATTATGTATCTATAGGCACAAATGATGATTCTGAAGTTAGAGTAGATGCAGTAGGAATTCGTGTAAAATATCATATGCCATGGTATTCATTTGAAAATATAAAAGCAAATCATGAAGCTAATATTGCGGAATTACCAATAATTGATTTCTCGCCATATGACGGAGAAATCGAAGGTTTAGACATTGAATCCTGTGGACTCACCCCCAATGGGGCGAATGAGTCTTATTGGAATTTTGAAGTCGAAGTACCATACGGCCAAGAATTAGGGAGAATACATGTTTATGGGACTGGAAATTATAGCATAGGAGTAATCCCTGCTGGGATTGAGGGAGAATTTTCCCCTAAACAATCAGGAGACCTACTTGATAATCCTACGGAGAAACAATTTGTAAAAATACAAATTTTTGATGGTTGTGTTGGAGCCGCTAGGGTAGACGTAAATGACCCTAAATTAGTAGTCAATGGAAAAATCTCAGGTTCTACAAATGGCCTCTCAAGTGCGAGTAATATTAGATTTGCAATTGGAGAATATCTTGTTGAGACTGTTGCGATGGAATCAGGAGATTTCTCATTCAGTGCCCCAATAGGGCATGCATTCCCATTAGATAACAGTGAATCTACAATAGGAATTGCCTCAAGATTCCAATGGTCGTCTGATGGGAATGCAGAAACTACTGTCGTACATATTGAGGAATTAACAATAACCGGTGGCTTTGAATTAGAATATGATTACTCTCCGACGTGCCAGAATATTGCAAATTTAGAAATGATTGAAGACGAGGGAGGATTCCTAATGTCCTTGCCTTGTAATGATGATATAACTCCGAGATCAAGTTTAATGATTCAAACTTCAAGTTCAAACAATGAAATAATTAAAGTTGATTCACTATATAGTGCTGAACAAGACTTAAATTTCATAGAATTACAAACCGTTAGTGATGCTTCGGGAGAAGTGAAAATAACTGTAGAAGTTTTTGATAGTGAATTGAGTGAAGATAATAAATGGACTGGAATTTTTACAGTTAATGTTGCTCCCGTTTCAGATGCACCAGTGATTGAGAATGTCCCTACTATATCATATATGGATTTGGGCGATACTCTGAATATTCCGATGAATATTTACGATGTTGACTCTGATGATTTAGAAATCACAACTAGTAAGTCTTGGGCATTAATTGATGAAAATAATCATCTAATCTTAACACCTATCGATTCAGGAATTCACACAGTCAATATTGTAATTAATGATGGAGATAATATAGTCTCGGAAAATATTACTATTGACGTGTCTGCTAAATCAGATTTGTTGGTTGAGTCAATTACAGTAAGGAAAGATGGGGCAGATATCTCTAATGCAGAACACGGAGATGTTGTAGAGATAATTGCCTATATTAGAAATGAAGGAAGAGGTATTGCTAATGGAATTGATGTCAGGTGCTATGTAAATGAGGTTTTAATTGATACAAAAAGAATTGATACCTTACAACCTGGCTCTCTCGTAAGTACAATCTGCGATACTGCTTTATCAGGTAATGATCAAGATAACGAAATAAGAATATTTGTAGATAGTACTTATTCAATTGAAGAGTCTGATGAAGATAACAACGAAAAACAAATTCTAATATTTATTAGCTCACCGAGTATTGGAAGTAATGATGATACAAAACCCCTCATTAGTGAAACATTGGTAATAGTTTTATCATTAGTGATAATATTTATTGGTTTAGTCTTAATGCAATTAACTCCAGGTAAAATAAAAAAGCCTTATGAAAAAAGAAAGTGAGATTGTAAAAAGTACTCATTGGGCTGATAATGTAGATAACTCGGGCAATAGTTATATCAAGTCCGATTGCGAATAAGAAATACTGCGCACTGTCTTATATGGGCAGGCCAGTGGTGTGTGTATTATTATGATGAAACTTAAAGTTCGTTTAGAAACCGATGAATGGATTTACGAAGAACATGAAATGATTTAAATCAGTTAATTCTGTTTAGACCAGTTCTGAGGATAAATGCCAGTAGGCATCAGTACACTTTTTGCTATTGCTGCATGTCCGTTCTTCATAGACATTAACTTATCAAAATCAACTAAAGTTTCAGCTAAAGCCACTGCTTCACCTTTCAGACTTTTAATTACAACAGTAGAACCGGATTTAAATTCTGTAGATGCCGACACAATACCTGGTTTAGCAAGTGGAGCTCCGTGAGTCATTGCAGCAACTGCACCATCTTTTACGATAATACTAGGGATTTTTCCTAAGATTGATTCAATAGGAGTTAGTAGTTTAATTAATCCTCTCTCATCATTATGTTCTTTCCATAGAAATATTGCATCCTTAAGTTGATGCATGTCACAAGCCATCGCCTCATCAAAAATACTAGTTCGATCTCGATGGAGTTCTAACATTTCACAAGATGTATCGAGAAGTAAGCCTATGTCCCTAGTCAATGTTCTGATATAAGTCCCTGCAACGCAAGATATTTCTATAACTGCAGTTCTAGCAGATTGATCATAATCGATCAAATTAAGGGATTTAATAATCCTTGTTCGAACCTGAACTTTGACTGCTGACTCTTTTGGAGGGACATTATAAATTTCACCACTAAGATTACTAAGAATTACCTCTAATTCTTTTGAATCAATATCTCTCCCAAAACGGATTACAGAGATGTATCTTTTATCTCCCTTGAGAATAATATCAGTTAGTCGTGTTGCCCGACCACATAAAATTGTCAATAAACCGGTTGCCATTGGATCTAAAGTTCCGCCATGACCAATTTTCTTAATTCCTAAAATCTCACGCACCCAAGCAGTCAACTGATGACTGGTTGGCCCTCTCGGTTTTTTGACTAATAAAATACCTGAATTCAATAATTCATCAAGTGACCTTTTCGATGGTGGACCACCAAATTTCAAATTTGTAGTGGATTTTTTATCGAAAATAATTTCACTCAAAACTTTCACCCCTTAATTCTTGATTGGACAATTGAAAATACTTCTTCCGCACTTATGTCATCAGCATTGATAATAAGGCTATAAGGACTCATGTCATCTAAATCAATATCATAAAGAATTCGATATCTTTCTTTGTCATCAATTTGTCTCTGTTGTGACAAAATTAATTGTTCCTCAAATGAACCACCCTCGCGATTTTGTATTCTACGAGCACATTCTTCCGAACTAACATTTACCCAGACTCTAATGCAATCTATTTTCATTAAATATGCCCACCAACCAGAAAGCCTACTTTCTATAATCTCAGAACCATGAGGATTATTTAGCTCATTTTTCAATTTATTATCTAAAGATTTGTCTACATCAAGATTATTCTTACATAAATCACTAAATTGCCCTACAGTCAAATCTCTATTTTTTGCTTCATTACGAAAAATATCTCCTCCATTTAATGAGGACCAAGAATTTTCTTCTGCTAATCTCTCAACCAAAGTTGAGGTCCCACTGCCTGGAGGGCCGCTAACGGTTATTTTAACCAAAATATCACCGCCATTCATATCGGCATACATTACAACGTAATTTGCCTCTAGTGGTTCTTCCAATCATTTCTGAGTTACAAGATGGACAAAGAGTTCCTTTCAGAGGAGGGGCCACTTGTAGATTGCCACTACTACGCCTTAGAGATTCGGATGATTGATTGCCAGTTTTTCTTGGACCTGCCCTCTTCCTCTGTGATCTACGCGTTCGAGAATCTGAACTAGATCTAACTTTATCATCTTCGAGAAGATATAGTAAAGGTTCTGGAATCATATCGCCAGCAAGTACTACTGGGTGAGTTTTGTAACGCAATAATTTTAGATGCCTGTCAACAATCCTTCCTAAAGGGGCACTCATTGTGATATAAGTGGCAATCCATGCTGGGAAAACCCACATTATCCTATTATCAAAGCCCCACATTGGTTGCCAAGGTAAACTAACATAATCTACTCTAAAATCAATCACTGTATCTGCCATCCAACTGAAAATACCAATTATGAATATCATTGTAAACATCATAGGTTTCATCATAGCACCTTGCATAGCCATTTGTTCTGGCATCATTTCCATCTGCAGTTTCTGCATTTTATCAATCTTAGCAGTGTCTCGAGACAATCTGGCTTCACGCATTTGTTGACTAATTTGCTTACTACGATGGCTGTGATGAGCTTGTTTCAAGGGATCCATAAAAAATGAACGTATGACCGTATTAACAATCATTATACTAGAACCAAGAATGAAAACGGTTGGTACGAAATATTGTTCTAAACCCAGAGTTCCGAATAGGAACGGTTCAATTACAGAACCTGCACCACTAGAAAGTGAATTTCTAAGTCCGGGAAACATCATCAATGACATCATCATCAGAAGGAGGAACAGCATAGGCAACATTGCTGAACCCATACCAGCAGGTTGAGTGTTTCCATTGGGGCCAGCATCCACCATGACCCCTTGGCTTCATAAGCATTGAATGAATACTTCGGTTAAGTGACTTCTATTTTGACTGTTGATTACTTGAAAGAATATCCACAAACTTGGCAAATAGATACTCCTTTTTCATTCTCCGACATACAAATAGGACAAAGGTTCACATCTTCTGAAATCTTATGCGTCTCATTATCAATCTTAGAATCTTCAGATGGAACTATTAATTCTTCTTTAATAGATTCCTTACTAGAATTATTTTTCGTGTCTACTATTTCATTTAATGAATTTGAGATAGGGACCGAAATTAAATTTGGTTCCGAAACTCTATCTGCCCATTCCGGAACATTAGGCTCTTCGTCCACTTCTTTACCGAATGTTGCACCATGGAAATCTTGGGCATCTGAAACTTTGTATTCAGATTCAGTATCGCCTTGAATTTCGTATAATACTTCTATTCTCTCATTGGTTTCAATTCTACCAATCGCCCATGTGACTTTATTACCATCTCTTGATGATTCTTTAGTAAATGATGAGTCTTTTTCGCCACTAACTGAAGATTTAACTGAAGAGTTTTCTATCGAAAATGTCCCAGGCACTACATCATGTAAAGCTAAATCATCAAGAGCAGAATCTGAGGTATTATGGAACATTAGTAAGATCTCATAACGCCCGGCCCCACCCCCTGGAAAGACCTCTTTGCCCGTACTAATCTTTCTCCTACGATGGACTACCCTAACTACCGGAGGCCTCTCTACAGTTCTAGTTGCTACAGGTCCAAAACGCTCCATACTAAAATCAGACCTTATTGGTGCGGCTAACAACTCATTCTTAGGAGATGGATCCGGAGCGTGAAGAGGGTATCTTATAATCAAAGTCTTACCAGGTTTTAAACCAAGTCTGGAGGAGGTCCCTACGGTGATTCTTAATGCATGCCCTGGACTATCAGGAGAGATTAGTTTCTCTTCAATTTGGTTGCCATTGATTACTTCAATACGATATTGATCATCACTAAGATCTAAACCTTCAATCTCAACATGGATCTTTTCAAGAGAGGGGGGGGTGAATATTCCGGGCACATCATCTATTATTCTCATGACATTAATTGTAGCAGAACCTGTATTTTCAATTGTTATTGTTGCTTCTAAATCTGAAGAAACATATGATTTAATTCTTGAAATATCAAACCTCTTTAGGATTTGTGCATCTAAAATAGATAGATTCTGCTCAGAAATCGTTACAGTACCTGATGATTGGGCAGAGACTCTAGGTAGAATAGAGTATCTAACTTCTTGAGTAAAACTGGGTTGGTCATCGGATTCAACTCTTTTTTCCATCGACTCCCAACTTCCCTCAGGAGGAATGTCTTGTCTTAAGTCCGAAAGATCTAGTATTGGAGATTCGCGACCAATTAACCTTACTGAAGCCCCTGAAAGTGAAACTACAAATGAGGATTTATTCTCAAAAATACATTTACAATGCCAAACTCCAGGTCTATCATCTTCTTTAGCATTAACATAAGAAAATTGCCTTCCTGAACTTGAAACATCCTCAAAACCAATCCTAGAAACTGTAGATTCTGCTTTGTAAGTTACTTCTGAAGATCCTGCTGGTATTTTTTCAACAGAATTAATTAAGACATTCGGAAGTATTGATAATTTCCTATTCTCGCCTACAGACATCCGGCCAATTTCCCATACCACAGAGTTTTCTTCAATAGAATATTCGGGAGAGTTTGGAATTTCAAAATTAGATGAAAACTTACGCCTTAGAGTTACATCTGTTAACGAAACAGATGAAATATTTTCAATTTCTATTGAGATGAGAACCTCTTGAGGATTATCGGAAAGTACTAATGAAAGACTTGTTTCTTGATCTCTCTCTGGCTCAGAGTCAATTGTTTCTCTGACATTTATCATTCTAGGGCCGTTTGAACTGTATGGTATTGTTGTTTCTTCAGTAGCCTCTAGCTCTCTAACTGTTACCGTCTTACCCCCTAAATCAGTAGTAGAAGTATTTGATAATTCAACCTCAATATCCCATGCACGATGTTTTTTACTTGGATTTTTAATAATCAATTCACCATCAATTGTTTGCTTAAGAGAACTACCATCAGCATTAACTAAAGAAATTTCCTTCTCACTAAGAATTGCGTGTAATTTATCTCCAGGTATTGAGTCAACCTCTATTGAAGGCCGTAAGTGATGATTAGAAGCAGATGATTCTTCTTCATTATTTTCTGATACAATGTCTTTAGCATACTCGCCATTTTCTGACGAATCAAATACAGACAAATTATCGGACAAAGATTTTTCCGAAGATTCAATAGATTCAGTATTTGAGTCAGATATTTCACTATCCAAAGGGGGAGAGGTTTCTGAAATTTCTAAACCTGGAGGTTGAGGAGGGGGTTGAATCTCTAAACCTGGAGGTGGAGGTGGAGGTTGAATCTCTAAACCTGGAGGTGGAGGGGGAGGTTGAATCTCTAAACCTGGAGGTGGAGGAGGAGGAGGTTGAATCTCTAAACCTGGAGGTGGAGGAGGAGGTTGAATCTC
>Ga0115011_10000549_pt1 | contig 30174 bp, 14 predicted proteins | sample TroAtlMetagenome_2_FD_88705 | JGI IMG/M metagenome (GOLD analysis project Ga0115011, IMG submission 88705) | Marine eukaryotic phytoplankton communities from Atlantic Ocean - Tropical Atlantic ANT8 Metagenome | ecosystem: Environmental > Aquatic > Marine > Oceanic | place: Tropical Atlantic...
ATTGGGAAAGTCACTGCCGGACTTGTCCACTAAAACCTGCGAGCGAGAGAAGTCCTCGCGGTTGGATGCAATAATCTGGAAGCGAACAGGGAAGCCAAAGCCTGCACCGATATTGTTGAAACTGTCATGACAGGCATGCAGCACGACTTTTTTGATATCGACTCGTTCACCCAGGTCGATCTGCACCCACTTCTCCAAGTCCCAAGATGACTCCACCTTACTGTGGTAACCAAACTCGGGACGCTTATTGGAGGGGTTTGATTTCTTCTTCAAGGCCTCTATGGCGGATTGAAGTCCGCTCAACTCCTCTCCCCCTTCTTTCTTAATTGCTCCCTCAATCCCGTTTTTTTCAGCACGCAGAGCAACAAGCTCCCGGGTCAGCTGAGCCCGGCGTTTTTCTGTCTGAGGATCACTACCATAGTTTCGCTCGGCCTTATCCACGGCCGCAAATACCGACTGCAGGCTATAGTAGTGTTCCTGTGTATAGGGGTCCCCCTTGTGAGCGTGACAGCGGGCACACTGGATAGTCACGGCGCAGAAGGTATTGAAGACATTGGTAACCATGTCATCCCGGTCCAGATTACGGGCCACCTTCCCGTCTATCTTCGATTCAGGAACCTCGGCATGTCCAATAAAGTCCCACGGTCCCGCCGCCAGAAAACCTAGACCGAGAATTCCATCCGGCGTATTTGGATACAGCCGATCGCCGGCCACCTGCTCCTGTATGAACCGGGCATACTGCTTGTCCTCATTAAAGGAGCGAATGACGTAATCCCGGTAAGGCCACGCGTTTGGACGCAACTTGTCTTTGTCGTATCCGCACGTGTCTGCATACTTGGCCACGTCCAGCCAGTGTCGTGCGAAGCGCTCGCCATAGCGAGGAGAGGCAAGAAGCCGGTCGACTAGGGCTTCATAGCTTCTATCTGGATCCTCCTTGTAAGCTTCCAGAAACTTTTCTGTTTCCCTCGGAGTCGGCGGCAAGCCCGTCAAGTCGTGGGTCAATCGACGAAGGAGCGAAAGCGGTGTAGCTTTTTGCGAGGGCCGCAAACCGTTAGCTTTCAGTTTGGCCAGGATGAACCGATCGACTTCATTCTGGACCCACTCCTGCTCTTCCGGCACCTCGGACGCAACCAGCGGTTTTCGGGACCACCATTGCTCTCCCTCCGGACCGCCGAAGCTCACCGACCCCAAAAGAAGCCAAAGAGGTAGCAGGATAGGCTTTTTCGACCAGATCATCACCAGCCAGACTAGTACCATAAATCCCATTTCCTGCCAGCCCTCACTTTATAGCTCCAACAGGTGAGGAGTCCTTACCGGGAGATCCCGATGGACACAAACACCCTACTGCTCGGGAAAGTTAGTCTCGGATAATCGACCGCTCTATAACCTCCAAACTATAGCTCAGGGAACTGCCACCCGCATATTATCAAGCGAAAGACCACTGAATGCATCTGGGCTGCTGTCACTGGTGAAATTAAACTCTATAAGGATGTTTTCCCCAAATGCCTCCGCCACTACCGGAATCGTAAGAGTGGTCCAATCAGGGTCGAACAAGGCCATGTCGAGAGGGATTTCCGCACCGAGCTGCACCTGGTCGGCAGCTCGCAGGAAGCGGACTGAGGCAAAGTCACCAAAGCCGTCCCCATCCCGGTAGGCCGCGAAGCTCAATTCGGCAGCTCCCACAGTGGTCAGGTCGATAGCGGGGGACTGAAGCGATATATCAGAATCGACTCCGAAATCTCCCAGATTAGTGCACCACGCATTGATAGAGTCATCGGCTCCGGTCAAGGGCCCGGTCGTTCCATTCGGTGTTCCCCTCTCCCAGTTGGTATTACCAAGGACATCATTCACAATCGCCACCCATCCTGTGTCGGTCTCAAAATCATCTTCGAACAGAGGAGGTGCAGGAATCTGGAAAACCTTGTAAAAAGCCTCGGATTCAGCGGCGGCAGTGTCCACCACCAAAGTAGTAGTCTCACCGGGACCAGCCTGAATACCCGTGAGTATGCGAGGCCATGTCGCAGGGTCCCCGCTGAGATCCAGACTCTTTGCGATCTCAAAAACCTGTCCCGGAAGAGATTCCCAAGTCAGTTCCGTAGTATCTGCTGCCTCGTCATGGTTTACATCGATCAACTTCACCTCTGGGATGACCGTCCCCACAATCTGGATGGCGTGAATTCCCGAGTTACCGGATCCCCGGTTGACTTGGACCGAGAAATCGGATTCGGTCTGCCCCCGGAAGACGCAGTAGTTGGCGTTGGGATTGCCGATTCCTTCATCCTCAGTCAGGAGGTAGTCTGCCGGAGAAAAGCCAGCACCTCCCGGAGCGTTTGAGAACGTCGAGAAAGAGAATGTCTGCCCCGCAGTAGTACTCTCGATCGCGCCAGTTCGGCCATTCCCATCACTCCCAAAGTAGACGTAAACGTCATACGCTGCATAAGGAATTCCCGACAGGTCGATCGTGCAGAATCCATCCGCGTTGATATTGTCGATGTAACCATTCATCAACTTTGAGTCCGGATCTGCATTCCCATTGGCCGTATTCCACGTTCCGTTCGAAGCCCAGCTCACCGTCACCCCGCTGGGAGCCCCATCGCTATCCGCCAGAATGCCCGCAGCCGGGCTGATGAGGTCTGTCTCTGTCCCGCTGGCCCCGGCGACTGCATCAATACCACCCGCCGTATTATTCCAGTTGACCTGCGCGACATCTGGATGGCCCGCCACTTCGTCAGAGGCCAGCTCGGCATTCAGATCCCGATTACTTATGAAATTGATGCCTATGCTATTGCCTGTACCCCTCGGTCGGCTGTCCGCACTGGTGGGGTCTGTTCCGAGCTCAATCTCAAGAGAGTCACTTACTCCATCCCCATCGCTGTCACTACTGTTAGGGTCCGTGACAAAAGGGTCCGCAGCAGCTTCTGCCCCATCCGTGAGACCATCGTCATCGCTATCGTCATCAAGAGGGTCCGTGCCGGTATCCGTTGCGCTGGCAAAGGTCCCGGTCGCTGTTTCTACTCCATCAACAAGGCCGTCTCCGTCACTGTCATCGACCTGCGGATCCGTTCCACGCACCAACTCCTCGCCATTGTCTGAGCCATCATTATCCGGGTCCCCATCCGGCCCGTTGTTGACGTCGATGGATCCGTCGTCCGCGCTGCTAAGGCCATTAGCCTCTTCCCACGCATCTGGCAGACCATCCTCATCGGCGTCTGCAGGCGGAGGCGTCCCTACGATCTGTATCCCATGAATCCCAGAGTTCGCTGAACCCCGGTTAATCTGGACAGAAAAAGACGAGGAGTTCTGTCCCCTAAAGACACAGTAATTCGCGGACGGGTTTCCGTTGGCGTCATCCTCGGTCAAAAGGTAACTTTCCGGAAAGAGGCCTCCCTGCTGAGAATTAGTACTGAAAGAGAAGATCTCTCCAGCGGTCGTGCTCTCAACCGAGCCACTACGTCCATTCCCATCACTACCAAAATACACATACACGTCATAGTTGGGATACGTGATGTTCTCGAAATCGACCTGGCAGAACCCCCCCGCATTGATGTTGTCGATATAGCCGTTCATCATCTTATTGTCCCCCGAGCTTCCTCCGTTGTTGGTGTTCCAGGTTCCGTTGGAACTCCATGTTACCGTTACTCCGGTAGGCACCCCTTCACTGTCGACCAGGCTCCCAGGGGCAGGGCTCAACAGTGTGCTTTCATCACCATTGGCTCCCCCTGCCGCATCAATGCCTCCATTGGTATTGTTCCAGTTACTCTGTGCCACGTCAGGGTGGCCCGCCGTATCCTCTGGAGCCATCTGTGCTATGGCGAGATCACGGTCACTGTTGAAATTAATCCCGATGCTGCTCCCCGTTCCCTGAGGGCGACTGTCCGGGTCAGTGGGGTCCGTTCCCAGCTCCAGCTCCAGCGAATCCCCTACCCCATCTCCATCAGTATCACTGAGGTTGGGGTCCGTTATAAACGGATCCGCGGCAACTTCCGCTCCGTCGAGGAGGCCATCATCGTCGCTGTCATCATCCAGAGGGTCAGATCCGGTATCGGTCGCTCCGACAAAAGCACCTCCTCCGGTCTCAACACCGTCGGACAGACCATCCGCGTCACTGTCGTCATTCTGCGGGTCGGTCCCTCGCGTCAGTTCCTCGAGATTGTCGGAACCGTCAGCATCAGGATCCCCCGCGGGACCGTTGCTCGTATCAACCGATCCATCATCGGCGGGAGAAAGCCCGTTTGCCGTCTCCCAGCCATCGGGTAATCCATCATTATCTCCATCCTCGGGGGGAGCTTTGGAAACAATCTGGATTCCATGAAACCCCGAGTTACTGGAGCCCCGGTTGACCTGTGCAAAGAAGGTGGGAGAGCTCTGATCACGAAAGACACAGTAGTTGGCAGGAGGATTACCACCATCCTCATCCTCGGTCAGGACATAGATTCCCGGAAATCCCCCGGCCTGCTGGGAATTTGTGCTGTAGGAAAATATCTGCCCCGCAGTGGTGCTTTCGATCGCACCGGTTCTCCCATTGCCGTCACTGCCGAAGTAGACATACACGTCATAGCTGGCATATGTGATGTTGGTTACCTCGATGGTGGATCCCACCCCAGTGTGATCAATATAGCCATTCATCAACTTGTTGTCCCCGGAAGCAGTTCCATTGTTGGTGTTCCAGGTTCCGTCGGAGGTCCAGGCCACCTGTGCTCCAGTGGGAGCCCCATCACTGTCCACCAGCGCTCCCGGGGTCAGTCCAAGGAGATTGGTTTCGTTACCGTTGGCTCCGCCGTTTGTGCTATTCCAATTGGCTTGGGCTACATCTGGGTGACCCGCCACCTCATCGGGCGCTAGTTCGGCAGCCAGATCACGGTCACTTGTGAAATTAATCCCGATCGACTGTGCGTGAACACAAACCGGGAGGGCGAGGGCGAAAACTGCCCCTTGCAAGCATTGGATTTTCATTGGATTTTGGATTCCGTGTATTGTGGCGATTAGGTCAATCACGACAAGATGTTATGGAGAAAAAATGGAGCAACTCACTCACCACCAATGACACATCTCTCGAGATGCACCGGAAGGCTCTCCAGACGAAAAAGCCCATGGCACCGTCAGGCGTCATGGGCTTATGAATAAAAAAGAACCCTACTTGCGACGACGGCGCATCATGAGCAAACCTCCCACCCCAATGAGGAGACAGGAAGAAGGCTCAGGAATGAGGCTGCCGACAATCTGAACTCCGTGGAAGCCAGAGTTGGAGTTTCCGCGGATCAAGTCGAAAGTCTGCGCATCCCCGGCCAGACCGGAGAACAAAGCATAGTTGGCCTCGGGATTACTCCCATCCGTGCTGGTAGTTTGCACGAACGGGAAGGGCTCGACCCCTCCCTGGTTGGAAAAGGTCGAAAAGTCGAAGGTCGCTCCGGGACCTGCTACCGCACCAGTCCGCCCATTCCCGTCACTGCCGAAGTAAACGTAAACGTCATATCCATCTGCAAACAGTGAACTCAGTCCGGTCAGATTAATCTGGGCTGCTCCCCCTGCGTTGATGGCATCAATGTATCCGTTCATGAGGATATTATCACCGTTTCCTGTCCCGTTGTTGGTGTTCCATGTGCCGTTGGAAGACCAGTCTACCGTTACTCCGTTGTTCCCGAGGGTCCCCGTTGCTCCACCGGCGGCATCACCTCCTCCGTCGGTGTTGACCCATCCAGTGGAGGGCACTACCCCGGCGACTGTGGTTGAGGTCATTACCGCGCTGGCATTGTCACGGTTACTGTTGAAGCTGAAGCCAATCGATGCGGCAGAGAGAGAGGCAGCTGCACCCAAAAATACAACGAGCGCGAGGAGGGTTTGTGGAACTTTCATACTGAATGGGTTGATTTTCAGAATATTACACATGCATCTGGCCTGAAGTGAAATGTTTTTTTCGTTCGCAGAAGTAGGATTGTGAATAAGTGCCTATTCCCCCTGTAAAGGAGGCGTTTATGGCCACGAAGCTGGGCGTAATTCACCCAGTCCCCTCGCCCGGGGACTTTGATACCTGAGAAAGGCTAACCTCTGCCGGCCTCTTATCGAGGCTCTGTGATCACTGTTTCTCTGCTCCCCTTTTCAAGATCAAGCGCTGAGGTCCTCTTTCCGGGTCCCGGCCACGTTACCTCCACGCGGGTAACATCGGGACCCAGAAATATCACCGGTGTAGACTGGGAAAGATATCCACGCCCCTGGTAGACTTCCGTCACCCGTTGACCAGTCCCAGTGAAAAGGATGATTCGGGCCCCAGCAGCATGGGAATTCCCTCCTGTGCCCTCCAGTCGCAAAAACCGTCCAGCGAGCCCGGGACGATTCGCAAAGGCCCTCAATTCACCGTCATTAATGCCGATCAGGAAATCCGGGCGCCCATCCCGGTTGAAATCCGTGCAAGCCAGGCCTCGTCCGTCACCAGGCACCACCAATCCACTTTCAGAATGCGGAACCGCGTCGAACCCTCCTTGTCCATCCCCCAGCAGAAGCACACTCAGTCCGCCTCGGAATGGAGGGGTCTCAAACTGAGGATTAGAGAAATTCTGGACCGCATACAGATCCAACCTTCCATCAGAGTTCACGTCGACCAGTGATAGTCCAAAGATCGCAGACGACTGGGCAATGTTAGGCAAGGGCTGGAAGGAGAATCTTCCCTTTCCATCATTAATGAACACTCCGGATTCCAAGGTATTCGCTTCAAGCTTGAGGGATTCCGTAAGACACTCCTGAGTATATATCTGGGGAAGAGTTGCTTTGGCAAACTGATGGAAGGTCCCGAACTTCTTGCCAAGATGTGGCATGGCCTTGGTGGAGCAACTCTTCCCACGAGCCGGCACTATGATGTCGTCCTCATACTTAGCCTCTACAAGACGTTTTTTGCCCTCATCTCCATACTCTCCATAATACAGCATTACTGGATGACCGGCATCTGCATGGTACTTCGTATTGAGACCTGCGTTACCAACCACATAGTCGATGTCCCCGTCATGGTCGATATCTCCACCAGTTATACTGTTCCACCATCCCGTATACTTCTGCAGACCACTCAGGCTGGTTACGTCGACCAGCTTGCCGCTCTCATTGCGAAAGAGCTTCACTGGACCCCACTCCTGGGAAAGAAGAAGGTCAATCCAGCCATCTCCATCAGCGTCAGACCACAGGGCCCCTGTCACCATTCCTGTCTGCTCCAACCCCGGAGCGACAGCTGCCGGAGCCTTCACAAATCGGACCTCTCCGTCACTGGATTCATTCAGGAGCAGATGACTCGTTGCAGGAACGGGGTAATCACCCGAAATAACCCTCCCTCCGACAAATAGATCAAGATCTCCATCACGATCGAAATCGGCCGCCACCACACAACTACTGTTGTCCCGCGATTCCGGCAGGCTACCCGGAGGCGCTTTCATGAAATTCCCGGACCCGTCGTTGAGGTAGAGCCGGTCACGGGTAAGCAGGCTCCCAGGATCATATTCATAGCTGCCACTTGCGACATAAAGATCCTGATCTCCATCAGAGTCCGCATCGAAGAACAGAACTCCCATTCCCTCCGTCTCCTCATCCAGATCGAAAGGAGAGGTGGTCCCCAGTCGAAAATTTCCCTTCCCGTCATTCAGGAAGATCGCACCAGACTGGCCACGCGCCGTAGCAATGTAAAAATCCTCACTGCCATCACCATTGACATCCGCCACGGCCACACCTGGTCCGAGCTGCGAAAGCTTGTTTGGAAGAAGCGGTTGCCGCGAGAAGTCCTCGAAAACCTTCTCCTTGTGTACTATTCCGCTGAGCCGCTCTTCCGTGAGGAAGAGCGGGTCTTCCTCACGGCGCTTGTAGCCCGGCAGCTCCCCGCCTGCTTCCGTAATCTCGTGGTGATAATTGGCCTCGAGTCCACTGTATTCCTGCTCGCCGCCATCTGGCCAGCGCACGTTGATCCGATCCACACGTTCTGCCTCGCCCAGCCCGAAATGGATGATCGGCTCGTTACTGGAGAGGTAACCGCTCATGGGAACGAGCTGGCGGACGTGCTTAACACCCCCCGCTTCAACCGTTACCAGTGCTCCGATCCCGGAACTGTTCGAGCGGACCCCCTTCAGGGATACGGTGATACAATTACCCCTCTGGGAACCGTTTCGATAAATACCTGCCGGTTCCTCCAGATTAACCGTCACGAGGTCGAGGTCTCCATCTCCATCAAGATCTCCGTAGGCACTGCCATAGCTCATGCCCACGTGATCAAGGCCCCACGCCTTGCTTGTATCCTCAAATTTATAATCACCCTTATTTCTGAAAGAAAGGTTCTGCTCCGGCTTCGTGGGAGTATTCTCATAGTGATCCCATTCACTCTTCCCGATCTGATCCGCTGGGGTAAAGGTGATGTCCGAATTGTTGAAATCCCTCGCCATTCCATTCGAGATGAAAAGGTCCACCTTCCCGTCATTGTCAAAATCAGCCAACTTGGCCGCCCAGGACCAGTCCGAACTCGATACCCCCGAGAGGCTTGCACACTCGATATAGCGGCCCATTCCAACACTCACATAGAGGCAATTCCTCATGACCTGCCGGGGCATGGCTTTCTCAATCACATACCGCATCGCTCCCATCTCGCCCATGGCCATCTTGGATTTATAGTGCGTGGTTGCAGCCATATCGAGGGCCACGAAATCTAGCTGGCCGTCGTTGTTAATATCCCCCGCATCAGCTCCCATGGAAAACCACGGTGTGTAATTTACTACCGAGGTAATCGTATCTGTAAAAGTTCCGTCACCATTATTTCGGAACAGATTATCAGGGTCCGCAAAATCGTTGCATACGTAAAGATCCATCAGTCCATCGTGGTCGTAATCCCACCATGTTGCTGACAAACCGTGGCCATCCACCCTGATCCCGGATTCGTCGCTGACATCCGTGAATTTCCCGCCATCATTTCGCAGAAGCAGATCTGGTCGTCCTACCTCATCCATACCGTATGAACCCGGACCCTTTTCCTTCAGTCCGTAATATTTACTGAACTCTGGTTTCACCCTTGGCCTGCCACCCGCGACCTCTTCGAAAGGCGGCTCAACGGGGCGTCCTCCCTTCCGATAATAGCGGTTGGTGAGCAAAAACACATCCAAGTCTCCATCACGGTCATAATCACAGAAGCTCGGCACGAGACATGCATCAACTTGCGCAAGCCCAAACTCCTCAGCCGCTTCCCTGAATTTTCCCGAGCCATCGTTCAGGTAAAGAGCATTCGGTGAATCGTAATTGCAGACGTAGAGGTCGAGATCTCCGTCGTTGTCCACATCAGCCAGAGCCGCCCCCGTCGCCCAGGCCTCTTCCCCATCGACCCCGGAATTCCGTGTAATATCCTCGAATTTAAAGAACTCTCCTTCTTGGCGATACAGCCTGTTTTTACCGGGTCCACTAGCAAAGAAAAGATCCGGCAACCCATCTCCAGTAAGATCTCCAATCGCCACTCCACCGCACACGAACCCCGAATGGTAAAGGCGTTTGAGTGGATGTGAGACATCAATTCTATTCTGGAAGGTGACCCCGGTCTCTTCCGGGCCAAGTCGCTGGAAAAGGCTCGCAGCTTTCTGCTCCGAGCGCGCACCAAGAGGTCGGCTCTTGACCATTCCCTCCGGTTTGGAGGAAACCGGCGACCTTTGAGCTTCTTCCGTCTGCCTCGTCATCTGGCTTCCATCTCCTCTACTCTCTTTTTCATCACAAGAAGCAGACATGATGACACTCAGGACAAGCGCCGGGATTGAAAGACAACGGTTCATGGCTGGGGTTCGGGAAGCCTGACAGTACGAAAAAAATTTGCAACCCGTGCCTGCCCGGACGGCACCTTCACTCACCTCATCTCAACCCTGAGACGGAGGAAAAAACGCTCAAGGGCTTGTGACGCAGATTCAACCCTCACCGTGTCTGTCACAGAGCCATCCCCATTGTTACTCGAATCGACCAGCACCGTGCTCTCTTCCGGGACCCAGTTGATCAAATCCCTCGAGGACTCGATACTATATGCGAGGTCACCGCTCCCGGGACGCCGCCGGTAGCGGAGCGCAGGATGAACTACGGAACCATCCGGCACCATGATGAGATCGGGAAGGTTCCCGGGGTCGGGAACCTTTGGATCGGAGACGAGGGCATATTCAAGCAGGTTACTCATTCCATCCGAGTCGAGGTCCACGGCGTCTCCCGAGATTTCAGGATCAGCCAGTTCACTCGTTGTAAAAATATCATTTTTCCACCCAGCAAAAGTTGCAACCTGCTCAGCCGCCCCGGGACTGCCTCCCACGTTCACACTGGTGGTCCAGCTAGCAGGATCAGTGTGGTCAGGGGAGCTGTCTGGAGCCACGAGGACGAGTGAAAACCCACTTCCATCTGCAGCGGAAGGCCAGGGAGCCTCATCCGAATACTGGAACTCCCTGATGGCGGAACCAGCTCCGAAGGAAAGCTTCACGTTCTCCCCCCCGTTGGATAGATTGTCTGGACCATAACTACCAGCCACTGGCAGACCTTCCCCGTAACGCGATGCGAAGGCTTCCGCGTTTCGCACCACGAGCGCGAATCCGCGAGGACTCAGACTGGTGACGCTGCTGTCCCGGAAGTCAAAATCAATGCCCTTGGTAAACCGGATATCACTGAGCTCCAGGGTCTCGGAGGAGCTTCGATTGTATACTTCAATGAATTCAAAATCGGAGGTAACAAAACCAGCGGCAATTTCAGACGCACTGGCCCGGAGAGGGTTGTAATGCACTTCAGTGACCATCAGGTTTTCGATCCAGGGCGCGAGGAGCGGGGTAGCAGCCGTGAATTCGACCGGGTCCGACCAGTTGCTGGCACGGCCCGAGCTGTCAAGATGACGAACACGGGCACGGTAGGTCCGGCCGGGCCTTGCGGTCGTCGCAGGAAAGGTGAAATCCCGCTCAAAGGTTTCGAGCCGCGGGCTCTGATAGAAAGTCTCGATTTCATAAACGTATCGATCCCCCTCGGTATAATTGGGAGAATCGGGATTGAGGACCTCTCCAAGCCGCCACTCCATTGATCCAAAAGTCCCGCGACCCTGCGGGTCGTTGAAGGAAGACGAACGGAAAACGAGTCCGTCAGAACGAAATCCGGGCGGACCCACATGCGTAATAACCGGCTTGCTCGGAATCGCGCTGTCAGCAGACTTGGCAGCTAGGTTACTTCTTCCGTAGCCTCCCACGGTTAGAAAATCTCTCGTATATTCAGTCAACCCCGCGAAGGTCCGGCTGGTGAGCAGAGAAGAGTTGAAATTTGCATACCATATCCCCTTCTTGCTCTTACGGGGATGGTAATCCCAGACGGCCTGCCCGGCCTCCACAATGTTATTTCGTCCACCGCGGGTCAGAAACCCTGCGAACTCATCTACGGCGTGGCTCGATTGGCCATTGTCGAGAAGGAGGTCCAGTATCTCACGCACTCGGTTCTGATAGGCCTGGTTGATAACGGGATACTGCAGGCAATGGTAAATCCTCTCCCAGTCCGAAGTGTCCCCACGCCCAAGGTGAGGAGCATCCTCAAACGTCAGATCAAGGTCCCACGGGATGATATGCCATTTTCCGGTTTCCGAATTGTGATAATAGTTAATATTTTCCTGCGGGCGCATATCGGAGTTGTTAATCGCAAGGTTGATTGCGTTGAATGCGAAGTAGTCGTCAAATTCCAGCGTTTCCTCCCACTGTGCCCGGGAAGTCCCACTGCTGTGCAAACTCTGAAAGGCGAAGAGGTCGGACTTATCAGCCGGCAGGGTGGAAGCCTGTGCCCTCTTTGTTGACCCGGATCCACCATGGGCGTTGTAGAGATTTCCCTCGGGCATGTTGCGGGCCTCGAGAAACTTCATGTCCGGTTGCTCGATTGCTGTGTAAAGGCCCCAGAAATCTCCATCATACTGGTCAGAAGGGGCCTCTTCCTCCTGGTCGATGATTCGAAAGTGGTAGAAGTGGGTGTTGCTGGCGAGGCCTCCAGCCAGCTGATACAATCGAAACCCTAGGGATTCACAGAAAACTGTCCCATCGGTGGAAGCATTGTTCCTCCACCACGGGTTGGTTGCAGGCAGTCCATTGATTTTATCCCAGCTGACGTCGTATTTAGCTCCATAGTTATCCCGCGCCTCAAAGGGGCGGGCCCTGTTGAAATTAAACTTCCACTTGTTCTTCCCCACCTGCCGGGTGGAGGCACGACCCCTGATGCGATAACGCATGTGATCATACACCTTTCCTTCATATACCCATGTTCCAAGATAACGATACTGCCCGTCCGTCGGACCGGTCCACTGGCACTGGATCACATCAGATTCCTTGGTAATCAGATGATACACCGCAATGCTTTCCAGAGCTTCTGAAGGGTAATTCTCATTGCGAAGAACTCCCGGCCTCTTCGATCCTGACCAGTCAGGGACTCCATCGTAACAGAAATAGGCAAAATTGGGAGATTCATCATCCTCGAAAGGAGTGCGTTGGGAAATCCCGAGTTCATCCTCAACCGTGATCCGGTAACGGACAAGGCGACGATGAACCTGCACGGCAGAGGGAATGGTAACCGAGAAGATGGAATCGCCGGAGGCAATGTCGCCACCGGTCCCGTCATTCACCATTTCGAGAGGCATCCACCCATCCTCGTATGCGGAATCCTCCTTGTGCACATATGCCCCCGGCTCAACCAGCTGGTAGGTCAAGATGACCCTTCGCACACCATCCGGATCTGAAACCTTTGCAGTGACCAGCACTTCCTCCCCCGCCGCAGGCTGTAAGGGCGAATGATCAACCTGCCGAATATTTGGCGGGGCGTTGGAGGCATAGACCGTGTTGGCCCCTCCCGGGGTTGGAACCCCGATTGCCGGATTGCCAGGCGGAGGTGTTCTCAGCTCGCAATCGAGTGAGAAGTCGCTACTGGAAAGGGTCCCGTTGAATCCCTGGACTGTCACCGTGTTTGTCCCCGTCCTGAGGGTATTCCGGGCACCAAGGTAAAGAACTTCGGTCCACGCCGCCTCATGGTTGTTTACCGCACTACCGTCGGATCCCCCCTGAGGGTCTGATGCCCGGATCCCACGGTAGGTCAAATCTCCCTGGTCCACGCTCACCCTGGCCACCTCGTCACCATTAATCCAGACGATCGCCCCGTCATCATGGTAGACGCGTATGGAGAGCTGCCTCGGAATCTCTCCCGTAACATTGAAATCCTTCCGCAGAAAGACACTGGAATAACTGCCCTGCATGTCGTTGAGGACAGTAGCGTCGTCGCCATCCCCGTAACCGAATCCTGCCCGTCCGGCCGACCAAGTCGCGTCCTCGACAAAATCCTGCATCCGCCATGCATCCGGGGGATTGGAGGCCTCGCTGGTTCCCCTGCGATAACGCCATGACTCCCCTGCAGGGACATAGGTAACCTGAGGACCTCCGGATATCACGCTTCCCGAAGAACGCCACGAGCTACCGAGCTGGTTATCAAGGTCCTCATTGATCAATTCCATCGAGGAACCTCCTCCCCGGGAAGCCGTCGGCCAGGGAAAGCCGATTCCGTAGGACACTTCATCCACCAGTGATCCATTCTCATCCTCAAGCTCAATGCGTTCTCCATCGTTACTCAGCCTTCCCGAATATGGCCCCAGAGCATTATCGAAACCAAAAATCGATCGCATTGCCCCCGGATCCTCGGCAACGACGAGAAAGCCATTAGCCTCTATCGATGTCCCTTCAGGGAAATCAAAATCAATAGCTCCATTCAGCTGCCACCCCGTGAGAAGCACGGGTGAGTCCCCTGGGTTGAAAATCTCGAGGAATTCTCCCCGCTCTGTTTTGGGTTCATGGTCATAATGAATTTCATTGATCACCAGGGAGCTGCTGAGCAGGTCTGTCGTGGTGAACGATTCACTGGATGAGGCCCATGCCGAACCGGCCACGTTACTTGCGCGACACCGAAAATAGTAGGTGGTGAGCGGTTCGAGATCTGAGACAAAAAGGGAAAATCGCCCTGTTCTCTCTCCGATGCTCACGGACTGCTCCCAGCCTTCCGGATCGGATCCACCATCACTTCTACCATAGTAAAAAGTAATTACAGGTGCGTCGAATCCAGTATCCGTCACTTCGCCCCGTAAATTTGCCGAAGCACCCCGCACACTGTCTGCGTTACGATTGACGACAACCGGGGAAGCGGGCCGCTCGGTAATCAGGCTCTCGCTGACAGGCGCCCAGCTGGTGCCCCCCTCGTTCGTTGCCCTCGCCCTGTAAAAGTAGGTCACTCCAGCTTGCAATCCGGTCAGCACCGTCCGAGCTGATCCTTCCTGAACTCCCAGTTGGACCGAGTTGCTCCAGTTCGCCTCGGAGCTACCCCCATCGCTCACCCCGTAAAAAAGGGTCACCAAGGGAATTCCGCCACCGGTGGCCGTCACCTCGGCACCCACTTGAGCGCTGCCAGTCATGATTTCACTTGGAGGCAGGTTCACAATAGCAGGCGAGCTTACTCCTGTCTGGAAGCTCTCGCTGACGGCTGACCACCCGGACCCAGATGCATTCGACGCATAAGACCGGTAATAATAGGTTTGCCCGGGGAGAAGACCGGCGACATCGGCATAAAAGGCGCCTGTTTGTCTGCCCTGTATATTAACCGCGGAATCCCAGTCCTCAGCGTCAGTAAGGCCATCGCTATCTCCATAATACACTGTCACCGCCGGCGCTCCAGACCCCACGTCGGTGACCGCACCATTAAGACGAGCAGAATCAGAGGAGACCAGAGTGGCCGGATTGGTTACTACCGATGGTGCACCTGGCGCGGCAGTTCCCACGATTTGAATTCCATGAAATCCTGAGTTGCTGGAACCACGATTCAATTGCACAGAGAAAGTTCCCGAAGTCTGGTCACGAAACACACAATAATTCGCTTCGGGATTCCCGGCAGTAGCCTCAGTAAGCAGGTAATTCCCGCCATCGAAACCTCCTCTATTTGAAAACGATGTGAAGAAAAACTCTTGGCCGGCAGTCGGACTGGAAACGGATCCCGTTCTGCCGTTGCCATCACTCCCGAAATACACGTAGACATCGTATTGAGCATAGGGAATACCCGCCAAGTCAATGCTCGCAAGGCCTCCAGCGTTTATCGCATCGATATACCCGTTCATCAGCTTGGCGTTCCCATTGGAACTACCGTTATTGGTATTCCACGTTCCATTAGATGACCAACTCACGGTGACTGCCACTGGGTTACCGCTATCATCAACCAACAATCCCGCGGACGGGCTCAGAATATTCCCTGTGTTACCGCTGGCTCCGTCCGTAGCTGACGATCCTCCATTAGTATTGTTCCAGTTTACCTGGGCAACGGCAGGAAGACCCGCGGACTCGGATGACCCAATCTCCGCAACAGCAGCATCACGGTTGCTGTTAAAATTGATACCAATGCTGTCAGCTGCTGCTTCGCCAACAAGCAAGACAGCCGCCGTAAGCACACAACAAAAAAACGGGGTGGGGATTCGTATCATGAAAAAAAAATGGGGAATTAAGCATACGAGTTTAGGGCCCCTCCTCCTACAGCGCAGCTGGAGACAAGGCAACTTCGTCTCTGGATTGTAGCAAACCAACTGCAGTCCTTCCAACCCTCTCTCTGATACGCTGACAAAATATACCCTTTTCGAGTTGCTTCTCGCAGAAATAGCAAAGGTTCCTTTTCATATCATATGTGCTGACGCATTGATACCTGTCCACACCGTGCGCATCTTTTCTTCAATTTCCGCCGCGGGGGCTTTCGGCCTCATCGTGCTGTTTTCCGGTTGTGCAGATAAACCACACTCCTCGAACCGGGTCACCAGAGAGTCGGGATTTGCGCTTGTGGTCATGCCGGCGGAAGAACCTTTCACCGGACGCCGGCTTATCGGTCCCGAAGAGAACCACCATAACGGGTGGATCCTGCGCTTTGAAACACCTTACAAGGTCCTGGCCCCTCGCAGGTATCGCGTTCTCGCTGGCACCGTCATTTTCACCCTTAAGCGAGGAAGACGCACGATCCGTGGCGCTGCCCCATTTGGATTCGATTCCAAGGCCAATGAGACCTATGAACTACGTCTCGACGAAATAGGATCTCCCGTGCAGGTGACTATCGTGGAGCTTAGCAGCGGACGAATCGCAAGCCCTGCATCAATGCCCATAAGACACCTCAAGCGCCAGAATTAACGAGGAAGAAGTTCCCGGACTTATTTCCTGATACAATAGATTCGAGCGGCGGTTCTGATGAGAAGCCGATCTCCGGCTATCGCCGGGCTGGCCATCGCCATGTCGTCCTCCGCGAGCTTGTTGGTATGGAGATACTTAAAATCCTTCCCCGCCTCTACGACCCGGGTCTCACCATCCTCATTCAGACAGAAAACCCTGCCGTTGTAGGCCCAGGGCGAAACCGTGTAGCCAGCCCCGGGAGGAAGGCGTTTACGCTCATAGATAAAGTCACCGCTGGCTGGGTCCAGGGCCCGCAACCATCCGCGATCGAGGAGCGAATAAAGCTGCCCCTGGTAGAGCAGGGTTGATGGATTGTATGGAGCCGCCTCCCAGTTACACCACGCGACGTAGTCATTATCAGTCTTCTTGAAGGGCTTGATAGAAATATCTCCTTGGGCGCCGGGCCTGATCGCATAAATCGGCTTTTTCTTGTCTCCTACATATCCCGAACTGACGTAGAGTAGGTCTGACGATGAATAGGGCGTGGCGATCGTAATACTCGACATCCCGCGACGCCACCACCAGAGCTCCTTACCTGCAAGATCATAGGAGACCGTCCGACCACTGCCGGCCACCACGATCTCCGTGCGCTTCTTATTCTCCCATATATGTGGAGCCGACCAGTTACTTTTTTCGTCCCGGGTTACCTTCCATGCCTCCTTTCCCGTCTTGGCGTCAAGAGACAGCAACCAAGAATCTACCTCATTATCGTTCACGATATAGAGCCGCCCCTTATGAAGCACGGGAGAGGCCGCCGTTCCCCAGCTATAGCGGGTTTTCCGAGGGGTGAATCTTTTTGACCACTGCGGGTTACCATCCATATCAAGAACGAAGACTCCGAGGTTCCCAAAGTAACAGTAGACCCGCTCTCCATCCGTGACCGGAGTCTCGGAAGCATAACTATTCTTTACGTGAATGGCAGACTCAGGCTTACCCCGGTGCACTTCCCGCTCCCAGAGCACACTCCCGCTGTGCAGATCCAGGCAATAGACCTTCCAATGATGAACGGTTTCCGGAAATTTGGGGCGCTCTCCTCCAAAATAGAGTCCCTTTTTTGGTTTTTCTGAGACACCCTCGTTAACCACGGTCGTGAGGAAAACGCGCTTACCCCAGACTACCGGACAAGACCATCCCCGCCCTGGCAGGTCACGTTTCCATTCTACGTTCTCGGTAGCAGACCATTTTTCCGGGAGGTTGGGATTACTTGCAACACCCCTCGCCCCAGGGCCACGGAACTGAGACCAGTTTTCGGATTGGTCGTCTGAAAAAGCCAACCCACATGAGAGCACGAGAGAGGCCAGGAGGACTGACAGTTTGGAGCGCTGACAAAAATGTGGCATGCCCGTATTCCTGCTCGCGTATCAACCTGCAGTCAATCCGGAACCTCCCAGCGGCGATTGGCGTTGACTCCTCACCCCTGATAGCGGCACATCTCCGAATCCGCAGGCTCGCGGATCTGAAATAATCAACACCTCGAAGAATGAAAACAAAGAATAGACTATTGGTTGGAGCCCCGACCCGAATTGCATTTACAACCTCTGCCTTACTTACAGTCGCAATGACCGCAATGGCTGATATCGCCGTGAAAGATGGCGAAAAAATCGCTTTCCTCGGAGATTCCATCACGCAGGCGGGAGCCCGACCTAACGGCTATGTCCGACTCGCCATCCGAGGCCTTGAGTCAGCTGGCGTAAAGGCTTCTGCCATCCCAGCCGGAATCAGCGGTCATAAGTCCAATCAGATGCTCGCCAGGCTGGAGCGCGACGTGTTGAGCAAAAAGCCCAACTGGATGACCCTTAGCTGTGGCGTCAATGACGTCTGGCACGGCAAACGTGGCGTCAACCTCGCCGACTACAAGACCAATATCACCAAGATCGTTGACCGGTGTCAGGAGGCCGGGGTTAAAGTGGTTCTTCTTACCTCCACCATGATCGGAGAGGACAAGGATAATGCCAACAACAAGAAGCTTTCGACCTACAACGACTTTCTCCAAGAGCTCGCGAAAGAGAAGAAATGTCTTCTTGCTGACTTAAACGCCGGCATGCAGTCCATCATCGAGGCGAGCAGCGACAAGAAAAACGGGAAGCTTCTTACTTCTGATGGCGTCCACATGAATCCCGATGGCAACAAGATGATGGCTACCGGCGTGTTAGAAGCATTTGGATTAAACGCAGAACAGATCAAGGCTGCGCAAGCAACTTGGTAAGCAGTGGATTCGGCGAGAGGGCAGCACCGCGATTTGCTGCCCTCTACCCACTGACATTTCTAGCGCGCGCCCCCAGCGTTGCCCCTTCGTCGGACATTTGAGAACAGGTCTCAGTAACAATAGACGAACTTTCCTATTATCCCTTGGCCTTAATCAAGGAGGATCTATCGTCCCCTTGTAACCCATCATATACATGCAAGGAGACCAAGACGTAATCGACGCCCTCAACGCAGGACTCACAATTGAACTAACAGCTATCAACCTCTACTTCATCAGCTCCAAAATGTGTAAGGACTGGGGACTAGAGGCCTTGGCCAAACACTTCTACGATGAGTCGATTGAAGAAATGAAGCACGCTGAAGAAGTCATCGACCGGGTCCTTTATCTGGGGGGAACCCCGGAGATCTCTCGCTACAATGAGATCAAGGTCGGAGCTACCCCTCGCGAACACATCGAGAACAGTTACGCACTCGAGAAACAGGGAGTGGCGACGTATAACGAAGCTGTATCTCTGGCGATCGAGAAAAAAGACGCAGGCAGCCGCGACCTGATGGAGAGAATGGTTGTCGAGTCCGAAGAAAGTATCGACTGGGCCGAATCGCAATTCGACCTGATCGGGCTGATTGGCCTGGAGCAGTATCTCGCTCAGAAGATGAATGCTGCCTAGCGCATCCGTACACACAACCTATCTGCCGACCGGCAACACTTTTAAGCGTCAGGTCCCGACCCGGCAATTATAGTTCGGCACCCACCCATGAGGTGACAGCCCGGAGCTATTACAACGGCTTTTGGCGAAAACACTCTCTACACGTCCCATCGAAACTTATTCCGGATCACGACATCAAGGACTCCACCGGGCCTCGCTGCGGAAGGCCCTCGCGCTCCAATTCGAAATCTGGATCTCCAAAGTGTCCGATAGGATCCCCGTATGCATTGAGAATTGAAGTGTAGAGATTGCCGATCGTGCGGTGACCTACCTTCCCGTATTCTGGCATCCTGATATAGTGACCGGGAATCGATAGGCGCCCACCGCACCCGCCCACTATCAGGAACGGCCACTCATGCAGCGCCCCGTGATGAGCTTCGCCAGCGTCACTCATGTAGACAATCATCGTGTTGTCGAGCATGGTTCCATCCCCCTCCGGAATGCTCCGCAACTTTCTGGCCAACCCTGCCATCAGTTTGATGTGGTAGGATCGGATAGTATCGCGGCATTCCTCGGAGGTCTTCCCGTTCGAGCCAGTGCCATGACCAATGGCGTGCACGTTTTGTTCGGTCAACCCGAGCCCGGCGTAGACATGCTCAAGATTGTCCAGACGGATCGTTATGCCGTGACTGAGCCCGGCAATCAGACACGAGGCTGCCAACGTGAAATGCGACTCAAGACGGTCAATACCAAGATCTGATTCGTATATCTCGGTTAACTCTGGCGCTGACTTCCTGATGGCATCTCTCATCGCCGCGAGCTTGGTCCGCCTCTCCTGCAGCTCCTCAAAGCCGGTTAGATAATGATTAAGTTTGTCCTGCTCCGTAGCCGGGACCTCCCTCCGCAAGCGCCTGATATCTTCGGATAAAAAATCAAGCATGCCAGATTCTAGGGCATAGCGCTTACGACCCTGGGCCGAGCCCGTAGCAGAACCAAACAACTGGTCGTAGGCCTGATCCGGGCTTGCCTGGAATGGGAGCTCCCTTCCTGCAGCCAACGCCGAAATCCCAGGATAAATGGTTCCTTCCGGGATGGGATCACCCGCGCCACCGACAGCCCGTCCGCGCAAAGCCAGCCCGATATGCCCGAATGGACTCGGGTATCTCGACGAGAGACGGGTATCGATTGTAGCTCGTAATGGATTACCGCTGGATGTCTCACTTGGAGAAGAGTGGACTCCCATCGCTCCAAAATAGGAAGTATGCCCGGCCAGACACATTTTACCGGAAAAACCCTGCACGATTCCAACCTGATCCTTGAACGGCTCGAGCGCTTGAAGTGATTTCGGCAGCGAGTGATCCTTCAATGCGGCCCGGAAATAAGAGTCTGAACCCACTCTTTTTTTGAGCAGGGAACTTGGAGTAATCGCAGTAGGAGTCAGACCGCTCGATTTCACGAGAAACACAAACCGTTGCGGAAATACATCCACTTCCCCAGCGGCCTCTGCCGAAAGCTGACGCATCAGCGGCGCCAACAACGCGCCTCCACCGCCAAGAGAAATCCCCTTGATGAAATTGCGTCTCGATCTACCCGGTGATTTCATTCTTCAACCTGCTTTCTGAAAACAAAGGAATCAGAGCTCAATAGTGAGATCAAGAGAGCATGGAAGCTACCTCCACTCTTTAGATAAGCCTTATCGGCCGCCATCAAGGTTGGCGCATCACTAAGCATCTCGTTGCGACCCATCCAATAGCGAAAGGCGTGTCGCACAAAGGACTGACGAACCCGGCGGGACTTACCAAGCCGCTCCACAAGTTCGATCGCATTTTCAACTTCCCCATCCAGCTCCGAATCGCCAGTCGAATCGAGGCGGCCACTTGCGTCTATAAGCTTTCCGCTGACCTTATCCCTAGTCCGAAACCGTCCAAAGTCATCATAAGACTCGAATGTCATCCCTAGCGGATTCATCTTCTTGTGGCAGCGCCAGCACTCGGCCTGTCGCGTCGGCTCAAAACGCTCCCTCAGGGTCTTGTGCGGATCTTCAGGGACCACCGCATTTACGGTAATCGGAACATCCGGAACGTGACCTGCAAGAAGCCGCTCACGGATCCATTTTCCGCGAGTAATTGGGTTAGTCTCGGTATTTTTTGAATGTGCGATAAGCCAGGCAGGATGAGTGAGGAGTCCGACTCGCTCCTTGGGATTAAGTTCGAACGGCTGCTCGGTCGGACAGTCGAATCGATCGATTTTCAGGTTATAGGCACTCAGGAAGAAACGCTGGTCATGCGCAGAGGTCAAATTACGTTCACGCTCGCCCTCCATAAGCGTGAATTGTGCCAGCATCGGGCGAATCCCACTTCGGTAACACACGGGCAAGTATTCCATGTAGTCCTTGATTAAACCCCCACTCATTCTGTGTTTTGCCGGCTGGGTTCGAAAATAGGGATGTAAGCCCTCTATGTCCGCACGAACTTCAGGCGCAAGTTCGTACTTCAGTTCCTTCCAAGGCTTATCCTTCCAGTAGTCGTGAAGCAGGCGCAACGCTGCGAGGCGTCCCTCTAACTCTTCTGGTTCTTTCTCCGGTCCGAAGTGCCCGACAAAAAACTTTCTCGTAGTCAGTAGCTCACGCAACACATCCTTATCTCGATTCACAATATGCAGCACTAGGAGATCGGCCTCATGTACCAGCTGATAGGGCACCTTACCCCAGTCATAATTGTGGAAGCGCTTGGCGTCCTTGAAAATATCCGGCGCGCGGTGGTAGCCAAAGAACTCCCGAAAAAATCGCAGAATCTTCGGCTTGGCGATCGCGTCATCATGAAGAAGGCGCTCAATCTCCGACTGAATACCCCTTCTGGACTGAAGCCTGCCCTCGCGACTGGCTGACCAAGTCTCCCCAGTGGGAGGGTCATCGGTGAGAGCAAAACTGATCGCGAATGCCAGCTCGTTTCCCGATAGCCGGCGCCGCCCGTGCTCATCCCGCTCACCCAGCCCCAATTCCATCCGGTAGACCGCCTCCGGCATCAGAGCGATCGCTTTCAGGCATACAGACATCCCTTCTTTCACATCGCCCGCCTCATTGATGGCGCGCAGCATATACTCTCGATAACGCTTCAACTCAACCTGCTCCGGAAGACGGTAGACCAGAGCCTCAAATTGATGCCTTATCGCTGCATCGATCTGGTCTATATTCGGGCTCTCGGCTTCCAAAACCATACGAAAAGTCTCAGAGACATCGCGGCTCAACTGATGATCGACAATGGTCCGCGCATTCCTCAGAAGGGTCTCGAGCGTTGCGGAGTCTGCATGAAGGTTGACCGCGTAATCATTGAATCCGGGCCTTGCATCCATCCCGAATGGCTGGCGCACCCGCCCCAGCGCCTCCCAATGGTGTTTAAGGATCCGATGTTTGGTGCGGTTGTAGATGTTAGGATTCATTCGCCACAAGCGAGGTGGAGAAAACGACCGCCCTCCTACCTTACCCCCGAAAATCTTCTCGTGACTTATCTGGTTTCCAAAGGCGAACTGCCCTGACAGGTAGCGCCCACGATCAGACCTCTGCGCTTTCTTAAGTTCAGAGCTAATCCATAACGAGACTTTCAGCCGGTCGTCGTTATCTGGCTGCGCCTCATCCTCCGGCGGCATCTGACCTGCTTGTATTTGCTCATGAATAGCCATCCAGGTCTCAAAATCGAATCCAAGGGAAATACGCTGATCGAGGTGATCCAGACGGATTCCTCCTTTTGCGTTCTTGGCCCCATGACATTTCACGCAATGACTCTTGAGAAAATTTTGGGTGAATGACTCCTCGGCAGTTCGCGGGAGTGAGGCCTTTTCCTCCGCCCCCGAGCCTGGCACCTGAGTGAGCACCGCAGCTAGAAGGCTGAGCAAGGGCATCCGATAGGAATAAGCGGGAGAATCGATAGAGCACCGTAGCCCCGAACAGGGGCACGAGGCAAGCGGGCGCTCCCTCCCTCTCCAAGTTCCCACATAACAGCATGCCTAACCTATCAGTTTTCGATCCATCGAACGAAACTGAATGGCTTCCAGAAAATGTTCGGGCAAGACTCGTTGGGAGCCCTCCAAGTCCGCCACCGTTCGGGCTACCTTCAGGATCCGGTCGTAGCCCCGGGCTGAAAGACCAAGTCGACTCATCGCGTGCTCCATCAGATCGCTGGACTCCGAATCCATCTCACAGGACAGACGAACCTCCTCAGGAGTCATCTCCGAATTAACTCGCGTTGCGGACGCGTTACCAAAACGGCTTCGCTGACGCTCTCGGCACTCGCCAACTCGCTGGCGCACGCTGGAAGAGAGCTCTGCCGGCACCCTTGATGACAAGTCCTTGAATTCAACAAGGGGGACTTCTACATGAAGGTCCATTCGGTCGAGCAAGGGTCCGGAAATCTTGCGCCGATACCTCTCCACCTGGCGGAGCGAGCATGAGCAGTTACGCGAAGGGTCACCAAAATAACCGCAGGGACATGGGTTCAAAGAACCAATCAGCAGCACCTTGCTGGGGAAGGCCAGAGTCCCTGCTGCCCGCGAGATTGTCACCATGCCATCTTCCAGCGGCTGACGCAGAACTTCCAGGGTCTGACGACGAAACTCGGGAAGTTCATCCAGAAACAAGACTCCATTATGGGCTAGAGAGATTTCCCCGGGTCCCGGGTTACTCCCTCCCCCCAGCAATCCTGCATTCGAGATCGTGTGATGAGGGCTCCGAAAAGGCCGGCTACTGAGCAGACCCGACCCTGCTTCCAGTTGACCTGCAATGGAGTGAATTCGGGTTGTCTCCATTGCCTCCTGCTCCGTCATCTCAGGAAGAATCGAAGGCATGCGCTTGGCCAACATGGATTTCCCTGTTCCCGGCGGCCCCACCATCAGGCTAACGAGGCCCCCTGACTTCCTCGACATGGTCCTGTGGCGTCTATACGCTTAGAGTATGAAGCATGTGTTACTGCTACTGTTGCTCCCACTGGTATTGGTGGGGTGTGAGAAGGAGGAGGAAGTAGACCTAGTAAAGAATCTTTGTTGGGCTTGTAGGGACGGAGATCTGAGAGGCGTTACTTCAGCAATTCGTGCTGGAGCCAATGTGAATACCCAAGATTGTGGCGGTTACAATCAAGACACTCCTTTGGTTATAGCGGCCCAACGTAACTCCAAGGAAGTCCTCGAATTGTTAATTGAGAATGGAGCGGATGTGAATCTAACAGGCCGCTGGATGGTTCATAAGCCCTTAGATTGGGCCATCATGCGCAACTACTCCGAAATTATCGACATCCTCCGAAAACATGGAGCTGAGACCAAATACAGTGATCAGGAAGTTAAAAGTTACGCTGAAAGACCCCCAAAACCGATACCACGAAAATAGGGTTTACCATCAGGAGGTTGTGTGATCCAGCTGCCGCAATTTCGAGAGCTCGCTTGACATACTTCTGGCCTTGGACCTCTCCGAGATCGACCGAATAGGACTCTGCCCGAGATTGCGGAGAGATTCGTGCCACCGCAGGTTCCAACTTCTCCTCTCCGCTGAGAAACCCCCAGGCTTGGCGAAGCCCACTCACTCCGAAAACCTCGATACCAGTTACCGCAGCCGCTTCGCATGCATTCTCCAGGGGCACCAGGAGCCTCTTCCTCCCTCTCGTCTTTGCTTCTATTGCAGCCGAGAGAATTCCCTTCACAGGGCGAACAGAACCATCAAGGGCAAGCTCCCCGATGATCTGACAATCGGCAGCTTCGTCCAGAACCACGCCCTCCGCACAAGCAACCACCGCTAGCGCAATCGGTAAATCAAATGAGGGCCCTTCTTTCTTCAGGTCGGCGGGGGCAAGATTGACAGTGATCGTCCCATCATCCTTGGGAAGCGCAGAAGCAGAGACTGCCGAACTCACCCTTTCGGCAGATTCCCGCACCGCAGCATCAGGTAGACCCACAATGGTCATTCGGGGCACCCCCCGCCCCGGGGAACTCACTTCCACCTCTACTTCTACGGCTTCCACGCCCCTCAGGCCTGCGCTGTGCAACTTCGTGATCATGCCCTTCAGAGTGGTGTTCTAAAGAACATCTGTCACGATTATAAGCCCACCCCTCTATTCCGCCCCAAAACCCGATAGTTATAATAAGATCCTGTATTTAAGGGGATTCGCGCTGGAGAGGCCAAGAAAAGTCCCAAGGATACAGCTTTCTCCAATAGCCCATTTTAGTTAGTTTTCCGGTGAAATATAGGCTGACGCAACTCCGTTTATTCAGGAGTGTTTCATCCTCTGTTGATCCTGAACCGACAAGCCCACCGATCCCTTTCAATCCAATGCTTTTCCAGAACCTGAAGCGAATCGCCTGTGCCGTTCTTGCGCTGGTCGCATCCAGCCTCCTCTCTGAAGGAGCGCCCTCTAAACCTCTCAAGCTCGGTGAGGTCCTTCAGGCGGCAGCAAAGATCGACCAGCTCCTCGAAGCGGACCTCAAGGCCAAGAAATTGCAACCACTTCCCATTGTCGCAGAGGAAACCTTCGTCCGCCGGACATACCTGAACATAGTCGGTCGCATCCCAACCGCAATGGAAGCGTCTCGATTTCTGGACGACCAGACGCCGGACAAGCGGGCGCGTTTGATCGAGAAACTAGTCTCCTCTCCAGGCTACGACAGTTCGGCCTTCAATTATTTTGCCGACCTGCTCCGCCTGCAGACAAATGAAGGGCAATACGGTCTGGGTTGGCACGTGTGGCTGCGAAACTCCCTCGCTTCTGACAAGCCGTGGAGCAAGATCGTTCACGAAATGCTCTCGGCGGAGGGTCATACCTCGAAGAATCCTGCCGTAGGATATTATCTCCGCGACCGTGGCATGCTTCTCGATAACGTCAGTAATACCGTTCAGGTTTTCCTTGGACATCAAATCGGCTGTGCCCAGTGCCATGATCATCCTTTCGACTCATGGACCCAGATGGAATATTACGAAATGGCAGCCTTCAGTGGCGGCATCGCTTATCGGAGCGATGAAGCGCGCCAGCTGGTGAACAAGGTCGCCGACCACTCACGGAAGACCCACCCCGGAATGAACCGAGCGTTCAAATCCAAGAACAAATCTACGAGGGCCAAGGCCCGGGGCAATCTCCTGAAACGAATCACCGGCGAAATGCGTTATCTTCTCCGCTATTTTAATCAGAACGAAATCGTGGAGTCCCAGAGTCAACAACTCAAGCTGCCGGACGACTATCAATATAAGGACGGCAAGCCCGGAGACGTTATTCAGCCTGCAACTCTTTTCGGCCTTCAGGCTTCGGAGGTGAATCCCGAAGAGCGGAGGGAAGTTTTCGCAGACTGGGTGACCAGTGACGAAAACCCCTACTTTGCAAAGGTCATCGCGAACCGACTCTGGCGCCGGACCTTCGGGCACGGACTGGTCGACCCGGTAGACGACTGGAGCGAAAAGACGAAAGGTTCCCATCCCGAGGTTCTCAACTATATCGAAAGGGTCATGAAGGGCGTGGGCTATCGGACTCGGGATTTCGAGAGAATCCTTTACCACACCAGACTCTTCCAGCGTCAGGTATCGCCGGTGGAAGCAACCCCGGGAATGGACCATGACTTCGTCGGCCCCCAGCTTCGGCGCATGTCCGCCGAGGAACTCTACGATTCCTTTACGGTCCTTGCCTTTGGCAACACTGACGACAAGGTCAATACCGGCCTCGAATACAAATGGAAGAACTACCAGAGTGAGGTTGATGCCCTTCTGAACCTTTCTGCCAGCAAGCTCATTGAGTCCGGCCAAGACGCCCAGGAAATGGAAGACCAACGGCGGGTCTACCAGAGAAGAAACCGCGAGATTCAGATAGCGATCACCAAGGCCAAAGCGGCTGGACAGAAACAGGAAGAGCGGCGCCTCAAACGCCAGCAAACACAGCTCCGGGCCGAAGGGAGAAAAAGTCAGGAAACGATGTCTGGTATGAGTGCCGTGACAAATCGAAATTCAAGGACCGGTCGTGCTGAGCTCAACATGAGAGCTTCGGAACACCCCAGTCCATTCCGTGCCGGGACCATGATCCGTCAATTTGGTGGCTCTGATCGGAACAGCCCGGAGGCAGCGCACACTGATGCAACGATACCCCAGGCTCTGAACCTGCTGAACGGACAGGTTGCGGCTGACACTGAAAATCGACGCTCGAAATTCTTCGAGGCTCTGGCCGAGATCACTAATCCAGAACAGAGGCTGGAATATCTCTTCCTCGCTTTTTATTCCAGTCGCCCCTCCGCGGCGGAGAAAAAAGATCTCCTTCCCCTCGCGGAGGACCGGGAGGACATCTTCACTCTTGCACGTGCGATGCTGACCTCTAAGCGGTACCTCTTTGTCCAATAAGTCATCATTCTGTCCTTTCTTACCCCTCAACACCCATCATGTCTGATTTCAACAAGCTCGACGAAGTGACCCGGAGGTCCTTCATGACCACTGCTGCTCGGAGCTGCCTGGGAGTCACCATCGCAGGAAGTGCGGCGGAGCTGTTTTCTCCCTCCGTCCTTGCCGCTGATCCAGCTGCTATCGCAAGCGGCGGAGGCAAGGCCAAGAGCGTCATCTACCTCTTCATGTCAGGCGGAATGACACACCTCGACACGTTCGACCCCAAGCCTGATGCTCCAGACGAATTTCGGGGACCAACCGAAACAATTAAGACCAAGGCCGATGGTGTCAGACTTGGTCATTACATGTCTAAACTTGCCGGCCAGGCGGACAAGGTCGCACTGGTAAATTCCATGACGTCCACACAGGGAGCCCATGAAGCAGGAAGATATTTCATGCGGACGAGTTATACTCAGCGGGCTTCCCTTGTTCATCCGTCCAATGGAGCATGGATCACCAGACTGAAGGCGCGAGCCAATAAAAGCCTCCCCTCTTTTGTCACCATCGGATCCGGCAATGGCCACCCGGCAGCCGGATTTTTTGAACCCCAGTATGCTCCACTGCCAGTTGGGGACGCTACCGCTGGTCTACAGAATGTTCGCCGCCTGCGGCACGTTAGCGAAGATCAGTTCAATAAACAACTGGCCCTCCGACAGCTCCTGGACAAGCAATTCGACGCTCAATTTCACAAGGGCCAGAAAGATGTCCGAGCCTACAATCAGGTTTTCGAAGAAGCCGTCAAACTGATGGAGAGCAAGGATCTCGAGGCCTTCGACCTCAAGAAGGAAACCTCCAAGGTGCACTCTGCCTACGGCGATCATAATTTTTCCAAGGGTGTGCTTCTTGCGCGGCGACTCGTCGAACGGGGAGTTCGCTTCGTTGATGTCGAATTCGGCGGATTCGACTGGCATAACGACAATTTCGATCAGTGTGAACAGAAGCTCCCTGTCCTCGATCAGGCCCTAGCAGCTCTCCTCAAGGACCTCGAAGGAAAGGGGCTGCTGGAGAGCACGCTTGTGGTTGTAGCTACCGAATTCGGACGAACCCCAAAGATTGTGCAAGCTCGATCCGGACGGAATCACTTCCCCAAGGCCTTTTCATATCTTCTTGCCGGGGGAGGTATCAAGGGCGGTCAGGTCTATGGAAAAACCGACGAGACAGGATCAAATGTGATCGAGAGTCCAGTCGGTGGACCAGACTTTAATGCTACCATTGGTTTTGCGATGGGCGTCCCTCACGACCTCACCCTTATGTCGCCCAGCCGCCGCCCCTTCCAGCTTGGAGCACGGGATGGAGCCCCCCTCACTGGACTTTTCGGATAGCGAGAGCAGGATGTTCGTTCTTACACGAACATCCACAGCAGGGACGCAATGCCCAGTCCAACCAGAGAGATCACAGTCAGCAGTGTGGTCCACGTCAGGAGTGTCTCGCGTTCCGTCATGTGGAAGTAGCGGTTCACAATCCAGAAACCGCTGTCGTTGACATGCCCGAATCCGGTCGCTCCGGCTGCAATAGCAATCGTTACCAGCGCAAGCTGTGAGGTTGAATAATCCCCTGCCACCAGAAAAGGGCTGATAAGGGCTGCGCCAGTTACCATCGCTACGGTGGCGGAACCCTGTGCGATTCGGATGATGGTGGTAAGCACCCATGCAAGAATCAGGGGCCCAAACCCCGATCTCTGCAGAATATCGGCCAGGGCATCGCCTACCTTGGTAGTGATTAGCATCTGCTTGTAGACTCCTCCTGCGCCTGTCACGAGGATGATAATACCGGCAGGGCCCAAGGCCTTGGTCGCCACTTCCATGAGAGCGTTCCCTCGCACACCACGACGCATGGCTAGGACATAGATCGCGACGCAGGTTCCAATCAGAAGGGCGATTATCGGATGCCCTAGAAAAAGAACTATCTGGGCGGGAACCGCTGACTGTCTCTTCAGTTCGCCGAGAGCCGTGTCGAAGGACCCCTTCTTCTCCATTCCTTCGGTCAAGGTCCTGCCCTCTTCTGTTGCCAGAAAATCAGGAACGCGGGCCGCAATGGAACCCTCGACAAATGAGGCAATAACAATGATGAGCACTGGCCCGCCAAGAACTGCAAGGATGGTGAATACCGAAGGAAGCCCAATGGTCTTAACCGGCTCTTCTTCCGCCTCCTCAGCTACCGGAGGCGGTTGAATATGGAACCTCTCCCCCAGGCGACGGCACAGGGGAATGGTGATCAGGGCGGTAGGAAGTCCCACCACGACGCCCCAGAGGATCGCATAGCCAAGGGGAACCTGAAGAGCAAAAGCCACGAACGTAGGCCCCGGGGTTGGAGGAACAAAGGCGTGAGTCACCGCCATTCCTGCCAATAACGGCAGGGCAAAAACGAGGACGGACTTTCCGCTCCTGCGAGCCAGCGCATAGATGATGGGGGCGAGGATCACCACGCCCACATCGAGGAATACCGGAATAGAAATGAGGAAGCCGGTAAGCAGCATGGCCCAGTTGGCCCGGCGCTCACCAAAGGTTTTCAACATTCCATTGGCAAGGCTCTGAGCTCCACCCGAGTGCTCAATCATCTGCCCAAAAATCGCCCCTAATCCAATAATCGTCGCAATAAACCCCAAGGATCCACCCATGCCATCCTTGATGGTATCCCCGACCTCAATGAGTTCCATCGTGCCAGAGGCAATCCCTACGAAGATCGCTGCCACGAGCAGACTCACAAAGGC
>Ga0115011_10000550_pt1 | contig 30168 bp, 24 predicted proteins | sample TroAtlMetagenome_2_FD_88705 | JGI IMG/M metagenome (GOLD analysis project Ga0115011, IMG submission 88705) | Marine eukaryotic phytoplankton communities from Atlantic Ocean - Tropical Atlantic ANT8 Metagenome | ecosystem: Environmental > Aquatic > Marine > Oceanic | place: Tropical Atlantic...
CTACCACGAAAGCCCACGCTCCTAACAAAAATAGTCCCGCGATCCCCACCTTTGTTCCTAGTGAAATAACCGTCTCCACCCTTAGGTTTTGAGGTATGTTCAGCCACGGCTGAACAGTCTGAGGTTGTGCGATTAAGGTAAACACAACTGCTGCTAGGAGCACAGTTGACCCCAATGGTATCAAGGATAGAAGTACCAGAGTCTTACTGGGTGCATTTATTACTATTGTGCCCAGTATTAATGAAGATATTAGAAGGGAAATCAGTAGGATTTTTACTATAATGTGCATGGGCCTATGCTTGGTTTGAACTGAATCCACCTGTAGCATAATACAGCCCTCTTTGTTATTTTATCCGATATATGCGAACCTAATAAAGGTGTTAGATTTCAGGGAGATGCTTTGAACTCAGCGGTAGTTTGCTTGATGGTACTAGCGGTTTTTGCCGCTGGTTATTGGTACTGTGCTGGCTGGCTCGCCACCAAAGTATTCTCTTTAGACGATAATAGGCCGACTCCTGCTGTAACTATTGATGATGGGGTCGATTTTGTACCTACAAGTCGCCACGTTTTATTTGGGCATCATTTCTCATCAATCGCTGGTGCGGCGCCGATAGTTGGGCCAGCGGTGGCTGTGATCTGGGGTTGGGTACCAGCTATTATCTGGATCGGGTTTGGGGTTGTTTTCGCTGGCGCTGTTCACGACATGGGTGCTCTTGTCATTTCAATACGTCACGGTGGTAGATCAATAGGTGACGTAACCGAGGCCGTTATAGGCCCCAGATCACGCCTACTGTTTTTACTCCTAATATTTTTCCTAACGACCATGGTCCTGGCTGTGTTTGCGTTTGTTATTGGCTTTCTGTTCGTAAACTTCGATGGGGCTGTAATTCCAGTGACTCTTGAGATACCAGCAGCTATCGCTATAGGTTGGTGGGTAACAAAGCGAAAAGGGAAGCTGTTGATTCCATCTCTTGTCTGCTTGGTAGGGCTATATTACCTAGTGTGGGTGGGCGCAGAGAATGCTGAGTGGGTGGATGAGCAGCAGTTGAGGTGGTTGGGCGATACATCTGGAGAGCAGATACTGACCTGGTGTTACCTGCTGTTGGGTTACGCTTTTGTCGCATCGGTTTTACCTGTTTCACTCCTTCTTCAGCCGAGGGATTTTATCAACTCTCACCAGTTGCTTGTCGGCCTGGCCGCGATGATAGTTGGTCTATTAATCGTTCATCCACCAATGAGCGTACCAGCGTTCCAGGCCATTGCCCCTGTAGAGGGTGGTCCTGGCAAACCATGGTTTCCGCTTCTTTTTGTCACGATAGCCTGTGGCGCCGTTTCAGGTTTTCATGGGTTGGTCTCATCTGGCACTACCTCGAAGCAGCTTGAAAAAGAATCCGATGCAAAAATCATTGGGTATGGAGCAATGTTGGGGGAGGGGACTTTGGCGCTTATGGCTACACTTGCCGTAACGGCTGGATTTGCGATGACCGATAGTTGGGGGGACCATTTTTCTTCATGGGATAGTGCGGCTGGTCTAAATGCTAAGGTTGGAGCGTTCGTTATCGGCTCATCAAATTTTCTAAACGGTCTAGGCATACCGCCACATGTTGGCGAGGTGGTCGTGGCTATGCTGGTTATCTCGTTCGCGGCTACTTCATTAGATACAGCAACACGTATTCAGAGGTTAGTCGTCGCCGAAATTGGTGACATATACGGTGTTTCCGCTCTTAAGAACAGATACGCTGCAGGGTTAGTCGCAGTGGGTAGCGCGGTAGCTCTACTGTTAATGGCCTCACCCAAAGGTCCTGGGTCTGGAGGTTTGGTCTTATGGCCTCTTTTTGGTGCGGGTAATCAGTTACTGGCTGGGCTCACTCTGCTCGTCTTATCGGTGTGGCTAAAAAGAAATGGAAAGCCGTGGTTAGTGACTTTTGTTCCTGCTGTATTGTTAGGGGCGGTCACATCAATTGCGATGGTTATGAACGTCAGCTCCTTCATTCAAGGTGAAAATTGGCTTCTATTGTCGATATCGGGGCTGGTTGTATTCTTGGAGGTGTGGATAATACTTGAGGGTGTCAGGGCAATGAAGGTAGGGGGAGTAGAGGCCCAGGTTAGCCCTTGAACTATTTGGCGGAATATTGAGGTCGTTTTTTACAATGTTGGCGCTCCTGACTGGGTGTTATGACGCACTAGATCCCGACGAGACTTTGGTTGTAGTAGAGGAAGTTCCTTTTACACCTGTCCTATCGGAGTCCGAGCGTCGTGAGCTTTTATTAGATGTTGAAAAGTGGCATGTATTACCAAGTGAATCAGGGTCCTTAGAGGGTCTCTTTGTGGAGAGCCTTAATTCTGAGCTCAGTGAGGCGGCGCTGCAACTCTTGATTGATCAGAGGAGTGAAGCGTGGCCTGCAGGGTACAGGCGTGAGTTCTTGTCTCAGCTTGCTCCAGAGGCGTTGACTAGTGCTGTTGAGACCTCGATACCAGCGTCTGTTACTTTGGCGCAGGCAGCTTTAGAGAGTGGGTGGGGTAGGTCTGGGCTCGCGCTAAGATACAATAACCTATTTGGTGTAAAAGCCTGGGGAGACGGAGCAGGCGTCAGCCTGCCAACCATGGAGTCTGAGGGAGGGGTGATGGAGCGAACTACAGCTCAATTTAGGGTCTATCCCACCTGGTCTGACAGCCTACGTAGCCACAATTCACTCTTGGCTAACGATAGTAGATATAGCCGTGCGCTCACGGAGGGGGGTGATTGGAGAAGCTTTATACGAGAAATAGCACCGATTTGGGCAAGTGATCCAAATTATGAGTCGAGGGTTAGCTCAATAATCGAGAGGTATGATCTTGATGATCTAGATGACTTGGTTGAGGCTAGACAAGAGAGGGTAGGAAGGTAACGCTCTGTATGACTATTGCATGCAGACACCGTGACCCCAAATCTCCTCATTGTTCTCCTCATCACACTCTCGCCAGACACCGTCATTTTCAACTAAGTTGCCTCCATCAACTGTCACTAAAAGGTCCTCGATGGAGTCGACCCCCGTAGCTGACATTTTTATTGAATCAAGGGCTTGACCTGCTGGAACCCCAGAGTCGACTATCACTGAGTCAAGAAGCACTCTGCCGCTGGGCTCGTCAGCCCAAAGCTCAATTAGCACATCGCCGTTAATATCTGCCATCCCTCTGTTTCCAAGCTGAACCCAGACGGCTAACCTGTCTTGATCGCATTCGAATTCACAGACCTCATAGTAGGTTGCGTATAGGTCAGGGAGTACCAATCCCGTCAGAGCATTCAGATCTCCAGATCTAAAGTTGTTGTAAGAGAGCCAGTTAGGGGTTGGGAGCTCTGGTATAGTTCCGTCGTCGTTTACATTTGTTATGGAGTATGAGTGCTGATTCCATATGGTTCGCCCAGGCCTCCAGTTGTCTTCGACAGCCCCAAAGGCCGTAACCCCTTTGTTTGGGGCATCTGGTGAGCCGTTCTCTGGTGCGCTTGGGGAAACTATCTCTGCCTCGTTATCTCCATCTATGTCGACAACTATGGCGTACTCTAACCAAGTGGGGCTGGAGTGCTCAGGAGATTCAACCTTTACATCACCGCTAGGCCCGTGGAATATCCATACTCGGTTTTGATCTATATGTAGGATCTCGGGAAGACCGTCGCCTTCAAAGTCAAAGGTGACCGCGCTTGTAAGTCCAGATGGCTCTGTTGTTTGGTTGACCCATATAACGGTGCCATCACCCTCTAGGACAGTGTAGCTATCTTTACTGGCAACACCGATCTCTGGGTAACCGTCGCCGTCTATGTCACCTATAGTAGGGGGTCCACTCTCGTTGCCCTGTAGGTTTGACTCCCAGATGACGGAGCCGTCAATTGAACTCTGTGCTCTTAAATTTCCTTTAGAGGAGACTATTATTTCTGGGATCTGATCCCCATCTAAGTCTGCTACCGCTGGATACCCGTCAGGTAGTCCGTTGTACCAGATAGTCTCTCCCGAGATATTGTAGAGAGCATTTCCAACTATCACCTCTTGTTGCCCGTCTTGGTCGAGGTCTGCTGCAAACGAAGTTGTGCCAAACCCTGACCCCCCGATGCCGTGCTCTCCAGTGCCTAAGAGGTGCCCATTAGCGTCTAGAATCGCCGAACCAACTATAATTTCGGGGAGGTTCGCACCGTCCATGTTTGCGATAGCTGGGTATACATGAGATTCGGGGATTGCTCCTCCTATTATGTCTGATGTCCACTTGATAGACCCGTCATGCTCTAGGCAGATCACTCTGTTTTGGATTGTGACGCCTATTATTTCAACTAGACCGTCTCCATCAATATCTCCGCCAGCTAGTCCACCCTCTTTTTGTACGCCTGTGTTGGATACACTCCAGATATCAGTACCAGTGTTGCCGTTGATGGCCCTGATTACTGACCTATCCTCTTGGTAGCTGATTAGGACGATGTCAGGAAAATCTTTCTCATCACGTGCACCATCGTTGTTGTCATCTGTGAGTGGAAGTGCGATAGGGGTCATGCTCACGTTGTTGTGATTAGGCTCCGAATTCCAATCTTGCTTATACCACTCGATTATGTTTAGCAGGCTAGATGTTTCTTCATATTGCTGGCACCTTGGATCCATCTCTACAGTCTCTGCAGGATAGTTGCGGTCCAAACAGTCCATTACGAGGTTGTCGCCTGGGTGACCGAACCCGTAATCAGAGCAGCCTACAAACAGAGGAGTCAAAGTCAGCAGTAATAGTTTATTTGATGAATGGATCATTGTTCTTTCACTTCTTTATCGCACAAGGTTAGCATGACTTAGGGCGTACTTGGGGTCAAAATGTGTCAGAGTATGAATATTCGGGGTGAACAATGATAGCCGCTGTAGTTTTGGCTGCAGGCGCATCATCGAGAATGGGAAGCCCCAAGGCTCTCTTACGCCTGGGTGAAAAGACTCTTATTGAGGCTCATGTTGCGTCGCTGCTGTCCGTTTGTCATGAAGTCGTAGTAGTTGTTGGAGCTTACCGCCGAGAGATAGTAGAGCTACTCGATATTGATAGGGTAAGGATTGTTGTAAATGAAGAGTGGGCTACAAGTGACGCCCTAGAATCCCTCAGGTTGGGCGTAGAGGTAATCGAGCGCAAAACACCTGTTGTTGTTACTCCCGTCGATGCTCCGCCTGTTGGTCTAATAGATCTTAGAGCGCTTATAGAGTCTGGTCCACCATCTGTTCTATCTTGGGACGGCTGTGGTGGGCACCCTGTAATTATAGGTAGTCTAGAGGTTGAACATATATTGCGTGGTGGCGTAGTCGGTGGCCTGAGGAGCCTTTTGCTTGGGGCCAAACACGTGCCAGCTATAACCCCCGATATTCTGTGTAATTTGAATACTCCCGAGCTATGGAAGGGTTACCTGAGCAAGCTTTCAAGCAGGAAATGATCTGAGATTAGTTGGTGTTTTAATATGTGTAAGATTTCTATATTGATTTTGTCGCTTGTTGTTAGTGGCTGTGTAAATCAGCTCACAGGTGTCGAAATCACCAGGCCTGAATTGGCTGCTTCGGGTTCTTCTTGGAATGTCAGTGCAGAGGCAGTCCTAAACACAGACATTCTAGGTAGGGACTTTTCTGTAGATGATACGAGTATAAATATATCAGGGGTTCTGCGAGAGAGACCGTTACACCTAAATGCCGATGAGACGGAGACTTGGTTGCTGGAGTATTTAGACTTCTCACAGGGACCTGTAGGTTCGAGCTTATCGACGTCCAATCTGACAGGAAAGGCTATCACTATTCGTAGATTTCCAGGAGAGCAGGTCTTAGAGATATCTGGGGGAGAGCACCTGTCGGGCTTTGGGCAAGATGATGAGCAGGCTCTAGAGACCCAGAGGGCTGGCGGTGTCTTTGATATTCTACTAGCCGTTGTCAACCCAGCTCCTCCACCTATTGAGGTGGGAGAGGCCCGATTAAAGATGATTCGCTGGCCTTTTTCAGCCCAGCGTGGTCGCAACCTAAGAAGCTATGCAAACGTTACTTGGTCCCACATCGCTCATGAGAATGGTCTTATTCATATGACCTATGAGGGCACTATGTCGGGCCAGGGGCGTGATTCCCTATGGGGCTCGGAGATAGAGGTCACTGGAGAGGCCTCTGGAGAGGTCTGGCTAGATGAGGTCTCTGGAGAGGTAAGGGTTCATAATTTTGACTGGTTGAGGGTCCTGAGCTACGGTTTTTCAGATAGCGATGCGAGGTTGTCTCAGTCTCAACACTTTACTGGGGCTGCTCAATGGCTGGAATAGGGACAATTTTAATATCGTCAATGTTGGCTAATCAGCCACAAGGTGTGCCCCTGCTTTACCTTTCTGAGGAAGTCGTACGCAGATCAATAGAGTCGGCCTGGGAGACTTTCGAACCTTGTGGAGATGCTGCATTAGAGTCAACAACACTTCCCGAACCATTGACCGTTTCGTTTGTTATTGAGAGAAATGGTCTAGTTTCGAGCGCGACCCCAGATAACAACCAGGAGAATACAGCCTACTCTGAATGTCTCACTCAGGCTCTTACAACAATCGATTTCCCACAACACTGGGAAAATCCGCTCGCTCTCCGCTATGTCTTTACTATGGGCTCAGCTGGTTTGATAAAATACCCCAGGATTCCGCTGCCACAGCGCAGCTATCTACCAATTGGTCTAGGTTTTTTTGGATTGACTCCAGACCTTCTTCACGATTTGTTGTTCGGGGCTGAAAGCTCAGGTGATAATATCGAGTGAGAAGTTAGGGGTTAGCTCTGAAAAATTATCAATGTAAAGCGCTATTAGGATCAGGCGAGCACGTCGTTTTTGTAGTTGAAGATATCGAGTCTGTGCTTCTAGGTGTGGAGTATCGCGTCCTACCTGTGTTCTCCAAGGTCGACGGCAGTGGACTCTCGTTTTTCATCCCGTGTCGCGAATCCTTGTCAGTCAACCACCTTATAGGTGGAGCTTTTTCTGAATGGGTAAATGGAGAAACCTCTGGTGCTGCGTCCAAGATGTTGGTCGAAGGTTTAACTGTTAGCTTTTTAGCGGGCGGTGAGTATGGTGTGACTGGAAATGTTCCTTGCCTTATGCACACGATTAGAGGCTTCAATGAGGAACTATCTGCCCACCTTTCTGGCAAGTTGGACAGGGATTCATTTGAGCGAAGCGGCACAATTATTAGCTCATTTACCAAGGCTCTGGCCTCGTCCTGGCGGGCTGCTGGGGCCATAAGAAACGCTATAGATCCCCCTAGGATCTTTCAGTTGGTTTTAAGAAACAGGTTGGCGCTTTATGGTAGGCCCCCTTTAGCGCTAGAGGAGGCTTTTGAGTTGGCTACCCTGGCTCAAAAGTTGAACGTTGATTCCAATCTATTATCAGATCTTCACAAAGCGCTAGAGCTAGCCGCCCAAAAGAGATCGGTGGCTTTAAGCGACGATTTTGTGGAGTATATGCTGCCACAATTACATGAAGAGCTGGGAAAGCGGGAGCTAATTAGGGCTGGATTTAGCCGGGATTCAGCAAAACAGCTTGTAAGACAAAAGTCAGTACATTCCCTAACCCCTTTCTACCTTAAGGTTAGAGAAGCTGTCGCAACCTGGGAGGCTATCTCTTCACTTGTCGGTGTTACGGCGACTGTTGATACTGCGGGTGATGAGCCAGTTTGTGGAGAGGTGAGGTTATCGGGTAGGTTGAGGTGGGACATGTATATGGGCGGTGCTTTGGGGAGCGTCAGAGTGAATAGAGTCCGTATTGATAGTTCTAATGTCAATGATGCGCTCAGGCGAGCTGTTGCTAAAGACCTGATGTCGGCTAGTGAATCTAGCGCATATTTTTCATCTCTTAGATCCCTTTATGACCGAGCTATCGAGGTAGCTCTGGAGAGTGACGGTGTTGTCATAAATGAGGGGTCATTAGTATCATTATGCTTCGGTGACGCCGTAACGGCTAGATCGGTATTAAAGAGATGCCAGCGTATATTTAGCCCACCGTTATCCCTCGTTGGAGTTGGTGTGGCTGACTACCCAATCTCATCAGCATCACTCCCTAATGTTATCTTTGATGAGTGTGATGTGTTCGGTGGTATTTACGGGGACAAGACCACTCTTGGCGTAGTGAGGGATGCTCCCGTCCACCACAACAGCCCGATCACTCAAGATAAGAGTGGTGGTTTAGACTTATTGACGGAACTTTCGCCAGGTGTTGTGGGACGATCGGAGCAAGATCCATGGGGTGACTTTGAGCAGGGCTCCCATGAGCGAGAAGAAAATGCAGTTAGTAGCCTTAGTCTTGAGGCGTTTACTGATGAGGACCCTTGGGGTGACCTCGGTGATGAGAAATCCTCAGAAATATCAGACTTAGCGAGCCAACCGTTTTTTTTGGCTCCATCACCAGAGTCTTCTAAGCTCGCCGTTGAATCTAGTGGTTCGCTTGGTGTAACCTCTGATGCTCTAGTAGAGGTGTTTGCTAGTCACATAGTTTTTCGAGAGGATAGTGGGATGTTATCGTTTGGGATTATCTCGGGCGACAGCCTTGTGGATTACCATTCGTATAATGATCATGGAGATGAGCTGTCGGCATACGTGTCCTTTATTAATGATAAATACGCGACTGGTTTTGCACCGAGAAGCGATAAAAGATCAGGTTTACCATCAGGCAGGTCATCGGGCTTATGTCATGAGACTATAAAGTTAGCACTGGGGCTATGTGAGCAGCAGCGATAACCGTTTCATTGGCTATTATTCGTTAATCGGGCTAACTAGGCCCAGAAGTAACATATTAGGAGCCCAGATCAGATGCGCCTTTATCGAGCAAAAGTACCAGAGATAGCTAGAAATGTCATTGAAGCGTTGTGCGCTGGCGAAGATATTGAGGTAACAGTTGAGAACCGCGAGGAGGCCGAAAAGGATCTCGTTGCGATAATGGAAGAGTTTCTACGTCGTGACTGGGCGCTAAGAGAGCAGGTCCGTGAAGAGATGTCTGTCTTAGGTGTTGGTTACGAGCAATACGGTAAGATGCGTGGAAAGCTTGCTCAGAAGTGGAACCACCCTACTGGCGACGATGTTGGTCGCTACCTCTCTCGCCAGTTCATCGAGAACTTCATGATAAGCAGGTTTGTAGAAGAGGTCTACACTGAGGACGGATACCTGTGGAAAAAGACGCTTCAGTTGATAGAGTCTCATGATGTTGACGAGGGTGCTCTTCGCGAAGAGGCCAAGGGCCTTATGAAGAACATCAAAGAGGGAACAGTAGAGTACGAGATGGCTTTCCAGCGTGCCTTACGGACCGTGAAGAAGAAGAAGGGGCTCATCTCTTGATGATGAGGTGTTTGACTGGTTGTCTATGTTCGATCCTTCTTATTGGTTGCTCTTCTGATAATGTTATAGCTGAGCCTGAACTCACGGATGAGGCCAGTGTGAGTTTGCCTCCTAGCCCAGAGCAGGGGAATGAAGCTGGTGCTAATGTTAGCCAGATGACTGTAACGCCTGTTCGCGCTGAAAGTGCTGAGGAAGGTGGCGCCACTAACGTGGATATAGCTCTACAGTTCGATGGTCTTAGCCGAACCCTAAGGGGCTACTTTAGAGATCCAGAAATTCTAAATGGTGTTGGAGCAACTTTGCATGGAGTTGTTGCACCCCCCGCAAATGTCCACGTAAGCGCCTCAGGAGCAAGTGGCGTGATTAAGGCTTTAGTGACACCTGAGGCTCTTAACTCCCCTCTGTTGACACCAGGTGGTCAAGTGGACCTCTCAGTCTTGACCCCGATTACCACCTCTATGGTGGGATATAGAGAGCTAGTCGCCGGTAAGTTTGATTTTAGGGTACAAAGTTTCGACGCATCAGTAAGCGTTGTTGGTGAGTCGAGTTGGTGCACTTTCACTGCAACTGGTCAGCACCCCCCTACAGGGGAGGAGATCTCAGAGTGCTTTGATGTAGATGGCGAGGAACTCTGTGGTGTAGTTACGGGGACTATGTTGCATCTCACCGATGATGTGGCGGCTAAGCTTGGAGAGTGCCTTCACTAGCACAATTAAAAGTAGAGAGCCGACACTATTAGCGCCGGCTCTCTATTTTAATTCCCACTGGTCCTACTCTTTTACTAGAATCTCTAGATCTGAGTTCAAGCGTGACTTCATCCTGGAATGAAGCTGTGAGATTCGCGACTCTGTTATTCCAAGTATCTCTCCTATCTCTCTGAAAGTGAGCTCCTGGAAGTAGTACATGTCCACTATCTGACGCTCACGCTCAGGAAGATCAGAGACCTTCTTACGAACAGCCTCTCTAAGGTGCTCCCTTGTCGCCGCCTCTAAAGGTGTAGGCTCCTGTGATGGCAGAGTACTACCTATCTTGTTTTCATTGTCATCTTTACCCTCTTCGATAGAGACGACTGTTCTTACGGTAGCTCCTTTAATGAGGGCTCGAAGCCTCTCTACGGATACCTCAAGTTTTACTGCGAGCTCATCCTCAGTAGGGTCTCTACCTAGCTCCTCGAATAGTAGCTTGCGTGTCTCTTGAAGTTTTGAGAACCTGTTGCGGACTGATCTAGGGACCCAGTCAGCTTTTCTTAGCTCATCAAGGATTGCTCCTTGTACACGTATTCTAGCGTATGCTGAGAAACTTACAGATCTGTTGCTTTCAAATTTATCGACCGCATCTATTAGGCCGAGCGTACCAATTGTGATGAGGTCGTCGGCTTCGATACAGCTGGGGTATCGAGACACCATCCGAAAAGCCACTCGTCTCACCATCGCATAATGGCTCAGTATTAGTTGTTCTCGCTCTTGCTTTGTCATTAGGGCTGTTTGTGCCATTTTGTAACTCCTTCTCTCTTGTGTAGATAGAATGCAATGGCTGTGCCAAGTTTCTAAATACCTGAAATTAGGAGTGATGGGTCGTTTCGGCTCGCTCTACCCGTATATTTATCTATTCGGCAAAGGAGGCGCGAGTCAATTTTGATACGGATAGGTTTAGTTCTCACTATAAATCTAGTTGGTCAGCCTGTTGTTTAGGGTTGTCCAGCTTCAGATATAGGTATCATGTTGTCCTCTAAAGGCTCTCCTGGCCTAATGACCGCGTACCTAACTACTAAGTCGGATAGAAGTATGTTGGGGTTTAGCTCTCGCCCCTCTAATCCCCAAAGTCGCAAAGAAATAATCCCATCGTTTCCAGGCCACCACTGTAATTGTGAGCCGTGAACTTCGCTGAAGCGTACTCTTCGCTGGTTGTTAATGTCATAGACGTCTATAGCTGGCGGAGTGACCTCAGCGGGGATCCAGTCTGGTAGGTTAGCTTCCCACTCTTCCTGGCGACGAGCTTCTCGCCGTTGCATTTGTTCCGTCATTTCACCCTCATAACTGGGGCGATAGTTTGAGATAGCCTCTCCCTTAGACTCCATTAAGATAAGCTCTCCTCGGCTATCGAGCAGACCCCTTGTGGCGTTAGCGAAGCGGTGTAAAACCTCTCCTGTTGAGGCTCTGGCTGCAACTATGTTGTCTCCTGCTACTCCAAAGATTACCATGTCGTGATCGCTGTTGTAGGTCAGGCTCGTAACAGGAGACGCCAGCCAGCTGAAGGCCATGGAAAGGTTGCCATTAGGTGATAGTCGATAGGCTAACCTTGGGCCGTCTGCTACTGTCCCTGTGAGGAGTAGGTCGTCACCGTCGACCTGTAGGTCTTCAGGGTCATCTAGCTCAAGCGCTACATGGCTAATTATAGCCTCGCTGCTTTCGGTTGGGAGTATGGCAACAGCCATTCTGTTTAATTCTTCACCTTCTGCGGGCCCCACGGGAACAGCAAACTTGTTCGGCGAGAACCAAGCAGCGGGCCCTATTGGGTTGGTGGCGCTGCTTGGGATCTCCCAGAGCCCCTTAGTCTCACCATTAAGAACGTGATTGCTGTGGGCTAGCTGGAAATACAGGTGTATTCCGTCTGTTGACCAGCTAGTGGCATCAAAGTTGTTGGACCCACAAGGCCTAAATGCTGGTATCAAAGAGATTCCTGCGCCAGCTGCGTAGTCGCCAGTTACGCTAGGATCACACTCTGCCCAGACATTTGAGACTTGCCCTTCAAGACTCTCAATCTCGTATTGAGCATCCCTGTCACAACCCATAAACAGGGCTGCGGTCAAAATAATTTTAGATATGGCTGAAGAGCCAAAATGACGACGCATGTTGGAGATCCTTGTTGTGTCAGATAAATCTCTGAGAGTGAGTTTGATCAGTCGTTAGAGGCTTCAGCAAGGCTTGGTGTGCTTGCCTCTTCTAGGTATGGTAACCACTGGTCTCTCGTTATGTCAAAAGCAGCCCTCTCTGAACGAGGGAGTGGTTCCGAGGTGGGGATATCGACGGTAACTGAGTTGACGTATCGTCCGTTGACCATAAATTCAAAGTGAAGGTGAGGCCCTGTTGCAAGTCCTGTTGAACCTACTGTTCCGATTATGTCTCCCTGCCTAATTCGCTGCCCATTACGGACATTAATGCTGTTTAGGTGGGCGTAATGAGTCTCGTAAGGACCAGCGTGATTTATGCTGACGTAGTTGCCGTATCCGCCTTTTCTGCCAGAGTAATTTATAACTCCATCCCCAACCGCTCTGACAGGTGTTCCCGTTGGAGCCCCGTAATCTGTCCCGTTATGGGGTCTGTTCCGGTCTAAAATTGGGTGTCGTCTATTAGGGTTGAAGCTTGATGTTACTCTGGAATATTCGAGTGGAGAGCGGAGGAATGGTCGCTTGCTAGCGGTACCATCTGGTGCATACCAGTTCTCGTCACCGTTGGTTAAGGTATGGCGTATTGCAGTGTAGGTCCTACCGTTGTTTTCAAGCCTAACGGCGTGTATATCGGATAGCCTTACTGGCTCTCCCCGTAGCTCCAATTGGTCGGCGACAAGTGTAAATTTCGCACCCTGTCTAAGCTCTCTTGTAAAGTCGACGTCCCACTGAAAGATACGTGCAAGCCTGGCAATATCGCCACTTCTGAGCCCTTCGGCTGTAGCTGCCTCCCAAAGGGTGTTGTTTACCTGAAAAGCCCTGGATGTTAAAGCTGTAGAGTATTGGACCTCATCCATTGATGCTGTAGGCACACCTCCAGTGAGTTGAACCCTCAACGTTCTGTCTTCATCGATAGGGTAGGAGAAGCTGTATGCTTGGTGGTCAGGCTCAAAGTAGTTGATCTCAAGCTTCTTGCCTTCACGTATCCTGGCAAGGTTGAAAAATGGCTCTGCTGCCTCCAAAATATTACTGACACCTGATATGCCGTATCGCTGCATTATAACCCCAAAGGTCTCTCCACTTTCTATTGTGTGGCTCTCGGAGGAGATAAATGCGACAGGTTCAGGAGGTGGGGCGGATGGGGCGAAACTCTCAGTAGCGTTGGGAGCCGAGGCTCTCGAAGCGACACTTACGGTCAAGAGAACTAGGCACAGGGCGAGCACAGAGGCAAAGATTAGGCGGATACGCAGCATAGACCTGTCAATAGTGTAGGGGATGTAGGATCTCAATGAGGATATATATCGTACCAGAAACGTGAGACTTTTTCCACCTTTTTAGGGGTAAAATTATACTTTTCTGAACACTTTGGTGGTCGATCCTCTTCCGAGCCCACTATTTACCACCTATTCGTTGATAGGTAGCATCCATACACCAGCCTGAGCCAGCCCCAGTGTCGCCAATGCTCTGTCATAGATGGTCCCGACTGTACCGTCTAGAACTACAGAGGGATCGGCATCAGTATATAACCAAGATCCATCCTCTATTTCAGACTCGAGCTGCCCTGGCCCCCAGCCCGAATATCCGAGACATAGACGGTAGCGCTCACCCTTAATTATCTTCTCTTCTAGTAGGTCTCTAGACTGTGATACGGAGAGGGCTCCCCCTGCTAGGCTCCAGCCAATCTCCTTGCCGACCTCGCCGCTAAATACAACGAATCCAATCTGCTGGTCAACAGGGCCACCCCAAAGAACCTCTGCATGCTTATCTGCTGGCCGCACGAATATTGCCTCGTCCAATACCTCTCCTACGGTAAGGCTGGTCGGTCGATTAAGGACTATTCCGAGTGCGCCGCTATCAGTGTGCTGACACATCAAGATAACAGCACCCGAAAAATTGCTATCCTTCATCTGTGGGGAGGCGATTAGCAGTCCCAATGGGTTTTCTGGGCTCGAGGCAGAGCTGCTCATCCGGAAGCGGGAACTTTGCTATTGTCTTCGAAAGGGTTGAACCCATCCCGAACAATAGGCTCTGTAATCTCTACGTGCTTGATGTCATCTTGAGATGGCACCTCATACATTATGTTTAGCATCACGTTCTCTAGGATAGTCCTAAGACCTCTAGCCCCCGATCGTTTTGTAGATGCCAGCTCGGCGACGGCTTTCAAGGCGTCATCCGTAAAGTCTAAAGTCACTTTTTCGAACTTGAAAAGCTTCTGGTACTGCTTCACTAGTGAGTTCTTTGGCTCTTTGAGGATGTGTATTAGGTCTTCGGTTGAAAGCGGGTCCAGTGTGGCAGTTACGGGAAGTCTTCCGATAAATTCGGGGATCAGCCCAAACTGCTGAAGGTCTTCACTCTTTACCTGTGAGATTAGTGGTCTTGATTCGACACCATCATCAAGCTTGGCAGTCTCTTCTCTGCTATCGCTGAGAAAACCAACACTTCGCTTACCAGTCCTCTGTTCTACGATCTTCTCTATGCCTTCGAAGGCTCCGCCACAGATGAACAAGATGTTCTTTGTATCGATCTGAATGTACTCTTGGTTTGGGAGCCGCTTGTTGCCCTTGACCTGAATGTTGGCGACAGTACCCTCTAGCAGTTTCAAGAGTGCTTGCTGAACACCTTCACCAGAGACATCCCTAGACACAGAGCCGTTCGAGCTCCTTTTGGCCAGTTTGTCTATTTCATCGATATAGATGATTCCCTTGAGTGTACGATCTTTATTGTTATTTGATGCTTGGTACAGCTTTAGGATGATGTTCTCTACATCCTCACCAACATACCCCGCTTCAGTTAGCGTTGTAGCATCAGCAACTACGAATGGGACATCTAGAAACCTTGCCAAAGTCTGAGCTATTAGCGTTTTACCAGTACCAGTGGGCCCTACCAACAATACGTTTGATTTTTGGATTTCGACTTCAGAGGTGTTCTCGCTGTTCTTATTTGATTCAAGCCGCTTGTAGTGGTTGTAAACGGCTACGGATATTTGGCGCTTGGCCTTCGTCTGTCCAATAATATATTCGTCGAGAAAATTCTTAATATGCGCCGGTGGGGGGATGGTTTGTTCGCCCCAAGAGACAGGCTTCTGCTTTGTTTTGTCCCTGATAATATCCAAGCACAGTTTTATGCACTCAGAACATATATACACATTTGGGCCCGCAATGATCTTGTCCACTTCACGTTGTGGTTTGTGACAGAAAGAGCATGAAAGCCCGCTTGGATTGCTTAATTTACCCATTTTTCCTCTGTACCCCCTTTCTGTGGAGCTACCAACATCAGAATAGCTTCTGGTGTTACTGTACGTCAATCTTGTCGGCTCATTATCTGAATTCTGGAGAAGAATTTGACCGTCAATACAAGATCTTTGTAACAACTCTACACGATATTGTGTGGAACTCTGTATGATTGACATGAAATAAATAGGTAATTTGATGTCGGAGGGTGGTAAGCGCAGGGTGAGGTCGAACCCATATGAGGTGTTGGGGGTAGATCCGTCTTGCTCTGAAAAGGAGGTCAAAACTGCTTTTAGGCGTTTGGCTCGAGAGCATCATCCCGATGTAGTCGGCGATGGTGGCGCTAGTGATAGGTTCTTAGAGATTAGAGAGGCCTATGAAACATTGATAGATCCTAAGAAGCGGCACAAGTATGACACGAGGTCGGCTGGAGGCGCACATCGTAGTGGTGGGAATGGTTTTGCGGATCGGTTTCAGGGTCCTCATGTTAGCGCTCGAGGCGCCAGGTTTGCCGAGAGTTTAAATTTGGATGATATTTTTCGAGATTCAACACCAGACTTCGGCTTTGGAAATTCTACAGCTGGTAGTGGGGCAAAGTCAGTAAAACCTAGAGTTGGTCGGGATGTTCACGTCTCAGTAAAAGTCCCCAGAGGTGTTCTTAGAAGGGGTGGAACCGTTGAGGTAGAGTTCGATCGTGCGCGGCGCGATGACTCTGGAGGCATCCAGATGATCCGCGAATTTTTTGATCTTAGGGTTATTCCAGGTCAGATGCATGGTGACGCAATACGAATCGCAGGAATGGGTCACTGCGGTGAGGATGGCGGAGGATATGGAGACTTAGTCTGTGATCTGGTCGTCTCCGCCGCTAAGCCAGGCACAAATAATGGCCCTAATAAGAGAGCTAAGTCCGACAAGAGAGTGTCTAAAACAGAATCGATAGAACTCCCCATTTCCATTCAAGAGGCTCTGCTCGGTGCGCGTGTTAATGTATGTACACCAGGGGGGGACGTCATGGTTACGCTTCCATCATGTATCGCAGGAGGCTCGCGCCTGAGACTTCGCGGGAAGGGTGAGCTTGGTGCCGACGGTGTCAGGGGAGATGTTGTGATTAAAATTAAAATAGCTCCACCACCTATACTAGACGATGCCAGCAGGTCTCTTATTGAACGTTTCGCTGCTATTAACAACTACAATCCTCGGAAGTGAAGTGAGCAATATAGGCGACAGGTCAGACTCTGTTTCTCCGAAGAGGTTTGGGGATTATGAACTGTTAGAGAAGATCGCTACTGGTGGTATGGCCGAGGTCTTTCTCGCTAGATCTTTTGGCGTCAGCGGTTTTCAGAGGAAACTTGTGATCAAGCGCATCCTCCCCAACCTTGCAAAATCTGATCACTACGTATCTCTATTTGTGCAGGAGGCGAAAATTTGCTCTCTTTTGGACCATCCAAATGTGGTTCATGTTTTTGATCTAGGGGTTGTAGATGAAGAGCACTTTATCGCCATGGAGTATATTCACGGCCGGGATTTAACTCGGACCGTCAGGAAGCTTAGGGCGCGGGAGTCTAAGCTGCCCCTTGCTTTGGCAGTTTCTATATGCTCTCGTATTGCTAGGGGGCTGTCATATGCTCACTCTAGGATTGGTCCTAGTGGAAACAATCTAGGGATCGTACATAGAGACATATCTCCTCACAACATAATGTTATCGTTCGATGGTGAGGTCAGGATTCTAGACTTTGGGATAGCCAGGCTGGAGGGGAACGCTCAAGGTGGAGGTGACAGGCCAGGGGGTGGAAAATTTGCCTACATGAGCCCTGAACAGGCATCTGGAAATGCAATAGATCATCGCTCTGATGTCTTTTCGTTAGGGATTGTCTTGTACGAGCTTCTAGTCAATCATCGCCTGTTTCAGCACGAGGACCCCGAAGAAAAGTTGAGAAGGGTTAGGGAGGCAGAGGTCCCTGACCCGCGCAAAGAGGCGCCAGAGGTATCAGATGAACTATGGGCAATCCTCCAGACCGCGTTGGCAAAGGATCCGAATGACAGATATTCCAGCGCTTCCGAATTTGAACAAGCCTTGAGAGTCTACCTGTTTGAGACTGGGGATCGTACCGACGATACTGTCTTGGGCGAGTTTATGCAGGATCTGTTTAAAAGTGAGCTTGAGCTCGAGTCAGGTAAGCTCGAACTTGTGGGCCCATCTTGGGGTATTGATGATGCTCACACAGATGTAACTGGAGGGGGCCAGACTGGTGAGTCCATGAGTAGTGACTCTGGCTCACTGCATCACATAGCTGAACAGAAGCGGGTGGCCGCATTGGCCGTAGATATTATGGGGTTGACTCAACCATGGGCTACTCTTGGACCAGAGGCGGTCGTAAGGCAGCACAAGGCCATTCAGAAGAAATTAGAGAAGGTTGTGGCGCGACATCGTGGCTGGATTGAACGTTCAGATGACGAGGGAATGATAGTATTGTTTGGGGTTCCTAAGGTCCGCGAGGACGATATAGATAGAGCACTTGCGTGTGGTGAACACTTGATCCGGGCTACCGCAAAGTTCAGGAAGGCTGGAACACCGATTCAGGTGGCAGTTGGTGTTCACCGAGGTGATGTCGTCTGGAGAGGTGGCGATACAGGTGTCTCGGTCTTAGCGAGAGGCGATACTATCAAACTGCCCAAAAGGCTCGCCTCGCATGCAGATATTGGAACTATAACAACCTCTGCAGATGTCTGGAAAGAGGTCTCAGGGCGCTGGTTACTAGATCAGGGAGAGCCTCTGGTCGGTCGAGGTCCATCGCGTCCAGTATTCACTCTTAGGGGCAGAAAGCCAGACTTGCATGGTTACGGAGCTGGAAGGTGGCTGACTCGCGGTGATGAGGTTGATGTATTGCGGAGAGCCCTTAAGCAACTAACAGAGGGCGAGGGTGCGCTGATCTCAATAGCGGGAATAGCTGGTGGTGGAAAGAGCCGACTGTTTAGAGAGGTGAGGAGGAGCGCTGAACAGTCAGGTATCAGTTTTTACTGGTCTCAGTGCCTACCTGAAGGCACGGCACGCCCAATGGCTTCATTCAGGGGAGTTGTCGCTAGCGCCTTAGGTATTACTCCTTCAGATGGAAGAGCAGAGATAGTCGCTCGTCTAGAGCGCCTTTCAGAGCTGCACCTAGCTAAAACAACTATAGCTACCTTAGCAGCTCTGTTTTCGATTGAGATAGCGGGTCGGCTATCTGCTGGAAAAGAGGATATCTACTCTGCTGCATCCCAGTTTGTGACAGGCTTATCTGTAGACAGCCCTCCAGTTATAGCGGTGGAAGATATTCACAACATGACACCTAGAGAGTTTGAGCTATTAAATCACCTCTTGACTCGTGAAAATTGTCCCCCTGTCTTATGGCTACTGAGCCACAGAGGAGACTGGCCAGAGCAACTCACTGAACCAGATTCCACAGTTAGTCTCCCTCCTCTCAACGAGAGCAGACAGTCTCGCCTGGTCGCTGAGGTGCTGGGAGCAAAGAGTTTAGGGCAAGGTCTGTCCAGTCTCGTGGCAGCTACAGGAAATGGAAGTGCTTTGTTCGCTACAGAGATAGCCAAATCATTAAAGGATCGCGGTGCGGTAGTGGTGAGAGGTGGCGAAGCTCTTCTGTTGGACTCGTCTAATAAAATAGAGCTACCTGTGACCTTGGAGGCGATGATTCTCGCAAAGGTTGATCAGCTTGCAATTGAAGAAAAGAGCACCTTGCAAATAGCCTCTGTAATGGGTGCTAGCTTCTCTTCTTCACTACTTCAGGCTGCATTGGGTGTCGAGATTGAAGAGCATTTGTTAGCGCTCGAGCAGGCTGGGTTTGTTCAGTCCGAGTCGTCACGTGGGGCATCTGCCTACTCTTTTGTCTCTCAGCAGGTTCTGGATGTGGTCAAAAAGGCGAGCGTTGGTCAGCAGTTGCGAGAGTATCACGGGCGTATAGCATCAGCTATAGAGAGAACCTTTCGCGATCAACTGGAGCTACACTACGAACACTTGGCCTATCATTGTGCTAGAGGCGGAAGGTTGCTAGATGCTGCCAGAAATTATGAGATGGTTGGCGATAGACTCAGAAGGTTGGCTGAGCTTGATCGATCGCTCAAATCATTTCACAAGGGTATATCGATCCTGGAGAGCGTCCATGAAACCTCTGGAACGTCCATAGTTTTAGAGGGGATAGCATCTATGCATCTCAAGGCAGGGGAGGTGAGCGCTTTGCTTGGAGACCAAGCTACAGCTCAACGGCACCTACAGGTCGCGCAAGAGATTGCTGAAGAGGTTGGCGCTATTGAAATCGACGTTGGATGTCTTACCGCTCTTGGTCAGTTGTACCTTTCTAATGGCCGACTCCAGATGGCCAAAATGATAATTGAGCAGGGGTTGTCTCAGGCTAGGATCTCTCGCTTGCCTATGGCAGAGGTAGATCTCTTACTAGCTTTAGCCAACGTCCACCTTGAGTTTGGTGAGGTAGAAGAGGCCAAGTCATTACAGGAGCAGGCTCTTGGGCACGCTAAGCGAGATCCACATTCAGAAGCAGGGGTTTTATCGGCGATAGCTATCCTTCATTCTAGGTTTGGAGACAACGCATTAGCCCGAAAGACCCTTAGCAGGGCGTTAGAGTTGACACGTGTAGTGGACGATAAGCTTCTTGAGTCAAGACTAAAGAACAACATAGGAATCGCCTGGTTTGGCGAGCGTCAATATGACAAGGCCCACAGCTGCTTCTGTGAGGCTCTGGAGATAAATAGGGGCTCAGGGTACCGAAGAGGCGAGGTGTTAAATCTTCATAATATTGGAGACAGCCTGTTTCGCTTGGGGGAGGAGGCTAGAGCGCATGTAGCTTTCACCGAGGCTGCTGAAATAGCCAAAGGGTTTGGTTTGAGCCGTGAAATAACATTCAACGAGCTGTATATAGGGTACATAGACGCGGTGCACGGAGACCCAGTTGGTGGAAGAGAGATGATAGACCGCTGCATAAAAGAGTCAGAGCGTCTAGAGGACCAGGAGACCCAGTTGATGGGGTGCTGGCTGTTGGGAAAACTTTTGATTCATCAAGGAGATATCGAGGGTGGGTTAGATGTTCTAAACGAGGCGCTCGGTCGCGCCGAGGAGGCCCAAAACAATTGGATGGCGGCTGATTTGATTGAGGCGGTCAAATCAGTAGGCACAACAGGGGGCTCAGTATGAAGGTCTACGTGGTAGAGGCGGGAGTCAGAATTTCCCCTTTCAACGATCTTGCTTGTGATGCGGAGATCCTTGGTAAAAATCTATCAGCAGTTCAGGCCGAGGTTTTTTTGGAGCTGGGTCTTGAGGTATCTACTAGCCCCCCAACAGATGAGGAGTTTTTACTGGTATCCAGCCGGACTTGGTTTACAGCGGAAACGATAGTTCAGTTCCTTGAGGTAGCCTCTCCAGGAGAGCGCCTTAGGATAGACGATGACCTCTTCTGCGACAGCGCTGCCAAATTGCAGGAGCTCCCTGAGGATGGGGTGTATGAGATAGGCTTGGTACCAAAAGGTGGCGAGGCTACTTTTGAGTCGATGACCCCAGTAGTCATAGACGCTAGAGTTGAGAGAAAGCCAGCCCCAAAAGAGCACCCAGCTCTGGCTCACGCCATGCCTACTGAGTTGCCTTTTACCGATGTGGGCGTTCATCAGATAGATCACTGGTCTCATATTTTAAGAGCCAACTGGATGGCCATTAGTTGTAGTTTTGCGAGAGAGCACAGGAAATTTAAGAGACGGAACTTTGTCTCTAAGGCCTTCGCTATTATCTGGTTCTTGTTGAGGGCTCGTTCACTCTCAAAGTGGAAGCTGGCTCGTGCGCTATCTGTGATTGGGAAAGGTAGCTCAATTCACCCTACAGCTGTAGTTGAGGCATCAGTGATAGGCGAGGGGGTAGAGATAGGGCCGTATGCTGTTGTAAGAGGATCAAATATTGGCGATGGTTGCAAGATAGAAGAGCACACGACAGTTAACGCCAGTGTTCTGGGTAAAGGCGCCAAAGTAGGTAGATTTGGAATGGCTAATTTATCAGTTTTGTATAGTGGAGCTTTCGTTGGTGCAGCAAACGGGTACCAGGCAACGATTGTCGGAAGAGATGCCTTTCTAGCCTGGAGCGTAACGGTCTTTGACCTGTCTTTTGGTGAGCACATAAAGGTCTCCCATAGAGGAGAGAGAGTCTCATCGGGGAGTTTCTTTTTAGGGGCCGCTGTTGGTCATAGGGCTCGAATTGGAGCTCAAGTTTCTATAGGGTACGGGACAGAGGTTCCAAATGACTCGTTTTTAGTGGGCTCAGCTGAAAACGTGATGAGACGTTGGGTGGATGGTGAAGGTCCACACCGTGTTATCGACGGCGTCGCTACACCTATTAAATCAGGGACCTGATCACCTGACAACGCTAGCAACACCTTCTGGGCTAGCGCTAATGATACCTTTCTCGGTTATGATGCCAGCAACTAGGTCGGCAGGGGTCACGTCGAAAGCAGGGTTTCTTGCTGGTGATTGTTTTGGGGCTGTTCTAACCTTTATGAACTCACCAGAGTCTGACCAGCCCCAAGTATATAGCACTTCATCTTGACTCCTCTCCTCAATAGGTATGTCTGAGCCTGTCGGGCAATCTTTGTCTATAGTGGTCGTTGGTGCTGCTACGTAGAACGGTATACCGTTGGCTTTAGCTACAACAGCTGAACTGTATGTACCGATCTTGTTAGCGACGTCTCCGTTAGCAGCTATGCGATCTGAGCCGACTATAACCATGTCGATCTCTCCTCTTTGCATGTAGTGACCCGTCGAATTGTCCACAATTATTGCGTGGTCGATACCCTCCTGCGCCAGCTCCCATGCCGTTAGTCTCGCACCCTGACTTCGGGGTCGAGTCTCATCCACCCAAACAAAAGGCTTCTTACCCTGACGAGCAGCAGCATAAATTGGTGAAATAGCGCTGCCCCAGTCCACGAAAGCTAACCAACCCGCGTTGCAATGCGTGCTTATTTTGGCACCAGTTGAGATCAAGCTAGAACCATTTTTTCCTATTAGTTGGCAACAAGCAGCATCATCGTCAGCGATCGCAAATGCGGCATTTATTGCAGCCTCCCGACACCGGGCAATGTCGCTACCTTCAGCGTCTATAGCTCTAAGCACTGTCTCGACAGCATAGAAGAGGTTCTGTGCCGTTGGGCGTGTATTCTTCACTACGTTGGCAGCCTTAGAAACAGCCTCGTGAAACGAGTCGTTAGGTGCTGATATGGCAGCCTGGGCCATTGCGAAGCCAGCAGTGGCCCCAATAGCGCCAGCTCCCCTTACTACCATGGTCTGTATAGCAACGGCAGTCTCTTCGTAGGTCTTGAGCTGAGCTATATCGAATTTGTGGGGCAGGAGTGGTTGGTTAATCATCTTTACAATGTCTCCCTCCATCCACACAGTACGAGTGGGGGTGCCATTAACGTTCATCAGCTCTCCTTTATAGAGTTTTTAGTTGTGCTGTTTAATCGGTTTTTTTGGACGATTATCGCTCGGGCTGTTCTCTAAAAACTACCCTGACTACTCTTTCCACTAACCTGATGGCGAAGTCTGCGGTCGCCTTTTCCATGGCGTTTACACGTGCAATTTCAACCCTCGAGTCACTAGAAGTAGCAACCCCCTCAATTGGACCAGTTCTTATGCCCTTAGTTTCGAAATTAACTGAGCTTGCCCTGAGACCAACTCGATACCTATGTATAGCTCCAGTTGGAACCTCATCCGTAGGATCACCTTGAGACTCCCTCATTGCCACATTTAGATAGATGTTAGCATTAGACGAGTCAGTATGTTCTGGGTCTGGCACCCTGAAACCAGCATCAGCGACTGAGCGCACTAATTGATCATAGGTGTTTGACACGAAATCTGGATCTTGCCCGCGATAAGGCATCCACCTTAATGTCACAACCCTTACGTCTGATAGATTTGATCGGATCTCGGCGTTGGCATTTAGAGCTATCCACATTGACACTAGCTCATCAGATGGTAGCCATAAGTCATCGTTAGCCCATGCTCGCAACCCTTGGTCTGCTAAACTTAACGAGTCCCCTGAGTGCTCTAGTTTGTACTGCTCCCAAGCTATCTGGCCCTCTAGCCGTGATAGGGTCTCAGCGCTGATTTGATTGGATGTTGCTTCGTCAGCGCATTCCTGCCAAGAGGTTACCCTAGCAGCCTGAGTATTAGCACTTTCTGCCATTCTGCTACAGAGAAGTAATGTGTGTTCCATCTCTGATAGCTCCTCAGCGGGGCCAGCTAGTGCTAACGCCTGAAGCATGCCGATTAAAAACATATTTACTTGTCCTCCGAGTCGCGATCTATCTTAGCTTATTTTGAATCTTATGGGGACGTTACGAACATCAACTTCCAACAAACGAGTGCCGATGCCATCTGGATGCGATATCTCGCCAGTCGTGTAGACGTCGGCTAATAGTAGACAAGGACGGTGTTGTTATGGCTACGGTGCGAAAAGAGATAGCGGGAAAGAGGCTCGTATTTCTGGGGAGTCACTATGATGCGCCCCCTAAATTGGGTCTTCCCGAGATAGCGTTTGTGGGGCGTTCTAATGTCGGGAAGTCATCTGCAATCAATCGGCTTCTAGGAACAAGCCGAGCGGCGCGAGTCTCGAAGACACCAGGCAGGACCCAGGCGATCAACCTTTTTGAGGTGGAAGAGAGGTTAGTTTTTGCCGACCTGCCTGGCTACGGGTTCGCCAAGGTTCCAGACTCAGTTAAACAAAACTGGCACTCGCTAATAGGTGGCTACCTTGCAGGCAGGACCTCGTTGAAGCTAGTTGTCGTGTTGGTAGATATTCGCCGAGATCCGCAGGAGTTGGACTCAGAGATGATTTGGTGGCTAAGAGAGGAGCGTGTACCTCTTATGGTAATAGCGACTAAGCAAGATAAACTGTCACGTAACAAGGCGGCCGCTTCACTGGCGAAGGTTAGAAAGAGTTTCGGCATATCAAAAAAGATGTGTGTTGGGTTTTCCTCACTTAATGGAGCGGGCGTTGATGCGATGTGGGAGCTGATCAATGAGGCTGTCACTGTAGGGTTTGACTCATGAGCTACAAGAGCGGTGACCACTACACTAAAAGAGCAAAGAACGATGGTTTCGCAGCACGTTCGGTCTATAAACTCGAAGAGATCCAGAATAAGTGGAGGATAATATCACAAGGAGACAAAGTTCTAGATCTAGGCTGTGCTCCAGGTAGTTGGTCTAGATATGCGAAACAAAAGGTGGGAAATAGAGGGAGTGTAGTAGGCGTAGATATTCAAGAGGTTGACGGTTTTGTTGGGGACTTCTTATTGGCCTCTGTCTATGAGCTCGATTTAGAAGAGGTTAAGCGGCTGCTGGGCGGCTCCCCTGACGTTGTCATATCAGATATGGCACCAGCCACAACAGGTGACAGGTTCACTGACCATTTCCGTCAGATAGAGTTGGCAAGCGCGGCGCTTGATATAGCAGTAAACACTCTATCTGCCAAAGGTCACTTTATCGCTAAGGTCTTCGACGGCCAAGACGCCCCAGCCTTTATACAAAAGTGCCGCACTAGTTTTAAACAGGTGCGGCGCTTGAAACCGAAAGCCACTCGCGGGCGATCGGTAGAGTTCTTTGTGGTTGCTTCTGGTCTAAAGCCCTAAGCTACTTTACATGCCAGCCATGCCAGGAGTCTGGCCTGTACTGTCGTAGTCCCCGTAACCTACACCTTCATCGAAGATGTACCTGTTAGCTGTGATGGTGTATTCATCCCCAACACAAGATTCTACGACTGTGAGGGAACAGTCTGACTGTGAGCATTCGGCGTTAGCCCTGCTGTTTGCTGCTCCTACTACACTTGGGTTGCCTTCTGGATCCATACGCTGGATTGATACGAACGCTGAGAATGGAATCTGACCTCCTTGCATTCCAACGCCCTCGGCCCACATATCGCTCTCTGACCAGATCGAGTCGGAGCTCGAGCTTGTAGTTAGTCCACCTGAACCATAATCACCATCGATGTTTAGGTTGATAGTGGTTGATGAGTTTGCATTAGCGACTTTGTTGAATGCGTAGCCTAGAGCATGCGTTCGAGACTCCTCAGAGTTTCTCTCTTTTGTCCATTCAAAAGACCAGTTTCCTCCGCTACAGGTGCCAGGAAAAGTGTCGGATCCCCAGATAAGCACACAGCTGTCGCCAGCGCCCTCATGTATCTCTACGAAAGCTATCTGTTCGCTGGACTCTGTGGTTTCGTCTTCAACCCAATCATCGGAAGCAGCCTCTTCCTCAATGAATCCACCGATTACATTGTGTTCAACGGTAGATGTACATTCGTCCTCAGCTACATCGACATTAACTCTTAGCATCCAGATTCCCATATCAGGGCTACATGCGGTTAAAAGAGGTGCGGCAAATAATAATTTTCTCATTTTGGTTCCTCAAGTGAATTGTATAACCTTTGTATCATTATATAGATTCTAGCCACCGAAGTGTAGTTCTAACCATGGCGCCAGTGCCTCCCTTTGGCACATGGCCTCTTGGTTTTGAGATAAAAGAGGGTCCTGCTATGTCTAGGTGAGCCCAAGTGCTTTCTTCCACAAATTCTGATAGAAATAGTGCTGCTGTTATAGAACCGGCGGCGCGCCCTCCTACGTTTTTCAAAGTACTCCAGTCACCTTTGAGGAGTGATTTGTACTCAGACTCGAGGGGCATCCTCCATAGGCCTTCACCAGCGTTCTCAGCATTAGAGGACCATGCTTCAGCTAATGAATCATCGTCGGAGTAAAAAGCGGTGTACTTCTCGCCCAGCGCTACGACTTGGGCGCCAGTCAGTGTGGCGAAGTCGACAATTGCGTCGCAGCCCAGTTTGTCGGCATAGACAAGTGAATCGGCCAGTAGTAGGCGCCCTTCAGCATCGGTGTTGTGTATCTCAACGGTCTTGCCGTTAGACATAGTTAGTATGTCACCTAGCTTATATGCTTCTCCGCCTAGCATGTTCTCTGCAGCTGCAAATATACCCTCAACTACAACAGAGACATCGCTCTGAGACAGGGAGGACATTGTTCCCAATACTACAGCCGCACCACCCATGTCTGATTTCATTGTAAGCATGCCCGCAGACGGTTTTATTGAGAGGCCACCAGCGTCAAAGGTCACACCTTTTCCGACTATTGCCACTTTCCCAGTCGGCTTGCATTTTGGGGTCCAGGTCATGTGAACAAAAAATGGTGGGTTAGCGCTACCCCGGCCAACGGCATCTACGCCATTCATGCCTTCGGACTTTAATTTCTTAGAGTCCCAAACCCTTACCTTGAGCTGATCACTCTCCAATCCCTTTGCTGTGTCTGCAAGGAATTTCGGGGTGGCTATTTCTGGGGTTTCATTGACCAGATCTCGTGCTAGTTTTTGCCCTCGAGCGTGAGCTGAGCCTTGGGCAAAGCCATCAGGCTTATCAGTTACAAGGGTGATTTCAGTTATAGGAGACTTCTTCTTTTGCTCTAGCTGGTACTTGTCAAATCGGTAGTTGCCCTCTTCTAGTCCCTCCGCGACAGCCCTTAGGTGCTCGACAGTATTGGCTTTGCTGTTGCCGCCCAAGTCAAATTGAACACTGCTAAGGCCATGACGTCTAGCAAAGGAGCCGACAGCCCCAGCTGCTTTTCGGTAGCTATTAGCAGATAGATCGCCTGCTCCAACTAAGAGCAACCATTTAGCGCCGATCTGGCCCGTAATTCTGAGTGATAATGAGCTACCAGCTTTACCCTTAAAGTCATCTTCACCTATTGATGTTGTCAGGTGCCCACCAAAGGCCTCGTTTAGGTTCTTAGGTAGTGAATTGGGCCCCTCTTCGCTGACAGCTATAGCTAATAGATCGTCAGAGGAGTCTAGTTTTAAATCTTCTTGAAAAATTGTCTTCATCTTTGTTTATCCTCGGAGTCTATTTTCGTTTATCCGACAGTAAATAGTATTATTAGCAGCACTACGATGAGAACAATGCCAGCGCCCATAAACGCTACGTATGGGTCCTCTTCAATTATCTCAAGTATTCGCTCAAGTTTGTTCTCTTCATCGCTATCTTCATCTGGCACATCTACAGTTCTTTGGTGTAGAGGCTCCTGCCTCGCGGGCGTTGGGAGTGGAAGATCTGTCCATGCGTCGATGCCTGAGCTCCCCATTGAGCCAGTTGGCTCGGTTTCGTGGGTACTTATAGAAGGGCCTCCATTGTTGATTTCAACACTGGCGACGTTTGGTGAAAGGTCTATCTCATCAACCCTTCCTTTCTCTAAAGAGGTGGGTGACGGCGCGATAGGGAAAGGCTCAGAGAGGTCAGGGAACGTGTTGGGCTCTACGTCTATAGATTCGGGCTCTTCAATTGCAGCGCCTCCCCAGTCTTGGCCTGATGGGGCTAGTGGAGTTGGTACAGGCTGTTCATCATATTTATCTTCAGCAACTACACTTTCAGTGGCCTTTACAAATGGAAGTGCATCGTCTTCTGGCTCGACAATTGGAGGTACGTACCCAACTCCTGGTCGGACCTCGAATTTTGTTTCAGAGGTTACTGGTGGGTGGCCTGAACCCTTTATAGCAAACGCTACCTTTACGAAGTACCTGCCAGGTGGAAGTGATGGTAGAGAAAAGGCAAACCTAAAACGCCCGCTAGGGTGCTTTTTGGCATCAAATCCAGACTCAGATAGACGAATCTGTGTGCCCGATTCCTCATCGAATAACGCGAGGCCTGGAGCGATCTCTTCAAAGTTTTCAACCCCAGGGGTTGCAGCAACAGTCACAGCAAACCCGATCTCTTCGTCCGTCATAAAAACAGATGAGGCAGTGGGTCTGTTTAGGATAACCTTTCCCACAGATGCTATGTCTGGCCTTATAAGAGATAGAACCTCTTGTAGCCTAGGTAGTAGGTCTATCGTTCTTGCGAACCTGAACGGCGGTGACGGGGTTGTCTCTAAAGAGATGGCTCTGTTGAGCACAGCGGCCATTCGTTCTGCTACCCTGCTACTAAAGCGAGAGTTTGACTCTTCATTTCGAAGTCTGTCATCAACACAGTCCTTTACTTTCAGGAGGTCAGCCTTGTCGAGCCCTCTCGCTGTTAGTAGTGGCGCTGTCGCTCCTCCTTGAGCTCCGTGGCTCGGTGTGGTGACAGCTCGATAGAGGCACATTCCTACAGCATAAGTGTCCACTACAGACTGAAATGCGACCTCTTTTAATGAGCTCGCTATTTCTGGCGGGAGGTATTTATTGGGATCTGTAGCTATAGAGTTAAGCCTCCCAGCGTAGGCTTTAGAGCTTTTTGTCGCGAAGTCAGAGAGAAAAACATCACCGCGATCGTTTAGAAGTATGTTTGATGGTTTGAGGTTGCCGTGTAGGCCTGGCCCGTCGGCGAGAAGTCTAAGGTGCTGCATCGCTGTAACTAATGTAGTCAGCACCTCTGACAATGAGCATCCTCCCTGAATTCTCTTCTCAAGTGTAGTGGTGTATCTAGGTAAAAGTAAAACAGGTGTTCCGTCTGCCGCGGTAAACCTTGAGTGGAGCCTTGGTAGGAATGGCCAGCGGCCCTCATCAAGCAGCCTGCCTTGCTCTAGTAGAGCGTTACGACAGCCCGTTATCAGGTCGTCTGGCGCAGGCATTTCGCCACGAAAATCTGATTTTGAAAGTGGGCATTTCAGCACATATTCAACACTAGAATCTTCTTGCCGAACTATGTATGATTTGCCCCAAAGCCCGCGGCCTAGTAGCTGTCCGACCTGATATGCGGATCCTTTAGCGTCTCTGATTACGTCACCAGTTTTCATTTTCTTTTTTGGCTCTATATTATTAGGGGGTATGAAGACGGTATCGGGTGCCATCATAGGTGTCAAAGGCCTATTCTATATCAATTGTGACTGAAGAACTTTTACCAGACTTAGGAAATGGACCATATCGGCTTCTGCGCGGATTCGCTCAGAAAGCTGTAGTGCGCCTCCATGCATCGGTTTTGGCGCCTGAGGAGGCTCAAGCTGAGCGTCTTAAATTGATTCTTTCTGGGCTAGAAGGTACGGATTTTGGGCTCGAACATGGCCTTACACAAAGTGATGATTTTTCTTCTTGGAGAGAAAAAGTACCCGTAAGATCCTACAATGATCTCTCTAGATGGCTTGAAAGAGTGGCTGACGGTGAGCGCTCCGTTCTCACAAAGCAACCCACCCTGCAATTATTAAAGACTTCGGGAACTACAGGGCCGTCTAAGTTTCTGCCAGTGACTAAGCATTGGGCAGAGGCTGTTTCAGAGGCTCAGAGCTTGTGGCGCTTGGGGTTGGTGCGTGATCACGAGGCTATCACCAAGGGTAAAGTGCTGACTGTTGTGTCTCCTGGTAGAGAGGGTGTACTAAAAAGTGGCCTATCTTGGGGCTCAAACACAGGGCGAATGAGGAACAAGCAGCCTTGGATTGTGAGGATGCGCTATTCAGTACCCGATGAAGTACATGGAATTACTGATCCAGCCGCAAGGTTATATACAATATTGAGATTTGCATTGAACCAAGAGATCTCCTCAATCACTACAGCGAACCCATCAACAGTCCTCCTCGTAGCCAGGGGGCTTAGAGAATTTAGGAGTGAGCTGGAGGATGACTGTCTTGCTGGCGAACTCTCCAGAGGTCCAGCTAGGCATCTGCCCGAGGAGCTTAGAGGTCGACTTGGAAGGCACCTTAAGTGCGTGGAGCCCCCTGAAGATTGGAGGCCA
>Ga0115011_10000551_pt1 | contig 30105 bp, 25 predicted proteins | sample TroAtlMetagenome_2_FD_88705 | JGI IMG/M metagenome (GOLD analysis project Ga0115011, IMG submission 88705) | Marine eukaryotic phytoplankton communities from Atlantic Ocean - Tropical Atlantic ANT8 Metagenome | ecosystem: Environmental > Aquatic > Marine > Oceanic | place: Tropical Atlantic...
GATCAGTCCCCAGTGTCCCGTGGTAAACGGCCACAGGGAGAGAAAAGCGGGTCCGACGAGGTTATATTCTCTTACCGGGCCCCAGTAGCGGGAGTCGAGAGAATCATCGGTATTGTCGCCGAGGGCGAAATAGCCGCGTCTGAGAGCGAGCAGGGCGCCAGTATTTCCCTCTGCGCGGAGAGCCTCACGGGTTTTCAGCTCCACGCGGTCACCTCGCTTACGGATGAACTGTGGCAGGGGGTCGCGATAATTTCGGGTAGGTTGATAGCCGACCCCGACAGGCCCGGCATAGACTCCCTCCCGATTTCCAATCATTCGAAGATATTTCTCGGTGGCGGGTTGGCCATTGATCACCAGAAGAGGCTCCTCAATTTCTACCTTGTCACCAGGTATGGCAGCAAGGCGCTTGATGTAATGAGAGCCCGCGCCCTGCTCCCTTTGGCTGCGTTGATGGATGCCCTCGATACCGCGGGTGTCGAAGACAAAGACTTCACCCCTGCGAGGCCGGCGAAAATTGTAGGAGACTTTGTCTACAAGAACTAAGTCTCCAGTCGTGGAAAACCCTGAAACGGTTGTATTCGGGGGGACATAAGAAAGGCCCATTTCGTAGTCGGTGTTGATTCTGAGTCCCATCTCTGTGAGGGCGCTTCGGGGAGCTGGCAACCTAAGTATTTCCGGACCGCGGCTAGCGTCGCTCCGGAAGTGAAGCTCTGTGACAGTGAAGAACTGGAGGTGCTGCCCTTCGCTTATGCGCTCAAGGTAGCGCCTTTCATTTGAGCTGTTGATTACCTCGTGGATGTAGCGTCTTCCATTCATGACGGCTTCCCAGGTCCTGACAGGAATGGAGGGAAACTGGTCCTTCGCAAGCTCATGGCCAACGATTCCATTTAGAGTAGGCTGCATCGACCCGGTCGGGATACGAAAGGGCTGAAGGAAGTAGCCCCGAATTCCGAGTGCGATCACAATAGCAACAAAGAGGACCTCGATGTTCTCCGCGATGATTCCAGGGCGACGGTAACCAGAGAGAGCGCTTTCACATGCTTCTGTGAGAAGTTGGCTGCTCTTTTCGACCCGTTCCTTATCACCCGCTTTAATTGCAAGGTTGAGGCCGCAACGGGCTTCTTCTATGTTTAACTCTTTTTCCTCCGCCAGCAGGTCTCGCTTATAATGAAGAAACTTGCGGGCTCCCTTGGAAAGGAGTTTGGCTTCTTTCTTCCAGCGGGGAGAGAACATGGCATTCCGGGTTTTGCGGACAGGCAGGAAAAACTGCTCCACCCTTGGAAAGAAGTCCAGCGCCAGCAGGTCTATTTTATGAGACCCCAGTGACCCGAGGTGAGAGGCCAGAGCGAGAGCAGGGCCGGGCCCACGAGGTTGTAATCCCTGACATGTCCCCAGTAGCGAGAGTCAAGAGAGTTGCCGGTGTTGTCACCCATAGCAGCATATTCTCGATAGAGGGTGGCCTCGATCGGGCCCTTCCCAGCGCTGAGCTGGTCCTGCCGGTTCTTAAGTTCTAGGACGTCCTCCGGGTCGTCAAGGTAGCGGCGCCATCGAGTCCGTCCCTCGCTGGCAGCGAGTTGGTACCCGGGCCAACCCTCGTGGCGACCCTCTCCCCTCATAACCTCACGAATCTTCTTATCCTTGGCGGGCTCGCCATTGACATAAAGGTCGCTGCCAACGACTTGAAGGTTGTCTCCCGGAACGCCAACAAGGCGCTTGATGTAGTGGGACCCTGCTCCTTGGGGGCTGTTGGATCGCTGTTGGATCCCCTTGATGCCGCGCGTGTCGAAGACGAAAACTTCTCCGCGATTCGGCCTCCGGAAATGGTAGGAGACCTTGTCGACGAGGACGAGATCTCCACTGGTCGTATAACCGGAAACAACGGTATTTGGCTCCAGCCACCATTTACTCCCATCAGGGCTATGCCTCAGGCGAGACCGGTCCAGCGCTCCCATTTTTTCCAGAGCGGTTCGGGGAGCCTTGATTCTCGTAACGCTACCGTCCGCGAAATAAATCGTGGTTTCGGTGAAAAACTGCCATTTCTGTCTTTGCTCAATGTAGGGCATCGGAGCTCCGCGTGGGTCCTTGCGGAAAGGATGAGTCATGATCTCGCGCCTCTCGTTTCCGCTGAGCCTTTTGTAAATGTATTTCCTTCCTCCTGTGACCGCCTGCCAGATCTTCGCGGGGAACGCGGGGAATTCGCCCTTCTTCAGATTATGGCCGATGATCCCGTTAAGGGTGGGTTGCATTGACCCGGTTGGAATACGGAATGGCTGAAGGAAATAGGCCCGAATCCCAAGAGCGATGACAATCGCAACGAAAAAGACCTCAATGTTTTCCGCAATCGGGTTCGGGCGGCGGTAACGGGGGAGTGCTCCCTCGCAAGCCTTGCTAACGAGTTTCTCTGCTGCCGCGGCTTGATCTCGATTACCGGCCTTGATCGCTGCCTGCAATGTATCCCGAGCTTCCTCAACCGCCTTAATTTTTTCCGAGTCAAGGAGGTCCCGTTTATAGTTCAGGAATTTCCGGGCGCCTTTGTGAAGGAGCTTGGACTCTTTTTTCCAGCGGGGAGCAAACATGGCGGGTGGTTCAGGAGGAGGATCAGAGGCCTTTAGGGGCCCCTGCAGCGTTCATCGTGTGACCGCTTTTCCGAGGCGGGGGAGTACCTAGCACGGTGATCCTGCCGGGGCAAGGGGAAGACGGGAATTTGCCGTGCGGGGTCGCGGGAACAGGGTGGAGCTAGTCACCGCTTTTGAGGACGCGAATGAAAGCATCCTGAGGAATGTTGACCTTTCCGATGGCCTTCATCTTTGCTTTCCCCTTCTTCTGCTTCTCAAGAAGCTTTCGTTTCCGGCTAATGTCGCCTCCATAACACTTGGCGGTGACATTCTTGCGCATGGCGCGAATGGTTTCGCGGGCGATAATCTTGCCGCCTATGACCGCTTGGATGGCGACGGGAAAGAGCTGGGGGGGAATCACATCGGTCAGTTTTTTCGCCAGGCGCCGCCCGTAGCCCGTGGCCTTCTCACGGTGTACGATGGTAGAGAAGGCGTCTACGGGTTCTCCTGCGATCAGGATATCCATTTTGACAAGATTTGCCGGACGGTAGGTATGATGCTCGTAATCCATCGACCCATAGCCGCGGGTGGCGGACTTCAGGCGGTCGTTGAAATCCACGAGGATCTCTGACAAGGGCAGAATGGTATGTAACATGACCCGGGTGTCATCGACAGTTTCTGTATGTTCGACCTGGCCTCTTTTCTCCATAACGAGGGCCATCATGTCACCGATGAATTCGGAGGGTGTCATGATGAAGACTTTGACCATGGGTTCCCGAATTTCGTCGACTTCAGAAAGATCGGGGAGAAGACAGGGGTTATCGACAAGCAGTTGTTCGCCACTTGTCTTGCTCACCTCGTAAATGACGGAAGGGTAGGTGGAGATCACGTCCATGTTAAACTCCCTGCGAAGTCTTTCCTGGACGATCTCCATGTGCAGAAGGCCGAGAAAGCCACACCGGAAACCAAAGCCCAGTGCGACGGAGCTTTCCTGTTGGAATGTGAATGCCGCATCGTTGATCTGAAGTTTACCCATCGCGGTCTTGAGAGCCTCATAATCAGAGGATTCGACCGGATAGATGCCCGAAAAGACCATGGGCTGGACTTCCTTGAAGCCAGGTAGCGGGTCGGAACAAGGGTGGACGTTGTCGGTGATGGTGTCCCCGATTTTAACCTCACTGGCAGACTTCATGTTGGCGATGACATAGCCAACATCACCTGCTTCCAGAGTGTCTTCACTGGTCATCTTGGGGGTGAAGTGTCCGACCTCCTTGACTTCGTAGGTCTTTTCGGTGGCGAAGAGCTTGATGCGTGTCCCGCGCTTCATGGAGCCTGAAATCAGACGCACGTAGGACACCACACCGCGGAATGAATCGTAGACAGAGTCGAAGACCGAGGCACGAAGAAGGCCATCTTCGGGAGCGGTAGGAGCCGGGACCCGTGCCACGATGGCTTCCAGAATTTCCTCGATTCCGATTCCCGCCTTAGCCGAGGCCGGGATCGCATCCTCGGCAGGGATAGCGAGAATGTCCTCAAGCTGCCTCTTGCATTTATCCACGTCCGCTGCTGGAAGATCGATCTTGTTAATCACCGGAATGATGACGAGGTCCTGCTCCATTGCGAGGTGAACATTGGCAACGGTCTGCGCCTCTACGCCCTGAGCGGCATCGATCAAAAGTAGCGCTCCCTCGCATGCTGCGAGGCTTCTTGAGACTTCGTAGGAAAAGTCAACATGACCAGGAGTGTCCAAGAGGTTAAGCTTGATGCGTTCGCCGTTTCCGGCCTGATAATACATTGTTACCGGGTGGGACTTGATCGTGATTCCACGCTCACGTTCAAGATCCATGGAATCGAGCAGCTGATCCTGTTTCTCCCTCTCGGAGATCGTCTGGGTCTGCTCGAGGAGGCGATCTGAAAGAGTCGTCTTTCCGTGATCGATGTGAGCGATGATGGAAAAGTTCCTAGTCAGTTGGATGGACATACGATCCGGGAGGAAATGACGCTCGGACTTTTTCTTTCCTGTGGCGCCGAGGGTGAAGGGAATAAGAGAGAGACTCTAGCCCAATAGCACGACAAAATGAATTGATTTGGCTTTAAGCAATCAGGGCGGCCGGGAGTTCTCCACGACCTCGCCAGCGGGGTCTCCTCTCAGATAACACGGTGCTTGGCCATCCGAGCCATGATGCCTTTCTGCACGTGAAGTCGGTTTTCGGCTTGCTGGAAGATTGTTTCAGCGTGTTTTTCGAGAATATCTTCGCTGATTTCCTTTCCTCGATACGCGGGGAGGCAGTGGAGGACAATGTGTCCCTCTGAGGCTCCGGTCAGTAGCCCGCTATTGACCTGATAGGAGTCGAATTGGGTCTCCTTGTCAGTTTGCCCCTCCTGCCCCATCGAGAGCCAGACATCGGTGTTGATGACATCTGCCCCCTCAACAGCATCGGCAGGGTTTGAGGTGACAGTGATGTTAGGGGCATCGATTTTACCGAGAAAATCCGCCGTGGGCTGGTAATCCGGGGGTGATCCGATCGTCAGTTGAAATCCAAGGTGTTTGGCGGCCCAGCACCAGGAGCGGGCCATATTACTGTGGCCGTCTCCAACGAAGGCGAATCTCCGGCCCTCCCACCCCCCAAGTTTTTCCCTGACGGTGAGCAAGTCGGCGAGGATCTGGCATGGGTGTTCTTCGTCTGTGAGCGCATTGATGGTTGGAATACCTGCAAAGGAGGAGAATTCCTCAACATCACTCTGGGCATAGGTGCGGATAATTGCCCCGTGCACCATCCGGCCGAGAACGCGGGCGGTGTCCTTGATCGGCTCTCCCCGGCCGAGCTGAATATCGTTCGAGCTGAGAAAAAGGGGTGACCCTCCGAGCTCGCGGATGCCGACCTCAAACGATACGCGGGTACGGGTTGAGGACTTCGAAAAGATAAGAGCCCAGACTTGTCCGGCAAGGGGGAACTCCTCGTGATTGCCCCGTCGGGTCTTAAGAGTCACCGCGTGGTCAATATACTTTACGATGTTCTGGGGATACATCGACTCGATGGAGAGAAGGTGGTCCATTTGGTATAAATTTTTCGTATTCGCTGGATGGAGGAGCCAGAAAGCACCAACCATAGGAAATGAGGAAGAGGAACCCTGTCGGAGAATCGGCAGAGAATCAAGGAAAGCAGAAGAAAATCCCGACCCGGTTAATGGCAAACCCGGTCGAGAGTGTGCCTGAAAATCTCGAGAGATTCGTGGATTTCTTCGTTTGAAACCGTAAGCGGCGGCATGAGGCGAACGGTGTCAGGCCCAGCGGGAGGGGCCAGGAGACCGGCCTTCGCTAGTTCTGTGGAGAGGTAAATCGATGCCGGCGTGCCCTCAGGAGCCTCGAAGGCTCCGGCGTGGAGACCGACTCCCAGAAGAAGGCCCTTTCCCCGAACTTCGGTGAGGGCATGGTGCTGCCAGCCTTCGATGGTCATTCGGATTTTTTGCCCGTGTTCGATCGCCCGCTGGGGCAGGTTCTTGTCAATGACTTCACGGAGCACAGCCAACGCTGCGCTGCAGGCGAGGGGGCTTCCGCCGAAGGTGGAGCCATGAGATCCGGCCCCGAGCAGTTCAAAGAGGGGTTTATTTTGAGAGGTTAGTCTGTCGGATATCCAGAAGGCCCCGACGGGAAAGCCCCCTCCGAGGCCCTTTGCCCACGAGACCGCATCAGGAGTCAAGTTGGGCTCGATACTGCGCCAGCCGGCCATGTCCCCCGTCCGTCCGAGACCGCATTGGACTTCATCCAGAAGGAGAAGAAGATCGTTCTTCTGACAAAGCTCTTGCACTCCCCGGAGGAATTCTGGAGTCGCCAGATGAATACCCCCTTCGCCCTGAATGGGTTCAAGCATGATGGCGCAGGTGTCAGGTCCTATGGTGGAGTCAAGAGAGTCGAGGTCGTTGAGTGGGCTATGGTAAAATCCGGGAAGCAGGGGATCGAATCCTTCCTTCACCTTGCTTTGTGCAGTAGCGGCAATCCCTCCGAGAGTTCGGCCATGGAAGGACTGGTGAAAAGTGATGATCTCATGACGAGACTCGTCTGAGCCCCCGGACCCCAACTTGCCGAAACGTCGCGCGAGCTTGACGAGGCCGTCATTTGACTCCGCACCGGAATTGCTGAAAAAGACCCGGCCTTGAAGCTCGAGACATTCTTCCACCAGGCATTCAGCAAGTTCTGCCTGTTTATCGATCTGGTAGAGGTTGCAGCAGTGAATTAATTCCCCGGCCTGTCGCGCAATTGCACGGGAGAGGGCATTGTCTCCGTGGCCAAGGGTGCACGTGGCTAGCCCGGAGCAGAAGTCGAGATAGCGGTTACCCTGCGCATCCCAAAGCAGGGTGCCCTCACCTCTTACCGGGCTGACGGAAAAGCGCGAATAAGTGGGAAGGACGTATCGGGCGAGTTTGTCGGCCGTGTTCATCGGAAGAGTGTCAGGGTTGGAAAAGGTAAGCCTCAAAGTCAAGTGTTGGGAGTCGCGAGGCCGCTCCGGGTAGGGAGGTGGAGCTAGGAAGTGATTTCGGTCCCTATTCCCTCGGGCGTAAAGATTTCAAGGAGGACGGTATGCGGAATTCGCCCGTCAATGAAGTGAACCTTCTCTACCCCCGCGCGGAGCGCCTCGATTGCAGACCGAACTTTCGGGATCATTCCACCGGAGATAACACCAGAACTGGTAAGGGTAGTGGCCTCCTGAGGGGTAACGGAGGGGATGAGACTGGATGGGTCCTGTGGATCACTGAGAAGTCCAGGGACATCCGAAACAAAAAGTAACTTGGCGGGCTTGAGAGTACAGGCAAGTGCCGCCGCGGCGAGGTCCGCGTTTATATTGAGCGTCTTGCCGGAGTCGATTTCACAGCCGAGGGGCGAAACAACAGGAATCGCGTCCGAGGCAATAGTCTTGAGGATTTGATCGATGTGGCAGGACTCGACCTCACCGACCCGGCCGATATCAACAGGGACCAGACCTGATTCCGTGATGCGCGTTGCCTGGAACACTTCGGTTCCTGCGATTCCGGTGGCTCGTCCTCCGTGCTCATTCAGAAGTTCCACCAGTGCCGGATTGATGGTGTTTCCGAGGGTCGCCTCCACGATCGAAATAGCCTCTGGACTGGTGACGCGAAATCCTTCCACAAATCTTGCCTCGAGGCCGGCGGACTCCATAGCTGCTGAGATTGCCTTCCCGCCCCCATGAACCACAACCGGATTGATGCCGGCCACCTCAAGAAAGACGATGTCTCGCATCAGGGAGCTTACCAAGTCGGGGTTGTCCATGGCGGAGCCCCCGACCTTAATGAGAAACGTTTTCCCGCGGAAGCGCTGCAGGTAGGGCAGGGCTTCAACCAGAGTTGCGGCTTTTTCTTCGGTGTTCACAGGAATCAGGCCATGGATACTGAGGCCTTTCTTTGGAGGGTGAGATGCTCTCTCCGGGGAATAGACCTAGGGGCGGTCCGACCTGGCGAAAAGTGGAAAATGAATCCAGGGGGTCCTAATCGGCTATCGCCGTTGCAGGAGGTCGGGCCTCAGACTGTCTTTTCGGTCGCTTCCGGGAAGGTAGGTAGCGAGCCATTCGCATGGCGAGGATCCACCCGGTCATTGAGGTGGCGACCGCAGGTGCAAAGAGAGTCCATTGTTCGGAGCCTTTATGCATCAGGACAAGAAGCGCAGGGAAAGCAACAAGCAGAAGGAGGTAGCAAAGATGTCGTAGAATAGTGGGAAAACCCACTACGAGGCCTGCAATAATAGCAATCGCACCTAGCAGGAGGACTTCGTTTCGTGCACTCATCCGGTGATGCTGCTCTATTCTTTCGGGGCGGGGAAGGGTATCGATTGTTGCGATGGTTTGCAGGACTGAGTTTCTCGCGCGGGGGGAAGGGCCCGATAGCTTGTCTGCAAAGAGGACGGAGTTGGGAAGCGCGCCAACAGACTCGGTGATGGCCTTGCGTGTATCTTCTACCTGACTGGGTGAATAGGCCTCGGCCGCAAGGCGTTCGAGGTAAAGGGGGCGCTCTGCCCGGGTAATCTTGAATGCTCCGAATTCGTCAATCGGAACGATGGGCCCATCTCCCAAGCGAAGATGATCGCCCAGAGAGATATGAACCTCTTCAGGGGATATGTCAGCCTGTGCCATGGCGACCGCCAGAGGAAAAGAGGGAATGATGTGTTCGCCCCAGCGAAGGATTGCGAGTTGGTCAGTGCCGATGCTCTCATCCGGTCGGAAGGAGAACTGGGTGTTTGAATTGAAGTCGATTGAGGTCGGGAAAACGACACTGTTGACTTGCCGCAAGTCGTCAGCTCCGCCCAAGATATTTGAGATCGGGATTGCGCTGGCCTTTAGATAGGAGGGGATCGTCTGAGAGCGCGGCAGGCGCTCGAGATCAACCGTTACGATGACCTTTTCGAACTGGGTGAGTGCCGTGTTGAGGCTGGCCAGGCGTCCAATGTGAGCCAAGCCCTCTCCTTCCCAGGAGAGCGGTTCTTCGATCGCTGCAATACGGCATCCAACGGCGTGAGCATGATTGAAAAGGCCCCACCAGTCCTCCGGTTCGAGCGGATAGTGAAGATCCTCCGCGGCCTGTTCGTCGACGGTGATCTGGAGATAAGGCTGGGAACGGCCTTCCACAAGGGGGCGGACAACGCGGGTCCTTGGATCTGGCTGGGTTTTGTCGACAAGCAAATTTTCTTCTTTGCGGGACTCGGTGAGGAGCTTTTGAAAGAGAGCGTCCTCCCGATCTCGCAGAGGCTTCCAGTCTTCCGAAAGGAGGGTCACGCAGATCCCGACCTCAAGGGCAAGGAAAGCAAGAACCAGGCGGACGATCCAGGAAGTCATGATGGAGGAGTCGGGCGAGCCGCATTCCTACGAGAGGGAGGGGAGGCACAATGAGGCCGAATTATGAAAAACGAAATGTTATTTCTCGACAGCGCCTTCGAGAATTGGGCGGAGCACCTCTTCGAGGGGAGTGCCCTCTATCTGAGCCAGAAGCAGCCGAGCTCCCGCTGAGATGTGCTGAGCGTACCAATCAATTCTTTGCTCATGGAGAATATACGCGTAAGCCCCCAGAGCCTGCATGAGTCTCTGGGTGGCGCAATCGCGCAGAAGTTGAGGAACGGGACGCTCCTCTGAGATCTCCTCCCATAGGTCGAGGAGTTTATCCTGGTCCTCTGCTGAGTGATCGAGGTAGGGGTCATATATCAGCGATGCAAGGTCGTATTCCTGACGCCCGAGTCGGAGGCCCTGGAAGTCGATGATCCATGTTTTTTCCTCGTGGAGGATAAGGTTCTGGGACTGAAAGTCTCGATGGACGAGGTTGCGGTGGGACGCGCCAAGGTTTCTGCTGAGCCGGGAGAGTTCTTCGTGGTCTCGGAGAGCCGCGCCATCGAGACCAAGATGCCTCTCAACAAAATTATCGATGAAGTAGTCCTGCTCCCATTCGTAGGTCTCGGGGCCGAATGGGGGGGAGAGTTCGAGATCTCGAGGGAGACGAATGTAAAAGAGGCGATCCAGCTGTTCGAGGGCACTGTGGTAGTAGGGTTCCCGCACTTCCCACGGTTGGTCGGCTAGCGAGAGGAGATCTCTCTCACCGAGGTCCTCAACCAGGGCGATATGACGGCCCGGGTTATCGTAGAGGACCTCGGGGACATTCAGGCGGTTCTTCCTCAGAAAGTGCGCTACAGGCAGGAAGAACTGATTATCCTTACGCTCCATCGTATAGTGAATCCCGATAAAAGGAGGATGCCCCTCAGCCTTTAGGCGGACCACGGTTCGCCCGGAGGCTCCTCGTTTAATAGGCTCGAGGATTACGGTGTGATCCGGTTGGAGCTGGAGGTGGGCACGAACGGCAGTGAGCAGGGTGTCGGCGGCCATGGAGAGGTCAGGTCAGGAGGTTTTGAGGAACGAAGAAGGTAGAATCTGGACTCAGGGATCTCAGAGGTCAGAGTTTTCCCGGGTGCCTGTCACAGGAGTGGAAGAATAGACGATACAGTTTGTCAATTGCGCACCTTCCTCAACTGCTGAACCAGGCCAGAGTATGCAGGAGTTGACACTAGCATTCCTGCCGACTCTTGAGCCGGCGCCAAGGGCGGAGTTTTCCACCACCGCAGAAGAGGCAATTGAGGATTCGGGATGTCGCAGCGTTCCCAGCCCAGAACATAGATGGGCCTCAAGGTAGGATCTACGAGTGCCAAGGTCGAGCCAGATCCCCTCGTCGTGGAAGGAGGCCCCCATCTTACCGGACCGAATGATCTCGAGAAAAGAGGGGATGATCGACACTCGCTTATTTTCGGGGATGTGGCGAAAAATTTCAGGGTTGGCGCAGTAAACTCCTGTAAACTGATAATCGCCCTCAGCCCGACCTAGCATACCCCGGATATCAGTTACGCACTCCCCCTCGATAGCAACGTGTGTCTCGTGGCCAGCCGAGCGCAGCGCCATTGTTACCGCCCTTCCTGAGAGAAGGTGGGTTTTCAGAAGCCTCCCAAGATTCAAGGTAGCCAGAATGTCTCCGTTGTAGATAAGAATGGGCTGCCCCTCAGCCCAGTCCTCGATGTTTTTCAATCCGCCCCCGGTTTCGAGCAGGACGGGTTCATGAAAAAATGTCAGGGGTGCTCCGCGGTAGGACTGTTCAGGGAAGCATTCTGCCCATTTGTCGGGCAGGTGGTGGGTATTCACTGCGAATTCCGTGACCCCTGCGGCGAGGCATTGGTCGAGGGCATATTCGATCAGGGGTCGATTAAATACCGGGATCAGGGGCTTTGGAAGAACGTCAGTGAGGGGGCGTAATCGTGTTCCGAGCCCGGCTCCGAGAAGGAAGGCTTTTTTAATCGCGGAGCTCACGGGGCAAGAGGTGGAGGCTCAGAGGAACAGATGCAAGATTTTGTCTCTTTACCTTCCGCCAATATCCCCTGCGAGGAGCCTTGCTAGCCGTTACTTTTTGGGTTGGCCGGGGTCCCTGGGTGTGAGGCCCACAACTAGATCCATTCGGGCGGTGAGTTCTCCAATCTTGGATTTAGCAATTGGTTTAAAAGGAATGGTGACCAGTTTCTGAAGTTTTGGATTCCCTCCACCGATTCTCCGATAGAGGACGTCCTTTGCATTCTGTTTTTCTCCTTCGATGTAGAGCTGGGTTGTGAGAATTCGCTTCCCCCGGTAAGTGACTCCGTAGTGAATGTGCGGAGTGCGCCCTGGATAAGCAGGAGGCCTGATGGTGCGAAAATGGTAACGGCCCTTGGCATCGGTTAGGAAGCGCCCGTAACTCTGAAAGTTGCTGTCTCTCTTGTCCTGGTTTGGGGCCTTGGAGTGAAGGTAGATTCCCTTATTGTCGACTTGCCATATTTCAACGAGCGCATTGCGAAGGGGGAGGCCTTTTGTATCCATAACCACACCGCCAAGGTAGGTTACAGCGCCGACCGCAGGCGTGATCTTGTCGTTTACGACAAGAAGGTCATTGTCAGTATCCAGAGGCAGGTTGTCCGGGTAAAACGGGCCTTCAACATCAGTAGGAGTTCTTTGCAGGGTCTCGGCGAGAGCACCTGGAACTGTGAAAAGGGCAGCGGCTCCTGCCGTTGCCCGGCGTAGGAAATGACGACGATGGCAGATTTCGCAATCTGAGCGGGAATTGATGGGTATCATGCTTCTCTAGGGTTAGCGGCCCTACCCCTCGTGTAACAGCATGATCTGCCTTAAAAGAGGTTATGCCTGAAGAAGCTCCTGAAGGGCTTTCCGGAAAGGAGAAGGCATAGGGAGGTCGCTGAGTTCCCGTGAGGAGTGGAATTTTTCGGTGGTTTTCTGCTCCGAAGGAGGGAGCTGAGATGGGCTACAGCGATAGATATGCATGGTCACTTTGTGGTGGGTAATGCCGTAATTACGAGTGCCCAGAAGAGGGAGGTCGGCGAGTTGACCGTGGCTTCGTTCGGGCAGCTTCCAGAGGCCCTTGCGGCGTGTTCCGTCTTCTTGTGCGAGAAGAACCGGGCCGCTGCGCTTGCGCACGAAGAGGACATGCTCGTCTACCTCCACAGGCGTGCGGCGGGGTTTCTTTAGAGGGAGCTTTTCTGGTTCGCGGGTGACACAGAAATCCCTGACGGGACATCGAGGGCATGCAGGTGATCTTGGCGAGCAGTGCGTTTGGCCGAGTTCCATCAGTGCGGAGTTAAAAGACCGCGGTTCATTAAAGTCGAGGAGTTGGCTTGCCCAGGACCAGAGCTTGGTTTGGCTGCGGGATGTCTGAATCTGTTCGCGCCAATCAAAAAGGCGGCTCAGCACCCGTGACACGTTCGCATCGACAATCGGGGCGGGATAATCAAAAGCGAAGCTTGCGACAGCGCCGGCCGTATAACGACCAACTCCTGGCAGGGACTCCAGCCCTTCCGGGGTGGCCGGGAATGTGCCCGCGTGCTCCGCGAGAATGACCTGCGCAGTCTTCTGGAGGTTTCGAACGCGATTATAGTAACCCAGTCCTTCCCAGGCTCTGAGGAGATCACGTTCCGGGGCCTCAGCCAGAGAATACAGATCAGGGAAAGTATCGAGGAATCGTTCGAAGCGACGATTTTGAATGACGGACCCGATGGTCGTCTGCTGGAGCATGATCTCGGACACGAGGATCGCGTAGGGATCGGTCGTGCACCTCCAGGGATAGTTTGCGCCATGCTGGGTAAACCAGCGAAGCAGCGCCCGTCGGAAAGCCCTGACGTTGCGGAGGGCATGACGTGCGGCTATGGGTTTGGACACGTCTTGAGGATCGGATATTGCGCAAGCCAGGTCGAACCTAGAAACTACGTGAAGTGGGATTAACGACTTACACTCAGGAGATCGCAGAGGGGGATGTGGAAAAGCTGCGAGAGCTTCTTCTGCTGGGGGGCTTTGAGATGCTGGAAAAGCCCTATGCCTATTATGGCGCGCGGAAGGGAAAGCTCAATGTTACGGTCTACGAGAAAGGGCCAAAGGTGCTGGTTCAGGGGAAAGAGACGGAAGAGTTCGTAAAATTCATCCTCGAACCCGAGATACTTGGAGAGGCCCGCCTGGGTTATGAGGAGGTGCACAATCCTGAAATGTTCCAGCCTCATTTCGGGATCGATGAGAGTGGAAAGGGGGACTATTTCGGCCCTCTGGTTATCGCAGGGGCCTATACCAATTCAGAGAGTACGCGGGCTCTGATGGAGGCGGGGGTCATGGATTCCAAGAGAGTGAGCTCGAGGGACCGGATCGCCAATCTGTCGAGCGTCATCAGAAGGACTCAGGGTGTGAAGACTTCGGTGATCTTGATTGGCCCCAAGCGCTACAACGAGCTCTACGAGAGATTTGCTAACCTGAATGAGTTACTGGCTTGGGGGCATGCAAAGGTGATCAAGGAGCTCTCCGGCCTCGTCCCCGAATGTCCTAGGGCCCTGAGCGATCAGTTTGCCAATCCTCGCGTTCTCGAACGAGCTCTTGCGCGCCAGGAGGTGAATATGGAGCTTCAGCAACGCACAAAGGGTGAGAGCGATGTGGCTGTTGCAGCAGCATCCATTCTAGCACGGGAGGCTTTTGTGAGATGGATCGAGAATGGCTCTGAAGCATGGGGCCTATCCTTCCCTCTGGGTGCCGGTGCTCCGGTGCTTGAATCGGGTCGAGATTTTATCGATCTCCACGGTCAGGAGCAATTGGCAGAGGTTGCTAAATTACATTTCAAGACCACAAATCAGTTGACCAGCAGTAAAAATGAATGAGTTCTTAAGTGAACTCTCTTATGTCGTTACATGCGGCATGGGGTGTGCTGTATATAGAAATTGTAACAGATTAATGTCTACGATTACAAAACGAGATTTGGTTGTCCGGATCAGCAATGAGACGGGATTAACGCAGCAACAGGTTTTTGACGTGGTTCAAAAGACTCTCGATGCTGTCACCTTGGACCTGGCACAGGGAAACACGGTGGTAATGAGGAATTTTGGCACCTTCGAGGTGCGTCAGACCAAGGCCAAGGTCGGGCGGAACCCGAAGGATCCAGGCAAAGATGTTCCGATTCCCCCCCGAGCGGTGGTGAAATTTAAGCCGGGGAAAGAGATGAAGGAGAAGGTCGCCCGGATTCTTCCGGTGATCCAACAGCAGATCCAAGTCGACTTGGACTAGAATCCTGTCTGGAGAGTCTTTCTAGCGTCTTTGTGGGGTCGGTTTTCCTACCCTGAGAAGAATTGTATTGGTAATCCCGCTCTGCCAGTCTGACGGCATGTGGAAATACCTCATTCTTGTTGCAGCACTCGGGTCGTTAGGGCTGACCTCCTGCGGTGGGGGAGGCTACAGCGGCTATATGACCCGTCCCTATACGATCAAGGGCGTGCGATATAACCCTATGAGCGTCCAAGAGGCTTTGAGCTATAATGAGACCGGGATTGCTTCGTGGTATGATGAAAGTAGTTTTTTTGGCTTCAAGAGAGGTAATTCCTCGCTCGGCGAAAAGGTAGGCCGTTTCCATGTTAGTGGTGCTCACAAGACCCTCCCGCTTCCGTGTCGGGTCAAAGTGACCAATCTGGCAAACGGTAAATCTGTAACGATGCGGCTCAACGATCGTGGGCCGTTCATCGCGGGGCGTATCATAGATGTTACTCCTCGAGCGGCAAAGAAGTTGGGGTTCAAGGAGAAGGGTCTGACGAGGGTGCGGGTTGAATGTCTGAGCGTTGGTGACGGGAGGTACAAGCGAAAGGCGAAGAGCTCCCGGGGAATACCATTTGTGCCGTTTTTTTAGGCGGAATGTGGCTGTTCCCTCCCAGCGGGAGGCGGTAAATTCACTGGCCCACCGCGAGGAAAGCTGTTAGGAGCTGCGCCCCCGACGACAAATGGCTCAGGAAGAAACAGCGGAAGTTCGCGTATTCGCCCCTGCAACGGTGGCAAATGTCGCGTGTGGCTACGACGTGCTGGGCTTCGCCATTGAGGCTCCCGGAGATGAAGTTGTGGCAAGGCATTCGCCTGAACCAGGTTTGCGAATTGTAAAAATCACAGGAGATGACGGCAAATTACCCACGGAGGTATCCGAGAACACTGCCGGGGTGGCGGCTCAGGATTTACTCCGCCATCTTGGAATGCTGGACCGTGGTGTCGAACTGGAGATTCACAAGAGGATGCCCTTTGGGAGCGGACTGGGTTCCAGTGCAGCCAGCGCGGTGGCGGGGGCCTACGCGGTTAATAAGCTGATCGGGGAGCCTTTGACCAAGAAGCAGCTTCTACCTTTTGCAATGGCTGGAGAGTCGAGTGCGGATGGGGCGTGGCATGCAGATAATGTGGGGCCATGCCTCCTTGGAGGAATTGTGTTCATCCGCTCGAACCAGGAATTAGACATGGCGCAGTTACCGGGACCGAAGAATCTCTGGGCCACGGTCGTCCATCCGGATATTGAGATTCTTACCAAAGTGGCACGGGATATTCTCCCCCGCGAGGTTCCCCTCGACAACGTCACCCAACAGGTAGGAAACCTCGGGGGATTGTTATGCGGATTGATCCAGGATGATTACGAGTTAATCAGCCGGTCGATACACGATGTGATTGCCGAGCCGCGCCGCCAGAAACTGATCCCTGAGTTTTACAGGGCCAAGCGGGATGCCATTGCCGCAGGGGCCCTGGGCTTCAGTATCTCGGGTGCAGGGCCGAGCGTATTCGCCCTGTGTGAAGGAGAGGAAACTGCTCGGCGTGTGGGCGAAGAGGTTTCGCGGGTGTTCACAGAGGCTCCGATTGAGAACCAAGTCTATGTTTCGAGAATCAATCCTCGTGGAGTTCATGTAGTGGACTAAGGCTGCGCAAGCGGAGGGCTGCTTCCGTGTCTTAAATTAGAAACGAAATATCCAGCCCTTGTCCGTGGCCCAGAAATTCTACAGCACTGCATCAGCTGGCAGATTTGTCGACCTCAAGCAGGCCGTCCTGCGGTCGCTCCCCTCAGATGGCGGTCTCTACATGCCCGCCCAGATGCCGGGACCGGATGAAGTCTTGAAGCCGGGATGGCGAGACTGGTCTTTTACGGAACTCAGTTACCGGATCTCGTCATCGTTTTTCCGTGGTTCCGTTCCAGAGGAGGACCTGCGTGAGATGGTGGGACAGGCTATTAATTTTGATGCGCCGCTAGTGAGGATAGGGGATGGGATGAATATTCTTGAGCTCTTTCATGGACCTTCACTGGCGTTCAAGGATTTCGGGGCTCGCTTCATGGCGCGCCTGATGGGATGGCTGAATCGCGAGGATGATCGCGAGTTGACTGTGCTGGTGGCGACCTCCGGGGATACCGGGGGCGCAGTAGCCAGTGCTTTCCACCGGGTGAAGGGAACAAGGGTCGTGGTGCTTTATCCCAGCGGGAAAGTCAGCGCCCTTCAGGAAAAGCAACTTACCACCCTCGGCGACAATGTCATAGCGCTGGAAGTGAGGGGCACCTTTGATGACTGCCAGCGACTGGTCAAAGCGGCGTTTCTGCACGAGCATCTGTCCGAGAACCTGAACCTGACTTCTGCCAATTCGATCAATATTGCCCGGCTGCTTCCACAGGCCTTTTACTACTTTTATGCTTCTCAGCAGTTACCTGAAGAAACGAGGCCTGTTTTTGTGGTTCCGAGTGGAAATTTTGGGAATCTGACTGCTGGGCTTCTGGCCCGCCGGATGGGGCTGCCGGTCAGCCATTTTGTGGCAGCGACAAACGTCAATGATGTGGTTCCGAACTACCTGCGGAGCGGTCATTATGAGCCCCGGCCCAGCCTTCCCACCATCTCCAATGCAATGGATGTGGGGGCTCCCAGCAACTTTGTCCGGATTCTTGATTTGCATGGCCAGGAATATAGCAAGGTCGTTGACCAGATTTCTGGCTTTCACTTTGACGATTGCGCTACTCGTGAGGCCATCAGAGAAGTGAGGGAGACCACAGGCTATGTGATCGATCCTCATGGAGCGGTGGGATATCTTGCCGCGCGCGAGTGGAGGAGGGATCGCCCAAACGATGAAATGGTTATCCTGGAAACAGCTCACCCCTCCAAATTTCTGGGTGTGATGGAGGAGGAACTAGGCGCTGGGGTGTTGGAAATCCCAGAGCGCCTTGCATGCCTGGCCGACCGGGAAAAAATAGCGGTCCAGATGGCAGCTGAAGAGAGCCCGTTCCTCGATTGGTTATCTGGAATGGCTCCCTGAGCCGGACCATAAAATCAGCTGCCGAAAGGAGCAATGATAAGCTCATCTCCGGGGTTGATCTCAGGGGATTCGCCGTCGGGAAATGTGCCCCGGACGGGATTAGCGGAGGCCTGATTCTTGTCTTTGTAGATGTGGTCCACCATGAGACGACCATAAATGCCGGATTGCCTGCGAATCGCGAGGACTGTGCCGGGCGGCATGTCCCGGTGGAGTTCAATGATGGCAAAGCCTCCGGACTGCTGATCTGGCTGCTTAGCAACCCACTCGATAACCTTGGCCTGAAGCCAGGCCTGCTTGACTGTCGAGGCCCGGGCTTTTTGCTTTTTCGCGGATTCGATCATGCTTTTTGAGATCAATCCTTCCCGGGCTTCTTGTTTCAAAAGCTCATTTTCCTGCTCTGCTTTTGCGAGTTCCTCTTCCAGCTGGGCTCGAGTGGGAGCAGATTCCCCGGCCGTAGGGTTTGCTGCTGTAATGGGACCGGAAGGCAGGTCCTCGGAGTTGGCCTCGGCCCCCTGAGGAGTGGATGTGGGTTCGGGCAGATCAGGATCAGCCCCAGTTGGCGAGGCAGTCCCGCCGGATGAAACAAGGCCCTCGGGAGAGAGGGGAATTGGGGCTGGGGGAGAAGGCATGGGGGTGAGCTGGCTCTGTTGCGCATTCAGGAGATCGAGCTCCGCACGCAACTTCTTGATCTCGGCTTGTTCGTCACCTTTACCCATTTTCATAACGGAGAGAGCCACGGCGACCACGAGAAGTAAGCCGGTTGCGCCCAGGAGCGTGGTGATCAGATTCATGCCTAAAGTCTGGGGTATCCTCGTGAAAAAGTCAAAAACCCAACCGTTATACCTGCGATCACGGGGCACGCAGGGCTTGCGGCAGTGGGAGCGCGCCGCTACAGGAAGGCTGATGAGCGCTCCGGAGAAGGGCTACAAGGGTACATTATCGCTGCCACAAACAAGTTTCCCCATGCGGGGAGATCTCGTGAAGAACGAGCCCAAGCGCCTCGCGCAGTGGGAGAAGGACGGCATTTACCAGAAGATCATTGCCCGTCGTCGGGCAGAGGGAGCACCGAGATTCATTCTGCATGACGGTCCTCCGTTCGCGAATGGAGATGTCCATATGGGCACTGCCCTCAACAAGGTCCTTAAGGATCTCGTGGCGAAATCACGAACCATGTCGGGCTGCGAAGTTCCATTCATTCCCGGTTGGGATTGTCATGGCCTTCCTATTGAATTCAAGGTGGTCCAGGAGGCACGCGATGAGGAGCCTGCTGAGATTCGGAGACGTTGTGAGCGCTTCGCGCGGAAGTGGATTGATACTCAGAGGGAAAGTTTTCAGCGCCTCGGAGTATTTGGAGACTGGGCGCATCCTTACCTCACTCTCGATCCCAGCTACGAGGCGGAGATTATTCGTGTCTTTGCCAGGTTGGTCGAAAAGGGAGCAGTTTATCAGAGCAAGAAGCCGGTGCAATGGTCCTACGGTGCTCATACCGCCCTCGCCGAAGCAGAGGTGGAGTATAAGGAGAAGCTGAGCCCTGCGATCTGGGTCACCTTCGCCTTAACCGAGCAATCGGAAAATAAGTTCCGCGAGGCCACAGGTTCGTTAACGGAAGAATCGCATAAGTTTGTGATCTGGACGACGACTCCATGGACCCTCCCTGCCAACGTTGGGCTGGCGGTGCACCGGGATTTCACCTATCTGGCCGGACGCTTTGGGAATGAAGACGGTGTTAGTCACCAGCTTGTGATAGCGAAGGATCTTCTGGAGGATTTCGTGGCAAAGACTGGGTTTGCGCCGCAGGGGGATATGATTGAATTCAAGGGAGCGCTCGTCGAGGGCCTTAAGGCTCAGCATCCGTTCTTGGAGCGCTCCTCGAAAATCATCCTTGGATCTTTCGTCACGACGGAGACCGGAACAGGAATTGTGCATGTAGCCCCCGGTCATGGAGCGGACGACTACGTGGCGGGTCGCGAGTATGGGCTCGAGGTGGTTTCTCCGGTAGATAATGATGGCAGATTTACAGAAGAAGTTGGTCTCCCGAATCTCGTTGGGCGGCATGTATTCGAGAGTAATGAGGAGATTATAACCATGCTTGCGGGCCTCTCTGTTCTTCTGGGCCGAGAGGACTACCGGCATGATTATCCGCATTGCTGGCGCTCCAAAACGCCGATTATCTTTCGTGCCGTTGAGCAGTTCTTTATCTCGCTGGATGGGCTTCGAAATACTGCCCTCGCAGAAATTGATAAAACGAATTGGTTGCCACATTGGGGGCGAAATCGGATTTACGGAACCGTGGAATCACGTCCGGACTGGTGTATCAGTCGCCAGCGGACCTGGGGAGTCCCACTTCCCGTCTTCTTTACTGCGGAGGGTGAAGTACTCCTTGATGCGGACCTTGCTCGAAAGGTTGCAGACCTCGTGGAAAAGGAGGGAACCAATATCTGGTTTGAGCTCGACGAGGCTGAGCTGGTCAGCCGCCTCGGACTACCTGAGGGGACCCGTAAATGCAGGGATACCCTGGATGTGTGGATTGACTCGGGCAGCAGCCACGTAGCGGTTCTGGACCGTCATACGGAGTTGCAGAGCCCGGCAGATCTGTATCTTGAGGCAACCGATCAGCACCGGGGATGGTTTCAGAGCTCCCTGATGTTGAGCGTGGCCTACCGTGGGTGTGCGCCGTATAAGACGGTGATGACCCACGGATTCGTGGTTGATAAGGATAAAAAGGGAAAGCTCTCTAAGAGTGAGGCAGAGAAGTCCGGAAAGCCAATTGATGCTGCACACTATTATAACAAGTACGGCGCTGATATTCTTCGGCTCTGGGTCAGCAGTGTTGACTGGCAGAGTGAGGTGCCCTTTGGCGAAGATCTCTTCAAACAGGTTGCAGAGCCCTACCGTCGGATTCGTAATACTCTCAGGATCCTGTTGGGGAATCTGCACGGGTTCGATCCGGGCCGAGATTCGGTGGACCCGAATGAGATGACGCTGGTGGACCGGTGGATCCTTGAATGCCTCAATGAGGTAGTGACAGAATGCCGGCGAGCCTACGACGCTTATGAGTTTCGGAAAGTATTCACGGTCATCAACCAATTTTGTGCCCGGGAACTGAGTGCTATCTATATCGATCTCACCAAGGATCGGCTCTATTGTGACCGGGAAGGATCTGGGCGCCGTAGGGCAACCCAGACGGCCATGAACAACGTTGTCGACGTTCTCACAAGGCTTCTGGCGCCCATCCTCGTTTTCACTGCGGAGGAGGCATGGGAGCATGCGGGACGAAAAGGAAGCGTGCACGAGCAGGACTTCCCCGTGCCGGATCAGCGCTTTGCCGGGAGAGAGGGCACAGGCGAGGTCGGTCAGCTCATTGAATTACGGGAGGTCATTCAGAACGCGATTGAGGTAGAGGTGCAGGCGAAGGCCTTTAACAAGAATAACGAGGCAGCGGTTGAACTGACCCTTCCCCCCGACCATGAGCTACGTGGACTCCTGGGCGATCGCGATTTCTTCACGGAGTTCTTTATCATTTCGGACCTGAAGCTCGTTGAGAGTGACCGGATTTCCGCAAAGGCGAGAAAGACGGAGTATCCAATGTGTCCACGTTGTCGTCGTTATGAACCACTTTCCCCTGCAGGTTCCTCCGGGGAAGAAGGATTGTGCCGTCGCTGCGAGGAGGTCATGTCCAGTGCTGAGTGATGAAGACTCTACCGCGCCTCTTCCTCTTTCTGGTCCTTCCTCTCTACGCGTTGGATCAGGTAACGAAGTGGATCGTGGTTCTCAGTTTCGAGGCTCCCCCCCCCGGCTACAACGTATCTTACGAGAATCACGTCGTGATCGAGAATTTCTTCACGATTGTCCGGGTGCACAATCAGGGGGCGGCTTTCGGAATGGGAAACGATACACCATGGGCACCTTTCGTCTTTTTTCTCATAGCGGTAGTGGCGCTTGGCCTGATTCCTTTTTTCTGGATGCGAGGGGCCTTCAATATTCTCCCCCTGAGGCTGGCTGCAGGGCTCATGATGGCGGGAATTCTGGGTAATCTGACCGACCGAATGCTGCAGGGATTCTTTCTTCCCGCTTACGAGAACGCTGGTTTTTTTGCCCGGATCGCACAGGGGTATGTCGTTGATTTCCTCGATTTCAAGATCGGCCTTGAAACTAAACTGACTCCGCATGGGCACTGGCCATCCTTCAATGTTGCGGACTCATGCATATGCGTAGCCGCCTTTTTTCTGATTCTCTCGACATTCCGAGGAGAGGGAAAAGTTGAAGAAAATGAAGCAGATGAAGGAAGGGAGAAGAAGTGATTGGGTGGCGAGTTTTTGGCAGCGGATCGGCCAGCGCCAAGGGTGTGGGCAAAGTTTTTATTCGGGAAAGACCGGATACCTCTAAGCGGATCTAGAAGATGGAGATCTGGAAAGCTATCCTCGTTGGGATCGTGCAGGGACTCTCAGAGTTTCTTCCAGTATCCTCGTCGGGACATATTGCCCTACTCCAGCACGGCCTTGGAATTAGGGAGTCGGGAGAAGGCGCCCAACAGGACATCACCTTTGAGCTAGTACTCCATCTGGGAACCTTTCTCAGTGTGGTTATCTATTTCCGGAGGCGTTTATATGGATTACTGTTGTGCCTATGGCAGAAGGAACGGAAAGAGGACCGGACCATGATCCTGTGGTTGGTTATCGCAACAGTTCCGGCCACGGTGGCATTTTTCTCTGCAAGGAACCTGTTTGAGGGGGCCTACGATAATCCTGTGCTCGTAGGCGGGTGCCTCCTCGTCACGGGAGTGATTCTTCTGCTTCCAAAGCGATTCCCCCGGGAAAACCGGGAGTTCGGTTTGCGGCAGGCGATCTGGATGGGCATGGCGCAGTCGCTAGCAATCCTGCCGGGGATCTCCCGGAGTGGGGCTACCATTACCGCGGGTCTCCTTGCTGGTGGAAAGGCTTCGAGAGCGGCAGAATTTTCCTTCCTCATGTTCTTGCCTGCGATCGGCGGCGGAACGCTCCTTAAGCTTCAGGAGCTTAAAGATGTTATGCAGAGCGAGGCAGCCGCTGCCTATTTTCTCGGGTTTGTGGCGGCCTTTATCTCGGGCCTCTTTGCTGTCTACCTCGTTCTTAAGACCATACAGAAGGGTAAGTTCGAGTACTTTGCCTACTATTGTTTTGTGGTAGGGATCGTAGCCATGATCTACTTTAGTGCTCGCTGAGTGGGCGTTGTTTTCCGAGAGAGCGGCAGGAAGGCGGACCAGGAGTTGGCAAATGGAGGGGATTGGTCATATTCGGGCCCTCGCATGTTGGCCAAACGCATTATTCCCTGCCTGGACGTCACGGATGGCCGTGTCGTAAAAGGAGTGAATTTTGTCGATCTCCGGGATGCCGGGGACCCCGTCGATTGTGCGGTTGCTTACAACGAACAGGAGGCTGATGAGATCGTATTTCTCGATATCACAGCATCTTCCGATGAGCGTAATACGATGCTGGAGGTGGTAAGCAGGACTGCCGAGCGTTGCTTTGTTCCGCTGACCGTAGGTGGTGGTATCCGTGAAGTGGAGGACATGCGGAGAATGTTATTCGCAGGGGCTGACAAGGTTGGGGTGAATACCGCTGCGATCAATCGTCCGGAGGTTGTCGATGAGGGCGCAGCTACTTTTGGGAGCCAGGCGATCGTGGTGGCGATCGACGCCAAGCGGCAGGGTCCCGCTAAGTGGGGAGTCTATACGCACGGTGGGCGTAATCCGGTGGAGGGGCTCGATGCGATCGAGTGGGCTCGTGAGGTGTATCATCGAGGTGCTGGTGAGATTCTTCTTACCAGCATGGATGCGGATGGAACCAAGGATGGCTACGATATTGAGCTGACGCGTGCTGTTAGTGATGCGGTTGGGATCCCGGTGATTGCCAGTGGGGGTTGTGGAACTCTGGATCACATGGAGGAGGTCCTACGGGATGGAAATGCCGACGCAGTGCTGGCCGCGAGTATTTTTCATTTCGGAGAGTTTACGGTTCCAGAAACCAAGAAGTATCTTCAGGAGCGCGGTATTCCAGTACGTCCTGAATTCGAAGCCTAGCGTGACCAAGAGGTAGCTGGGGAAGAGCTCCGTGGCTACGGTTACCCTCTGTAAACCCGCTCTACCCGTGGGGTGATACCAGTAAAAATTTCCCACGGGATAGTTCCTGCTCTGAGAGCAACCTCTTCGACGGGGATATTGGCCCCGAAGAGTTCGACTTCGTCACCGGGGTTGCATTCCGGCTGATCAGTGAGATCCGCCATTACCTGATCCATAGTGATTCTTCCGAGGAGAGGGACTCGTTGGCCTCGAACGAAGACTTCCGGGGTTTGTCCTGTAGTAACCCGGGGATAGCCATCCCCGTAACCGATTCCGATTGTGCCCACTTTTGTTGGACGGGTTGTAACGAAGGTGCGGCCGTAGGAAATGCCATGACCGGGGGGAAGATTCCGGATGACTGCGATCCGGGACTTCAGGGCCATCACAGGTTTTAGGGGGACATGACCATTTGTGATGGGAGGCACACCGTAGAGCATCAGTCCGGGACGGGCGAGGGTGGTGGTACGGGACTGATATCCGAGCAGTCCTGCTGAGTTAGCGAGGTGAACGTGTGTTAGTTCTTCCCGTTTGGGAAGGGATTCGATCAGGGTGTCGAAGGCCTCAAATTGTTTTGTGGTAAACCCATTGTCCTCATCTGCACAAGGCAGGTGAGACCCTATCCCAGTCACTCTGAGGCCAGAGAGGGCTCGGATGGCGGTTAAGGCAGAAGGGGTGTCCGATGGGAGAAAGCCGCCGCGCCCCATACCGGTATCGACAGTAATATGGGCTTCTACGATGGAGTCCCGGGCGCGTGCGAGCTGGTCGAAATGCTGTGCCTCCTCCATGGTATTCAGACAGGGGAGCCATTGATGGGCTACGACTTCCTCTCGCTCGGCAGGAAAAGTTCCCCCGAGGAGGTAGATTGGCGTGCGGATTCCGGATTCGGAAAGACGCCTCGCCTCTCCAACATTGGCCACTCCGAAAAACGCGATGTCCTCTTTCTCTAAGGTGTTTGCTACTGCTTCCAGCCCGTGGCCGTAGGCACTGGCCTTGACCACGGCCATTATCTGCTGGTCACCATGGCCCCGGGCCACCTTGAGGTTATGCCGCAGGGCAGCGAGGTCGATCTCGGCCCACGAGCGGGGAGGGCTTTCGGGGGCTAGGCTCACGCCTCAAAACCTAGGAGAAGATAGGAAATTGAGCAAACCCACAACGAATTCTCCGGGGGTTGGCCTCTGGGTGCCCTGACCTGTTGGGCCAGGGCACAATCGCTCGGACAACTGTCTGCAGCGGTCCCTTACAGAAGGATGAGCTCGTGGCTCGAGGGCGAATAATGGAGTCCGGTGCGTTACCTGTTCTTCGCCGCGGAGGAGGCATACTGAAGATCACGGCCAAAACCGGAGATCGTTTCGCAGGAGGTCAGCATCGAAAAGGCGACGAGACTACCAAGGAGGAACACAACTTTGAGGATGTTTTTGCCAGAATTCATTTCGTTTTATTGATAATTCACAGATTCATACCGTTCTGGGCAAGAACCAAATGAGAGTAATGGCCATCTTGCCCTTGCCGCCGCCGGGTGTGGCCGCCCGCGAAGAGGCTCTGACAGAATACGGAAGGAGTGTCCGATGCCCCGTGGCGTATTCGGCGCCACCAGAGGTGTAGGCTACTTCTTTTCAGGTTTTTCGAAGACCATGAAGTGCTGCCAGGGCAGTAACTTGGAATCGGTACTTTTCCATTTCAAGCCAACGGCTTCCATCTCCTTGCGAGATTGCGCCTCCGTCATCTTGTGGAGTGGTTTGATCGGGACGGTGGGGTCCTCAGCACGGTATTCCAGAAGAATGATGCGCCCACCCGGTCTCAGGGCCTTGAACAGAGATTGCATCATTTCGCGGGGGTGGGAAAATTCATGGTAAGCATCAACCATTAATGCGGCATCGATCGATCCCGATTTGAGCATGGTGTCATCTACTTTTCCGAGATGAGCCTCCACGTTGGCCAGGCCCAGATTTTTTTCCTTCCTCTCGAGAAAGGTGATCATTTCAGGCTGAATGTCGACGGCCACGACCTTTCCTTTCGGGACGAGCGGTGCGAGACGAAAAGTGTAGTATCCAGAACCGGCTCCTATGTCCGCAATCACATCGGTGGGTTTGAGATTGAGAGCAGCAATGGCTTTGCTGGGTGCTTCTTCCTCCTCACGATTGCCTCGCTCCAACCAGCGGATGGCCTGGTGCCCCATCACGTAGGAAATTTCTCTGCCCATATAGTATTTTCCAGTTCCATCAAAAGTCTTACGCCCTTTTGAGTAGTGGCTGGGCCAGGCTGGCTCGCTTTTGCCTTTCGGCTTATCTGCACCTGTATCTGCGAGAGAGTTAAAGGAAAGAAGGAGACTAAAGAGTGCGACAGGTAATCGAGTCATTGTGACAGATGAGTTCAGGGGTCAGGGATAAAGTTCTGTCTTCTCAGGTCACGGTGCAACTAGAAAGCGCCACCCGGAGATCCCCTCAAAACGTCAGTAGAAGGGCGAAGAGCTGTGACAGGTGGTTCGAGGAATAAAGGCCGCTCTGAGGGCAACTTCTTCGGGATTCCGGGGTTCCTTCAGGGACGAATCGCCAATCGGTCAATTTTATGAATCTTGCCCCTCTTCTTTTCTTCCTATCACTTTGTTTCCTGCCTCCTGCGCTTCTAGCGCAGGAAAATCCTCCTAATCGTGGGGAGAATGGTCCAGGTAATGAACCTAGAGGGGAGCGCGGGCCCCGGCGAGGTCCAGAGGAATTCCTCCGGAGGCTTCCAATAGTGCAAGCTCTGGACAGCGATGGGGACCTCGTCATCACCGGGGAAGAATTGAAAGGGGCGCCGGCCAAGCTGAAACCCCTTGATAAGAATAAGGACAAGATTCTCGAAGGTGAAGAAATCCTGCCGCCACCACCCGAGGGTCGGGATCCGCGGGGAGGAGGCGGTCCGGGAGCCGCTGGATTCCTGATGCGTATTCCACTGATGTCGGCTCTCGACGAGGACGGGGATGGCAAGATCTCTGCCGCAGAGCAGGAGAAGTCCTCCGGAGCCCTGACCAAACTGGATACAAACGGGGATGGCCGGATTGAGATGAGAGAGATGGCTCCTCCGCGCGGAGGGCGTGGTCCCGGAGGGCGCGGTCCCGGAGGGCGCGGTCCCGGAGGGCGCGGTCCGCAGCCGGATAACGTGGACCGAAAGTCTCCGGATGAGGTCGAGATAGAAGACGGGGCAGCAACCATCCCGGACCGCAAAGCGTTTGAAACACTCAGCTACCAGGGAGAGGAGGTGATGATCGATACCCACCTTGCAGGAAACCAGTTTGTTAAATTTCAGATTGAAGGAGCTGATGGAGAAAAACCGGAACTCTATTTCATCAATACCAAGACGCATCGGGCCCATATGAGATTCATGTCGGCGGTAGGAATTCCACGGGCTCGTCCCGGCGAAGGAGCGCAAATGAGGGGGGTGCTCGTTTATCGCCCAAGGCTGAAGGGTTCAAACGGGGAAAGGGGTCTCTACACTTTTGAGTTCAACCCCAATGACCGCTACCCCTTTGAGACTATCAAGAAGGCATACGAGCTTCTCATCGCGAAGAGTGACGAGCTGAAAGGCAGGCTGGGATACTACCCGATGCCTGCCGCGCTGATCCGCTATCGGGAGGAAAAGGAACTCTATGAGGACGCGCCATTCCGAGTTTATCTGGACGAGGACCTCTTTGGTGATATCGACTACCTTCCCCTCAACCAGGGAGAAAGTTTTGGGCGTCTGAGGATCATGGAGCTTGATGAGTATCCACGTCCCCGCGAAATTGTTCTCTACAAATCTCTTCCGAATGAGATGCCTCGCAGTGCAGGAATAATCACGGAGGTTCGTCAGACCCCGCTCTCGCATGTCAATTTGCGTGCGATCCAGGACAAGGTGCCAAATGCGTTTATCGCAGAGGCAGCTCAAATGAAGGACGTGAGTTCATTGGTAGGAAAGTATGTCTACTACAAGGTTGATGCCGAAGGGTTTACCCTCCGCGAGGCCAGGGATGATGAGGTGGAGGCTCATTTCGCGAAACTCCGACCCGCAAAGCCGCAGAAGCCTTCGCGGGATCTGGAGGTGACTGAAATTCGCGCGCTTGGCGATATTGGTTTTGAGGATTGGAAAAGTGTCGGGGTGAAAGCCGCAAATCTAGCGGCAATGAGCTCCTTCGATCTTCCGGAAGGAGTGGTTCCTCGGGGCTTTGCAGTGCCATTCCACTTTTATCATACCTTCATGAATCACAATGGATTCTATGAAAAGGCAGCGGAGCTTTTTTCAGAGCAGGAACAGGCTGCCGATACGGAGGCCCTTCGGAAGGCGTTGGGCGATTTTCGGAGGTTGATTCGGGACGGAGATTTCCCTGATGATCTCCGAGAGAGTCTAGCCAAAATCCATGGCTCATTCCCGGACGGTACGTCTTTGCGTTGTCGATCGAGCACGAATAACGAGGACCTGCCCGGGTTTAGTGGGGCGGGACTCTATGATTCCTGTACACATCGAGTTGATGAGGGGCATCTGTCGAATTCTATCAAGCAGGTCTTCGCCAGCCTATGGAATTTCCGAGCCGTGCAGGAGAGACACTTCTACCGGATTGATCACATGCTTACCGCCATGGGGGTTTTGATTCACCCGAATTATGATGAGGAAGAGGCCAACGGAGTCGCCGTTACAACGGACATTCTCTACCGCACGGAGGGAACCTACTATCTGAATACTCAGGTAGGAGAGGACCTCGTGACAAATCCAGAGGAGGATTCTATTCCAGAGGAGTTACTGCTCGATTGGTTTGATTCGGGAAAGACCAAGGTAATGCGTCGCTCCAATCACGCCAAGGGTGGGCTCATTCTCAGTGCGGAGCATCTGGAGCAGCTCCGCGAGGGGCTCGGAATCATTCATAACCGTTTTGCAAAGCTCTACGGGCACTCATACGAGGCCAAGGACTTTGCTATGGAATTAGAGTTCAAGATTACAAGGGAAGGGAAGCTAAGCATCAAGCAGGCCCGGCCATGGATTTTCTCTGAGTAAGACTCTTCCCGGGTCCGGCTGCTGCAAATCAGGGGTGTCAGCATGGATTGTGGCTATCGACAGACCTCTTGCTATCTGGCTTATTTCGATCACGCTGAAAGGCCGTAGCATTCATAAGCCAGGTGTCTGGCGAGAATTCGATGAGAGTCCCCAGGATATTATTGTCAGCCGTTCTTGCGGCTGCGGGCTGTGTTGCGGGTTTGAAAGCACAGGAGAAAGGCACGGACGCGGGTTCATTGGAGATTCCCGCGGCCCGCTCTGGGGCAGTTGCTGATTCTGGGTTTTTCGGAGTGAGTGCCGAGGAGCTGACCGCGGCTGAGGTTGAAAAGCTGGGAATCGTGGCGGGTATTCGGCTCACGGACGTTGAGAACAACAGCCCGGCGGCAAAAGCGGGTTTTGCAACAGGAGATATTATTCTGAGGGTCGATGGAGCAGAGATCGGAAACATGCTTCAGTTTCGCAATTTAATTGCCGCACGCCGTCAGGGCGATGTAGTGAGGCTCAACCTGATTCAGAAGGGGCAGCAGATGGAAAAGAGAGTGACCTTGGCGGCTCGTCCCCCCCTGCCTCTGGTGGTCATTCCGGCCGAGGCGATTGAGCCGGCAGGCCCCAAAGTTCTTCCCGATGTTCGCCAACGGTTTCAGCGCTTTGGGCTGGGAGAGGACGGCCAGCGCTTTAAGATGCGAGACAATGATGGGACCGTTGAAGTTATTGGTGCAGCTGAGGCACGAGAAGCCACGGTGTGGGACATGTCCAACAAGGTCACGTTCGAAGGCCCTTGGGTAACGCCCCAGGATAAGGCCGTTCCCTCCGACAAAATTCGTAACCGAATCGAAAGGGTCGAAAAAACATTCGCTCTTCGCCTGAAGGGGCCCAAGGCCTTTGTCCCGCCGCTGCAGCGCCCCAACCCCGCACCACGTGCGCCGGCAATTCCACCCAAGCTGAAAAACGAGCCTAAACTTGGGACCCCGGAAACAGAGCCTCGCAAATAAGTTCGAGGTTAGTGGGTATTTAACGGAGTTTCACAAAGATGAGAATCTCTGGATCTGGGAGGCATTTTGTGACCAGGAGACCTTGAAAAAGTGCAAGGTTGGCAAGCGCACCGGCATTGGATAGACCATCGGCGAGCTTCACCTGACCAAGCAAAATTTCATGCGTTATGCCATTTTCTCGGACGTTCATGCCAACCGGCAGGCGTGGGAGGCAGTGCTTGCCGATATTGCGCACCAAGGTGCCGATACTCTGGTATGTCTTGGCGATGTGGTTGGTTACGGGCCGAAGCCTCTGGAGGTTCTCGCAGGTGTCC
>Ga0115011_10000552_pt1 | contig 30075 bp, 25 predicted proteins | sample TroAtlMetagenome_2_FD_88705 | JGI IMG/M metagenome (GOLD analysis project Ga0115011, IMG submission 88705) | Marine eukaryotic phytoplankton communities from Atlantic Ocean - Tropical Atlantic ANT8 Metagenome | ecosystem: Environmental > Aquatic > Marine > Oceanic | place: Tropical Atlantic...
CCGATACAAAATAGATTACAATGAAAACAACTTTTTTCTAAAAAGTAGAAAAAAATATTTGTTCGATTATTTAGAAAATTTTTTTAATAATCGAACAATAATAGACTTTTAAATTTTAAAAAATTTAAAAATATAACCCTAACATGTCAGGGAAAAAGCGATTTATTTCAATAATAAATCCTGCAGTAAATGTCATCCAAATCGTTAAAAGAACTGGAGCTGTTGATAAATATTTTTGAAAATCATTCATATTAATAAATTTAATGTTAGCGTAAATAGTTACTGAAGTTAACGAGGCGATACTGTTATTTCGTCTTTAAGCGCCACTAAATCATTACTGATTAATTCTTGCCATGCTGAAATTGGCCAAATATAACCAGTTGTCATGATCTTTAAGGCTAAAGGAACATTTATAATAATTTCACTCTCACTAGGATTCGCACTTGTACTAACTGCTCGTAGATATTTTCGACCTACCCAACCAATCCAGCCAGAAATATAAATAAAACCAAATCCTGGTAATATAAATTCTGCTGCATGACTCCAACGGCCATCAGCAACTAAATGAGGTAATCCATCAGTACCACATAATAATTCTGAACGAGAATATTTATCAAAACGAGCTTGTGTGCGCTCAATCTGTTGTTGTAAAGCTAAAGCTGGAGGAGAATCTGCTTCATATTTACTTGCTCGTTGCTCTAATTTGTTGACACTTGTAGTTAAACGTTTAGTAAATGCAGCAGATTCACTACACTTCGTTAAACCACCAATGTCCGCTAATGCTTGACTTGGAGTTAAAGCAATTAAAACAGCGAACAATAAAGTTAATAAATTGACACGTTTCATTAAAAATTAAAAAAGTTAAAATATATAATTTAGTAAAAAATTTCATAAAAATTAAAACTACTAATATATATAATAATTTAGTTTTAAATAAAAAAACCATTTTTATTTAAATAATTATAAATTTTTAGTGAATGAATATTTAAAAAGCTGGTGAAGGGATTTGAACCCCCAACCTACGGATTACAAATCCGTTGCTCTACCGTTGAGCTACACCAGCAAACTAATTTTATTTTTTAATAATAAAGTATATTTTTAGCATTTAAAACGTTATATATTTATTACCTGTTTTTCACATAATTATATATTACAATTAAAGTTCTAAAAAAGCAAGAGTTAAAATATACTTTTTAGACATTTTGTTGTTTTTCATATTTTGTGTGTGTTACAATATATTTTAAACTTCTATTTATATAAAAATTATTTACGATAAAAAATGGGAAAACAAATTTTACGATCAATACTAATAGGAATAATCCTTATTAGTACTATTGATTTAAGTGTCAAAACATTTGGTATACAAACTCCAGAAAGCCCTGAAACTGTACGAAATGAAGCTCAATTAAATCAAAATGTTGTGAGTTCTCGTATGACATACGGACGTTTCTTAGAATATTTAGAAATGGGTTGGGTAAAACAAGTCGATTTATATGATAATAGCCGCAATGCTATAGTTCAAGCGTCAAGCCCCGAATTAGGTAATCGACCACAAACAATTCGAGTTGAAATTCCTGTTGGAGCTTCACAACTAATACAAAAATTAAAAGAATATAATATTGATTTTGATGCACATCCTGCAGAACAAAAAAATCTTTTTGTTACAATAGCAAGTAATTTACTTTTACCATTAATTTTCATTGCTGGATTAGTTTATTTTTTCCAAAATTCAGAAAATTTTGGAGGTGGAAACGGTCAATCTCCATTAAGTTTAGGGAAATCTACGGCACGATTTGAACGTCGCCCTGATACTGGTGTTAATTTTAAGGACATTGCTGGAATTGACGAAGCAAAAGCTGAATTTGAAGAAATTGTTTCTTTTTTAAAAGAGCCTGAAAAATATACAGTTGTTGGTGCTAAAATTCCTAAAGGGATTTTATTAGTTGGCCCTCCTGGAACTGGAAAAACTTTATTAGCAAAAGCTATTGCAAATGAAGCAGATGTTCCGTTTTTCAGCGTTGCGGGTTCTGAATTTGTGGAGATGTTTATCGGTATTGGTGCTGCCCGAGTTCGAGATTTATTCCAAAAGGCTTCAGAAAATGCACCTTGTATTGTCTTTATTGATGAGATTGATGCCGTAGGTAGAGAACGTGGTGCTGGTGTTGGTGGTGGAAACGATGAGCGTGAACAAACACTAAATCAGCTATTAACAGAAATGGATGGTTTTAAAGAAAATAAAGGTGTAATTGTTGTTGGTGCTACGAATCGTGTAGACATTTTAGATGCTGCATTATTACGTCCTGGACGATTTGATCGTCAAGTTACTGTTAATTTACCTGATCGATTAGGACGTATCGGTATTTTAAAAGTTCATGCAAAAAATAAACCATTAGGTGATGATGTATCATTAGTTCAATTGGCGAATCGAACTCCTGGATTTTCTGGTGCAGATCTAGCGAATCTTTTAAATGAAGCTGCTATCTTGGCAACACGTTATAAAAAAGAAACAATTTCAAAAAATGAAGTTAATCAAGCAATTGATAGAATTATTGGTGGTATTGCGGGTACACCATTAGAAGATGGTAAAAACAAAAAATTAATTGCTTATCAAGAAGTTGGTCACGCTATTGTTGGAACTGTGTTACAATCACATGATGAAGTAGAAAAAATTACAATTACTCCACGAGGAGCTGCTAAAGGATTAACATGGTTTACACCTGAAGAAGATCAAACTTTAATATCTCGTTCAGCATTATTAGCACGAATTATTGGAATATTAGGTAGCCGTGCCGCCGAACAAGTTGTTTTTGGGGAACCAGAAATTACAACAGGTGCAAGTAGTGATTTACAACAAGTAACTAATTTAGCACGCCAAATGGTAACACGTTTTGGTATGTCAAATATTGGTCCAATTGCATTAGAAGATGAATCAAATGGACAAGTATTTTTAGGAGCAACAATGGATCAAGGATCAAATTATCCAGAAACTATTGCTGATAGAATTGATGATGAAGTTTGTAAAATTATTAATTATGCGGAAGAAAAAGCTCTTCAAATAATTTCAGATAACCGAGTTATTATTGATTTAGTTGTTGAGAAATTAATTGATGTAGAGACCATGGATGGAACTGAATTCCGTGAATTATTAAGTACTTACACAATTCTACCTAATAAGAAAGCGGCTTATGTTTCGAAATTTCCTCAATAAATATGAAATTAGTTATTATTCAAGTAACAAATAAAAATTTTTTAACACACTATTACTGCGTTGTAAATTTTAAATATTGCTATATAAACGGGATAAATATAAAATTAGTTTAAGAGTTAATAAAAATAGAAATTGCATTCTATTTTTTACTTTATTATTACTAATTTTAAAATACATTTAAGAGTTCAAGCAAGTTTATGGCAAAAAAAAGTATGATTGAAAGAGAAAAAAAACGAATTAAATTACATAAAAAATATGACTCGAAACGACAAATGTTGTTAAATGAGTACAATAATACTAGTGATTTTAATTTAAAATTAGAAATTCATTCAAAAATTCAACGTTTACCTAGAAATAGTTCAAAAATTCGTATTAGAAACCGTTGTTGGAAAACAGGTCGACCTCGAGGCTTCTATCGAGATTTTGGTGTTTCACGTCATGTATTACGTGAAATGGCACACCAATGTTTATTACCCGGCGTGACAAAATCAAGCTGGTAAAATAGAAAAATAAATAAATTATATTAAAATTAAAAGTTTAAACTATAATTTTAATATAATTTAGTAGAGTATTTTTAAACTCTAATTCCTTAGAATCAATTTATATTCATAGTTAAAAATTATTTATAAATTTTCGACACGTTATAAGAAAATTACTAATAATAAAAAATAATAATATTATGCTTACTGATTTTCAAATTTATGTTGCACTAATGATTGCTGGCGTAGCAAGTGTTTTAGCTATCCGTTTAGGTGCAACACTTTACCAATAATTAATCAAAACTTTATTTATTTAATTAATAGTTATGGTAACACAAGATTTAAAAAAATTCTCTTCACCTGTTTTTCCATTTACTGCGATCGTAGGTCAAGAAGAAATGAAATTAGCCTTACAATTAAATGTGATTGATCCAAAAATTGGAGGCGTTATGATTATGGGTGATCGTGGAACAGGAAAATCTACAACAATCCGAGCAATTGCAGATTTACTTCCAGAGATTGAAGTTATCAAAGATGACCCGTTTAATTCACATAAATCTGATTTAGATTTAATGGGAAATGAGGTAAAAACCGCTATCCAAAATGGAGAAACATTGGAAACTGAATTTATTAAAATTCCAATGGTTGATTTACCTTTAGGGGCAACTGAAGATCGTGTTTGTGGGACAATCGATATTGAAAAAGCATTAACTGAAGGTGTAAAAGCCTTTGAACCAGGATTGTTGGCAAAAGCTAATCGTGGACTACTTTATGTTGATGAGGTTAATTTATTAGATGATCATTTAGTTGATATTTTATTAGATTCAGCCGCTTCAGGATGGAATACAGTTGAACGAGAAGGAATATCAATTCGTCATCCAGCTAGATTTGTTTTAGTTGGTTCTGGTAATCCAGAAGAAGGAGAACTACGACCACAACTACTAGATCGATTTGGTATGCATGCAGAGATTCGAACTGTTAAAGATCCTATTTTACGTGTAAAAGTTGTTGAAGAACGAACATCTTTCGATCAAACACCGATGGTTTGGATGGAAAATTATGAAGTTCAACAACAAGAGTTACGTAATCGAATTGTTGATGCACAAAAATTATTACCAACTGTTGAAATAGATTACGATCTACGAGTTAAAATTTCGGAAGTTTGTAGTCAATTAGATGTTGATGGTCTAAGAGGTGATATTGTAACAAATCGTGCAGCAAAAGCTCACGCTGCTTATAATAAACGTGATAAAGTAACATTAGAAGATATTGAAAGCATTATTACTTTATGCTTACGTCATCGTCTAAGAAAGGATCCATTAGAATCAATTGATTCTGGTGATAAAGTATCAAAAGTTTTTAAAGAAGTATTTGAAATTGAAGACTAGTAGATAATATACGCTGTAAGAAATTTTATTTTAATTAATTAAAATTTCTTACAGAATATTACCCACCGGTTTAATAAGAGTATTCATTATATGCATGTTAAAAAGGCCCCTCCGCTAAATTTAATAAAATTATTCAGAGTACTAAAATATGAAACTTTGGTCATAGAAATACCTATGCGGATCGCAAACAGTGTCTTCATGTTTTTTACCTTTGCTTATTGTTATTTTATGTAATATATGTTATACTTAAGATAAGCCCGGATAGCTCAGTTGGTAGAGCAGTGGATTGAAGATCCTCGTGTCCCCAGTTCGAATCTGGGTCTGGGCAATTGATACACCGAATAAATAATAGTATTTAATTGTTAAAAAATAAAGATTTTTTTTCTATGATTTACTCGTTAAATTAATTTTTTATAAACTAGAAAAAGTATTAAGAAACTTAGCTGGATCATTTTGAAATAATAGTTCAACAATGCCTAAAGGACCATTACGATGTTTTGCAACTATTAATTCAGCTGTTGTCATTTTTTCATCTTTTTCTTTATTCATATTGTAATAATTTTCACGGTATAACATTAAAACTAAATCAGCATCTTGTTCAATTGATCCACTTTCACGTAAATCAGATAAAACTGGACGTTTGTTAACACGAGTCTCTACATTTCTACTTAATTGAGATAAAGCAATAACAGGAATTTGAAACTCTTTCGCAATATTTTTTAATGCGCGAGTAATTTGAGAAAGTTCTTGAACACGATTTTCAGATTTAGAATTTAAATTTAATAATAATTGTAAATAATCAATAATAATCAGTCCAATTTTATTTTGTTCAAATAGAATCTTTTTTATTTTTGAGTAAATATCTTGAGTTGTTAAATTTGCTTGATCATCAATAAAAAATGGTAGACGTGAATAAAGTTGAATAGTTTTTTTCAATTCATACCAATCTTCTTTATACAAATTTCCGATTTTTAATCGTGCTTGGCTAATTCCTGTTTCGTTTGATAATAATCTATAGATTAATTGTTCTTTTGACATTTCAAGACTAAAAAATAATATTGGTAATTTATATTTTTTAAGTATATTCTCAGTTATATTTAAAACAAGAGCAGTTTTTCCCATTGATGGTCGACCTGCAAGAATGATTAAATCAGACTTTTGAAAACCTTGAATTAAGGCATCTACATCATAAAAACCAGATGCTAATCCGGGTAGTTCGGGTTTTAAAGCTTTCTCTTTTAATTCTTCAAAAACACTAGAAAATAATTCAGCCGTAGTCAATTTCTTTTCTTCGATTAGTTCATTTGTTAAGGCAAATGATTTTTTTTCAAAATCATTTAAAATTTTTTCTAATGGAATGTTTGTAATATACGCAGAATTAATTGCTTCATAGCCTAATTGAATTAATGAGCGTCGTAAAAATTTATCTTGCAGTAATTGAATATATTCTTCTAAATAAACCAAATTTGGAATTTGATTTAAAAGTTCTAACAAAACTTTTGTACCGCCAATTTTATTTAAACAACCTTTTTCTCTTAAAAAATTATTTACTGAAAAAACATTTATTGGAAGTTTTTTCCTATACATTTCAACAATTACTCTATAGATTTCTTGGTGGTTTATGAAATAAAACGTTTCAATTCGAACAGTTTTTAGTGTAATTTCAATCGCTTCAAAATTAATTAACAAACAACTTAACACAATTTTTTCAGCTGCAAAATTATGAGGTAAAGGAGTATTTGAAATTGAAAATTTAATTTTATTGTCAAATTTTTTCATATTAATTTATATATATATATGTTTAATCTTAATATAAAATAGGAAACCTTGTCTTTTAAAGATATATTTATTATACTATTAATATTCGTCTTTAGTTCAGTTGGTAGAACGCTAGTCTCCAAAATTAGATGTCGAGGGTTCAAGTCCTTCAGGACGCGTTTCTCTTTTTAAAGAGGTGTGTATTTTCAAATAGAATTTTTTAGTGATCCATATTTCCGTAACTAATTAATTATTTAAAAATTTATATAATATTAAAAATAGTTTTTAATTAATTGAAGTTAAAATTATATATCTCTATTTTATCAAGAAAGAAAAATAAAATTATATGCCAAAGAAAATAACTGCATTGATTAAATTAGCATTACCAGCTGGAAAAGCAACACCAGCTCCTCCAGTTGGTCCAGCGTTAGGTCAACATGGTGTGAACATTGCAGCTTTTTGTAAAGAATATAATGCGAAAACAACTGAAAAAGCTGGGCTTATTATTCCTGTAGAAATTTCAGTTTATGAAGATCGAAGTTATACGTTTCTTCTTAAAACTCCACCTGCCTCTGTTTTATTAGCAAATGCTGCAAAAGTTAAAAAAGGTTCATCAACACCAAATCGAGTAAATGTTGGATCAGTAACACAAGCACAATTAGAAGAAATTGCTAATATTAAATTACCAGATTTAAATACTACAAAAATAAGTAGTGCTGTAAGGATTGTTGAAGGAACAGCCCGAAATATGGGTATTACTATTGTAGATTAATATTTAAGTTTATAAGTTTTTAAGAAAGAAATTATATGCAAAAATTATCCAGACGTCACAGTGAAAACCTTAAAAAAATTAAAAATGTTGCTCACTCAAGTTTAGAAGAAGCGATTACATCACTTCAAGAAACAGCGACAGCAAAGTTTGTTGAATCTGTTGAGTTACATGCTAATTTGAACATTGATCCTAAATATGCGGACCAACAATTACGTACAACAGTTACTTTACCTCATGGGATTGGAAAGTCAATGAGTATTGCTGTCTTAACTAATGAAGCAAATTTTAATGAAGCAAAAGAAGGTGGTGCGGATATTGTTGGAAGTCAAGATTTAATTGATGATATTAGTCAAGGTACAATTAATTTTGATTTATTAGTCGCAACACCCGACATGATGCCAAAATTAGCTAAATTAGGAAGAGTTTTAGGTCCTAAAGGATTAATGCCATCACCAAAATCAGGAACAGTTAGTACGACATTAACAGCAACTTTATCTGAATTTAAAAAAGGAAAATTTGAATATAAAGCTGATAAAGCCGGCGTCGTTCATGTAAATTTTGGGAAAGTAGATTTTTCACAAAGTCAATTAGTTGAAAATTTAACATCATTGTATCAATCTATCGAACAAAATCGCCCTAGTGGTGTAAAGGGTAAATATTTTAAGAGTTTATTTATTTGCACAAGTATGGGCCCATCTATTCAATTAGATTTAAATGCGTTTGATTAATCAAACAAATGCTAATTGAGTTATTAAAAATTAAAAATATAGTTTAAAAAAAAAATTTTATGTCAGACAAAATTAATCAAATCGTTGAAGAGTTAAAAACATTAACATTATTAGAAGCTTCAGAATTAGTAACAGCAATTGAAGAAACATTTGGTGTTGATGCATCAGCAAGTGCTGGCGGTGGTGTTGTAATGGCGGCTGCTCCAGCAGCAGCTGAAGAAGCAGAAGAAAAAACAGAATTTAACGTAATGTTAGACGAAGTTCCAGCAGATAAGAAAATTGCAGTTTTAAAAGTTGTACGAACTTTAACTGGCTTAGGTTTAAAAGAAGCAAAAGAACTTGTAGAATCAGCACCAAAAATGGTTCAAGAAGCATTAGGCAAAGATGCCGCAGAAGATGCTCAGAAACAAATTGAAGCAGCTGGTGGGAAAGTATCTTTAACTTAAAATAATAATATTTATGGAAGAAAATTATTTTATCTTCCATAAATATTATTATTTTATAAGTAACTATTTTATCTTTCGAATAAAAAGAAGTTTTGCGTTCACTAGACTTTTTATTTTTTCATTTTTGTAAATTAATTGAATAATTATTTTAGCAATAAAGAATTCAATTAGAAATATATTATTTAGTCGGTTTGTGGAAAATCCACATTTCCATTTTTAATTGATTCAGTTAATGAACTTAGAATTAATTTGATTGATCGAACAGCATCATCATTACCTGGAATTGGAATATCTACTAAATCTGGATCACAATTTGTGTCTAAAATCGAAATAATTGGGATACCTAATTTACGACATTCTTGAACAGCAGTCATTTCTCTTTTTTGATCAATAATGATTGCTACATCTGGTATTCTTGTCATATTTTTTACACCATTCAGATGTTTCCGCAATTTTTCTAGTTCTTTTGAACGTAGTGATGCTTCTTTTTTTGGTAATAACGCAAAAACTCCGTCAACTTCTTGTTGTTCTAATGTTTTTAAACGTTCAATTCGACTTTTTAAAGTAACCCAATTCGTTAACATCCCCCCTAACCACCGATGATTTACATAATAAGCATTACAACTATTTGCTTGTTCAGCAATTACAGCACTTGCTTGTCGTTTTGTTCCAATAAATAAAAATGTTTTATTATTTGAAGCAGCTTTTGTAACGTACGAATTTGCACGTTTTAATAATTGAGCTGTTTGAACTAAATCTAAAATATGAATGTTATTACGTTCTGTATAAATATATGGAAACATCTTTGGATTCCATCGATAAGCTTTATGTCCAAAATGAACACCAGCTTTTAATAATTGGGCTAAGTTAACATCAGCCATAAAATTTTTTAACTCCTTAGTAAAAAAATAAGTGTAATTTATTCCAATTATAGTATAAAAGAACATGGACAAATTGAAAAGAAATAAGCTTACATTTTCATTTTAATTTTTTCTGAAATAATTTTATTTTGCTGAATTTTATTAAAGCAATTTGTATAACTTTGATATCCAGTTCCAGAGGGGATTAAATGACCAATAATGATATTTTCTTTTAATCCTCGTAACCAATCAACTCGTCCTTCTATAGCAGCTTTTGTTAAAACGCGAGTTGTTTCTTGGAAGCTTGCTGCTGAAATAAAACTAGGATTATTTAAAGCAGCTTTAGTAATTCCACGTAGTAATGGAACATAATATGCAGGACATTTATTATGAGCTTCAATAATTTGGTTAATATATTGAATATGATATAAGTCAACTACTTCACGGGGTAATAATGGCGTATGACCCTCATGAGTTATTAAGACTTTTGTTGTCATTTGTTTAATAATAACTTCTAAATGCTTATTTGCAATTGAAACTCCTTGAGATTGATAAACGGATTGAACAGCGTTTAAAATTAACAGTTGGATTTTTTTAAATGTTCGATAACTTGCTTCATAATTATTTGTTAATCTATATGAAACAACAAATCCCTTAACTTCTTCAAAGTCGTTTTGAGTATTAAAGAATTGTTTTTTCATTCCATAATAATTGAAGTAAATTTTTAATAAATTATGAGGATTAATTTTATCATTTTCCTTTATAGTTGTACCAAGTTTTTGAAATTCAAAATTTGAATCAAGACTTGTTTTTTGAATTAATAAACTCTTTTTTTGATTTGTTGCTAAATGTTTATTTGTTGGTTTCCTTTTTCTTGCTTCTAATAATTCTTCAATTCGTGGTAAACCTTGAACGATATCTCCAGTAATTTCTTTTTCAAAATTTAGTAATCCAATTACTTCACCTTCTTCAATGAATTCACCATTTTTACAATAGACATCATTTACTTCCTGTTCAAAATAATCTTCTGTTATAGAGTGAATTCCGATAGATTTATGAAAAGGATATTTTAAAAATTTTAATCCTGTTAAATTAATGTTTGAAGATTTATCTTGTTTATTTGTATTAGAAATTAATTCTGAACTTTTTACTAATAAAGGTAAACATTGTCTAATTTTTATATTATCTGTGTTTCTTTTAACAATTTCCTGAATTATTTGTTTTCTTTTGATCGTTTCTTGATTTTTTTTTGCTAATGTGAAATTATTTAAAAAGAATGGAATTGGCGAGCTATAAAATTTACCATTCTTTTTTATAAGCATCTTTGAGAATTTAATTTTCAGCCCTGATAATTTTTTATTTGGATCTACCCGTTCAACTAATGATTGTTGTGTAATATCAGAGTAATTTATAAATGTATCAGGTTTAAAGTTAGAAATCGAATTATCTGCTTTAATTAATTTATATTGCAAATCAATTTTTTCTTTTGAATTTTCCGTTTTACAATTCGGGAAGAAATAAGGACGACCTTTTTGAATAGTTAAAAATTTACCATTATCAATTAAAATTTTTCCTATTTGATTTACATTAATATCATCAATTAATAATTCATTAACTGTTTTATTTTTTGCCTTTTTTTTCTCGACAGTAATACAATTATCATTAGATATTAAAAAAACTTGTTTTTTATTTGCACGTTTTGATTTAAATTTTACAATTTCTAAAGAATTTCGTGTAAGATGCTCAAGATAACCTAAAGTTGTATATGAATCGATAAATTGTTTTGGCTCAAAAAGTAAACAAGATTGTAACTTCGTATATTTTAAATGTGGTGGAAGATATTGTTTTAAAGCTAAATTTTCTAAAATTGTAAACGTTAAATGTCTTTTTCTAAAAGAATTACTTAAAGCAATTTCAATATTATTTTGTAGAGAATCTTTTGAACTTAAATGGATACTTTGGGAAATTAAATTAACAGTGTCTGATGTTTTGATTTTTTGATTTGCTTTATATAAATAGTTTGTCTTAATAACTTTATCAAAACTTATTTCGGAACTCTTAGAACTAGTGAAAAATTTCTCTAAATTTTTCTTTAATGTTTTTTCTTTTGGTATTTCATAAATTGTAAAAGGGCGAATTAATAATTGAGAACTCGCTTTTGTTTTAACATGTTCACATAATGAAGGTTGAGTTATTTCAACATTATTAAAAAGAATTTCCCCAGGATAGTAAACATTTTTATCTAATTGTTCACATTGTTTACCTTGATAAACTGTTCCTTCTTTAATCGCAATCTCTTCAATTATATTATTTTTTTGTGCTACATTTATAATCCCTGCAGTTTTTGAAATAATATTTGGAATAACTTCAAAATTTTTTGAAATAAAATTTCCATTCTCAACTAATAATATATTTTTATCACAATTTAATTTGTAAGTTTCTTCCGATAACCAAATTATAGAATTATGGAGAATTTTTCTTTTTAACTTTAAAGTATTATTTTCTTTCCTTTGATATTTTATAAAATTTTGATAGGTATCAAAATTTGATTTATTAATTTTTCTTTTTAAAAGTTTTAAGTATTGTTTGTAATGCTGTTTACTAATTTCATTATAAGAAGTCTTACTTATTATATTAGGAATAAAATAAGAGAAAGATTCATCGATAATTACTTTCTTTTTTTTAATTCGCTGATCATAGTAGATAATTCCCCCAGTTACCGTTTTAAATTTATTGTTTAAGGTAACGGCAAAAGGTTTAGAGATATTACATCGTTTAGAGGTTTCAGAATTAGAATCTTTTAACGTAATCAAATATTTTGAATGATCCCAATTCATTAAATAATTTTTATTATTTTTAGGTTTAAGAATCTTTTCAATGTAACTATTTTGTAAGAAATAATTCTCAATTGCAATTTCAATTTTTTGTTCAACTAAACTATTTTGATTATCAAAAACAGTAATATGACCTGCATGTTCATTGATTACTTTGGTTCTAAAAATATAACTATTTTTATTTATTTTATAATCCGTATAAAAATTTAAAAACGAATTAGTAGGAGCTTGATATACTTGTCCTGATAAAATCCATAATAAACGATTTTGTGTAATTAGATTAACTTTAGTTTTTACTTTTGGAATAAAAATTTCTCCAGCTGTATCACTTAAAATTGGTTTTTGTTCAGTTAATGTTTGTTTTTCTGTACTTATCAATTCACCAATTATTGCTGATTTTTTAACATATTGATTATTTTTTATAAACAACATAGTGTTACGCAATAATTCTATTTGTATGATTTTTTGGTTTTTTTGCTCAGGGATTAAAATTAATGAACCTGAATTTTTAGTAACTAAAACCTCATCTCCACGATTTGTACGTAAAATAATTGTTTTTAAAAGTTTAGAAAATTTAATAATTCCATCGACTGGACTAATAATTTGTTGACGAGCTTCAGAAGTAAAAATCCCACCTGTATGAAAAGTTCGCATAGTCAACTGTGTTCCTGGTTCACCGATAGATTGTCCGGCAAGAATTCCAACAGCTTCTCCTAAATCAACTAAATTTTGATTTGATAAATCCCATCCGTAGCACATTTGACAAATTGAATGGTATAAGTTGCAAGTTAATGGAGAACGAATATGAAATCGTAAAATTTGTTTTTCTTTAAATATTTCTAACAATTTTGGTGTCAACTGAGTACTAGCAATGGCAATCAATTTTTTCGTTTTTGGATCATATACCGACTTTGCTAAAACTCTACCAATTATTTGTTCAGTATCAAACTTATTAGAAATTTCAACACTAAATGATGTTGTTGTGTGACAATCTTTTTCTCTGATGATAATATCTTGGGCAATATCAATTAATCGTCGTGTGAGATATCCAGAATTTGCTGTCTTTAATGCTGTATCTACAATTCCTTTACGAGCACCATATCCTGACATTAAATAATCTGTAATTGTTAATCCCTCACGGAAATTTTTCTTAATAGGAACTCTCATAATTTCACCACTTGGATCAGCCATCAGACCTCGCATACCGACTAGTTGACGAACTTGTGATAAATTTCCCCTTGCACCCGAAAAAGCCATAATATAAACAGAGTTTAAAGGGTCATGAGTTTTAAAATAAGAGACAACATTCTCTTTCAAAGATTCACTCGCTAAACTCCAAGTATCAATAATTTTTTGAAATCGTTCAACATCTGTAATTTTTCCTTTTAAACAAATTTTTTCAGCATTTAAAATATCCTGATTTGCTTTTTCTAACATTTCATTTTTCGTTGCTGGGACTTTCAAATCTTCAATACTGATTGAAATTCCAGCTTGTGTTGCATACTTAAATCCAAGATACTTTAATTCATCTGCTAATAAAGAGGCTTGCATAGCATCATATTTTGAAAAACTCCAAGCTAACAATTCTTTTAATTGTTTTTTATTAATAAGTGTATTTTGATAAATATAATCTTTCATAATTTTATTTAACTCTTTATAGTTTAAGATTTAAGGTCGTTTTAATTGTATAATTTAAAAGAACACGCCCAGTAGTAGTTTGTAAGTATTGAACAATAGTTTTATCATTTTTATCTTTACGAATTTGAATATTTTCATAATATTCAATATAACTATTATCTTTTAAGGTAACTTTTTTTATGAAATTTGAAGGTTTAGAAATTTTATGTTTATACCGTACCCAAATTGACGTATGAATTTCAATTTGATTTTGATTATAAGCTAATATAACATCATTTAAGTCAGCAAAATAATGATTTGCTCCTAATAGACCACTAATATTATTTACTGTTAAATAATAACATCCTAAAACCATATCTTGACTTGGCATAATTATTGGCTCACCATTTGCAGGTGACAAAAAGTTGTACGGTGCTAACATTAACATATAACACTCGGCTTGAGCCTCTAAAGTAAGGGGAACATGAACAGCCATTTGATCACCATCAAAATCAGCATTAAAAGCTGAACAAACTAATGGATAAAGTTTAATCGCACGACCTTGTACAAGAATGGGTTCAAAAGCTTGTATTCCTAATCTATGTAATGTAGGTGCTCGATTTAAAAAAATTGGATGATTCGTTAATACTTTTTCAAGAACACTGTCTATACTTGGTTCATTTTGTTGAAGTAAATTTTTAGCAACTTTTATATTACTTGCTAATCCTTGATTAATTAATTCACGAATTATAAAAGGCTGAAACAATTCAATTGCCATTTCGTAAGGTAAACCACATTGATTTAATTTTAAACTTGGACCCACTACAATTACAGAACGTCCAGAATAATCTACTCGTTTTCCAAGAAGATTTTGGCGAAATCGTCCATGTTTTCCTTTTATAATATCGGATAATGATTTTAAGGGACGATTACTTGCACTTAAAGCAATTTTTCCTCGTTTTCCATTATCAATTAATGTATCAACCGCTTCTTGTAACATACGCTTTTCATTTCGAATAATTAATTGAGGAGCATCGATTTCTAATAAGCGAAGAAGACGATTATTACGAGTGATAATTCGTCTATATAATTCATTTAAATCTGAAGTTGCAAAGCGACCGCCTTCCAATTGAATCATAGGTCTTAAAGCAGGTGGTATAACTGGTAAGATAGTTATAATCATCCATGCAGGATTTACTCCTGTAGTTAATAAATTTTCTAAAATACGGATTCGTTTAATTGATTGATCTCTTAATTTATATATACGTTGATATTCCCATTTTTTTGCCCAATTTGAAAAATTATAAAAAGGCTGTTCTTTATGAAGAACTTTACTACAAATAGTGATAAAATTTCTTGTTTTAAAAATTTCTTGATCAAGATTTAATTTTTCTAGTTCACGTTTAATCAAAACAGCACCGATTAAATAATTTGGTGTTGAGCGTAATAAATACTTAGGTGTATTTCGTCGTCGATTATTAGACTTTGATTTAGGTTTTAATGGATACCCTGAAAACCCAAGTTCTCTACATCGACGATATTGTTGTAAATCCCAATGCAGCCCATAAAATGCTATTTCATCTTCGGCAATGAAATAAGCAAGAGATGCTAATTTTATTCGTTTTATTCTTTCATCAAAAAAATTTACGTCTTTTGATTTTTTTCCTTTTGATTTTTCTTTAATAAATTCTTCTTTATTTAAAATTTCTTTCGAATTTAATTGAGTATCCGATGTACAAGATGTAAAATCATTCCATCCAGTATCTAAGCGTTTTTCACACTGCTCAACCTCCAGTAATAATGCGACATAATTAGGTCGACTATTCGTATACCAAACATGTGTAACGGGATAAATTAAATTTATATGTCCCATTCTATGTCGTCGAACACGAGATTCTGTTAATTCAACTCCACATCGTTCACAGATCAATCCTTCATAACGGACTCGTTTATATTTTCCACAGGCACATTCTAAACTTTTACTAGGCCCAAAAATTCTTTCACAAAATAATCCATCCATTTCTGGTTTAAATGTTCGATAATTAATTGTTTCAGATTTTTGAACTTCTCCGACAAATTGTCCATTAGGTAATTTTCTATGAGACCATTCTAAGATTCTCATAGGAGAAGCTAACTTTATTTTTATATAATCAAATTCTTTTTCTGAGCGTATCATATTAAATTTTTAAAATGAAATATTGTTTATATTTGAAGTATGAGAAAATGTTTTTAATGCTGGATTATATTTTTCAATTAAATTTAATTCAATTTCATAGGATTGATGACCACTAAATTCATCAATTCGATAAGTACTTAAATCTAGACCAATTGAACGTAATTCTTGAACTAAAACTTTAAAAGATTCAGGTATACCGGATGTAGGAATTGTCTGACCTTTAATTATAGAATTTAAAGTTTCATTTCTTCCTTCCATATCATCAGATTTAATTGTTAAGATTTCTTTTAAAGTAAAAGATGCACCGAATCCTTCTAACGCCCAAACTTCCATTTCACCAAATCGTTGACCTCCATGTTGTGCTTTTCCACCTAATGGTTGTTGTGTTACTAATGAATAAGGCCCCGTTGCTCTTGAGTGCATTTTATCATCCACTAAATGAATTAATTTTAACATATAAGCGTTTCCAACGGTAATTGGATTATCAAATTCTTTACCTGTTCTTCCATCAAGTAAAACCATTTTACCAGGTGAGTAAGGATTAAAAAGCCATGCTTCATCATTTTCAAGAGAAGCTTGTCGTAACTTTTTATTTATTAAAATTCGAGAAACTTCGGGACCATACATTTCATCAAATGGTAAGATTTTAAATCGTCGATTTAATTTGTGTCCAGCTAATCCTAACAAACATTCATATAATTGACCTACATTCATACGAGAAGGAACACCTAACGGATTTAAAATAATATCAATGGGTGTTCCGTCTGGAAGAAATGGCATATCTTGACGTGCTAAAATACGCGAAATGATTCCTTTATTCCCATGACGACCGGCAATTTTATCACCTACTTGAATTTTTCTTATTTGAGCAATAAAAATTTGAATTTTTTCAAACTTATATGCTAATTTTGTCCGTCGATTAAATGTTAAAGTTTCGATAACTCGACCATACTCTCCTTCAGGCATACGAAAAGATGTATCACGAACTCCTTTAGCTTTTGCACCAAAAATTGCTCGAAGTAATTTTGACTCTGGTAACTGCTCTGAATCATCTTTAGGAACAATTTTTCCAACTAAAATATCACCTGGTTTTACAAATGTTCCAATTGTTACAATTCCATCTTCATTTAAATTTTTAACATCAGAGATACTTAAATTTGGAATATTATTAGTTGTTTGCTCTGAAATTTCAGCTGTTCGATCAATTTCAATCTCATAGCGTTCAATATGAATTGAAGTGAAAATATCTTCATAAACTAATCGTTCATTAATTAAAATTGCATCTTCAAAATTATATCCTTGCCATGGCATATATGCTACTAGAACGTTTTGTCCTAAAGATAATTCACTACTGATTATTCCTGGTCCATCTGTTAACATTTGACCTGATTTAATTTGTTCTCCTTCCCATACAATTGGTCGGTAATTAATACAAGTTTCTTGATTGGAACGTTGATATTTTTGTAAATCATACTTACATTGTCGTCCAGAATTTTCAAGGATAATAATTTTATCCGCTGTTACAGAACTAACAATTCCATCGCGCTGGGCATTTATAACCATACCAGAATCTAATGCAATTTGGTTTTCTAATCCTGTCCCTACGATAGGTTTTTGAGGCAATAATAATGGAACAGATTGACGTTGCATATTTGAACCCATTAGAGCACGATTAGCATCATCATGTTCGAAAAATGGAATTAAAGACGCGGCTACTGAAACAACTTGAATTGGTGAAACTGCGATAAAATCAACTTCAGATGGAGTAACTGTTAAAAAATCTTGTTTATAACGTATTGGAATTAACTCTTTAGTTAAATAATTGTCTTCGTTTGTTGAAATATCAGCAGGTGCAATTTTATAAAAATCTTCAATATCAGCTGTTAGATAAATTGGGTTTCCTGTTTTAATAACTTTTCCATTGAGAACTCTCCAAAAAGGCGTCTCTAAAAATCCTGATTCATTAACCCTTGCAGATGTTGTTAAAGAAGCAATTAATCCAACATTTTGCCCTTCTGGTGTTTCAATTGGACAAATCCGTCCATAATGACTTGGGTGAATCTCTCGTACAGCAAAACTAATTCTATCTCTATCAAATCCACCTGGTCCTAATCCACTAATTCTTCGTCGATGTGTTAAAGCAGATAAGGGATTTGTTTGATCCATATACTGGGATAACTGACTGGCCCCAAAAAATTCTCTGATCGTTGCTCCAACAATATTAAAACTAGATAACTGACTTGAATATGTTTTATTTGTCTGACTTCTAAGCTTTCGCGATAATCTTTGAAATCCAATACGGAATAAATTTTGCAATAATTCTCCAACTGAACGAACTCTTCTATTTTTTAAATGATCAATATCATCACTAACTTGTTTAGAAATTGATAATGTAATTAATTTATCAATTATGGCAAAAATATCTTGGTATGTAATGGTTATTATTCGCTTAGAAAGTTGAATATTTAATCTATTGTTTAATTTTGAACGACCAATTTTTCCTAAACGATAATAAGCAGGATCAAAAATTCGAGAAAACTCTGAAATATTTTTATAATAATTTTTACTTAGCGTAAATCTTAATAGTTTTCTTGGTGCATAAATAGAAGGAGTTAGTACTGGTTTATTAAAATAGAAAAATTCTGAATTTTGTAAATTTTGGCATATTTCTATATCACTAACGCCCATCTCTTTTAGTAAATGAATAATGGGCTTTTGTGTTACCTTATCTAACTGAATAATAATTTCATCTTCTTGATTTTTAATTGGATATTTTGAAATAGTACTATTCGTATTTTTTTGAAAACCAAAGCGAACCCATGAACCATATTCTGGAATTAAAGTTGCTGTATATAAATCTTTTTCTTCATACTTTTTTTTATAAATATCTCTGATACTATGTTCATCTTTATATTCAAGAATTTGAGATTTTGTTTTTAAGTATTTTGTCTTGTTTTTATCATTCTTATTATATTTAATAAGCTCTTTAAATCCATCCGTAAAATAAAGATTAGATTGTACATTAGATTTAGTAAGAATAGATTGAATTTTTGGACTTATAGTTGAATTTAAAAAATTAAAATTATTTATTTGATTAAAATCTGTTAAATCACAAATAACAAAATTAAATAAATTTATATTAATGTTTTCTTCAAACAAAGTTTTCGCTTTTTGAAAGATATTATCATGCTCTTTTTTAATTTGTTCTAAATGTTCTGAAATATTCGAGTCATCATATTTTTTATCTTTTAAACTTTTATATTTATGAAATACTTTAATTAATAAATTAAAATAATTAATAAGTAAAAAAATTCTATCTTTATGATTATTATTAGAAATAAGAGACTTTCTATTGGTTGAAAGCCATTTCAAGAAAATTTTAATTCGTTTAGTTTTTTCTGATAAATCTGTAATTTCAAGTAGACTATTATAAATTTTAAAATATTCTATAAATAAAGAAATGAAATTGATTTCAGACTCTTTTAAATTTTTAAACGAATAAAGAGTACTTATATTTCTCTTCCATTTCCAAAGCTCATCTATTTCTTCTCCTTTTTCATTAAGGTGTTTTATATCTGTTACTTTTTTTAAAAAATATAGTGTTTTTTCTGCAGGTAAAATCTCGCTTGGAGGAATAAAACTTTTTAACTTTCCAATATCATTTGAAAGAATTTTTTTTAATTTTTTATTTTTTTTTTGATGCTTATTTTTTTCAAAATAAACTCCTGGACTTCGTATGATTTGACTTACAATTACCCGTTCACAGCCATTTATAACAAAAGTAGCCGCACTTGTCATTAACGGTAAATTAATAATGGGGAACTTATTATGATATTTTATAGTATTCGTTTTCTTATTTCTAACCTCTAATGGAATAATAAGTTGAGCAGAATAGTTTGCTGTGTATTTTTTCGCTCGAACAATATTATAAACAGGTTTGACTAAACTATATTCTTGTCCAAATAAAATATATTCTGTATTTTGACTAAAATCATAAATTCGTGAAAAGGTACTTAATTCTTCATTTAATCCTTGAGCAATAAACCAACAGAAACTTACCCTTTGCATTTCAATAAAATCAGGTAGAGCAGTTGTATAATTCATCATAGAGTAGTTTAAGAGTTTTTATTCGTAATAATCTGAAATTTAATAAGTGGTAATACAATGTAACGGAATTAATACTTAAATAGCATAAATTAAAATTTAACGTCGGCACCTTTTCTGTTATTCAACTTAAAAATAGAAAAATATAATAAAGTATGAAATTTCTTAATAGTGTATGTTTTATTATATTGGGCCAAAAAAATAATAATTTATCGTATTGAAAAATTAAATTATGAAGATTAATAATGGTGGTCTTTAGTGTTTTAGTTATAGTTATTTAACATCTGTTATGATTAAGTTAATTAAATTTTAACTAATTTATGTTATGTAAAAAGGTTATATATTATTAAAATTATTAAAAATAAAATAAATTAGTAATTTTAATAATATAATTAAATTTATGTGCTAAATTTAAGTATTGTACTCTGAAATATTAAACTAGTCCGCATGCATTTTTTAATAAAGCGGCTAATTTTGCCTTTTTTCTTGCTGCTGTGTTTTTATGATAAACATTTTTCTTTAAACCTTTATCAATTAAACTATAAATAGAAGCTAATGTTTTTTCCAAGTTTAAGTTCAATTCTTCTTTCTTTTCAGTAGTTTTAAAAACTTCTAAATCATTTAAAAATTTTTTTGTTAATGTTTTTACCGAACTTTTATAAAAACGATTTTGAAGATTATTTCGTTTACTTATCAATATACGTTTCTTCGCTGATTTGTTATTAGCCATAAATAGGATTTAGATATATATATACAATAGTATTTATACTATATTTAACTTTATATTTTTGTTTAATAAAATATAATACATTTAAGAAAAAATTGGAAGTTTTTTATCATCAATATATTTAATATTATGCATATTAATAAATATATGACTTTAAACTCTTGATAATAATTAAACATTTAGGCACTATAATAAAGTAAGATATTTATTAAAAATTCATTATATTATAGGAATTTCTATGGCAAAAAACAAAGGTGCTCGAATCTTGATTACATTAGAATGTACTGAATGTAGAACGAATCCTAATAAGCGTTCTAGCGGTGTTTCACGGTACTTAACACAAAAAAATCGTCGGAATAATCCACAACGTCTCGAGCTTAAAAAATACTGTCCACATTGTAATAAACCAACTATTCATAAAGAAATAAAATAAAAATATGTTATCACAAAAACACAAATTAGCACCCATTGGAATTAATCAAAAAATTGATTATAAAGATATTGATTTATTAAAATTATTCATTACAGAACAAGGAAAGATTCTTCCTCGCCGAGCAACAGGAGTAACGGTTCAGCAACAACGTCAAATTGCAAAGGCAATTAAGCGAGCAAGAGTTTTATCTTTATTACCATTCGTAGCTTCTAATGAACTTTAAATTTTTTAGAAAATAAAGTTTATTAAGATCAAATAAGGAGGAACTTTAGCTTATGGGAGTAAGAAATTTTATTGATCGAGTATTTACTGTAATTTCCGATCTTATTTTAAAGCTTTTACCTGCTAGTAAACAAGAAAAACAAGCATTTGCATATTATAAAGCTGGAATGGCTGCACAAGCCGAAGGGGACTATGCAGAAGCATTAGAAAATTATTATGAATCATTATATTTAGATGAAGATCAATATGATAGAAGTTATACACTTTATAATATTGGTTTAATTTATGGTAAAAATGAAAATTACCCACGTGCTTTAGAATATTATCATCAAGCTGTTTCATTAAATTCAAATTTACCACAAGCCTTAAATAATATTGCAGCCATTTATCATCGCCAAGGTTTATTAGCGTTAGAAATGGCTTCACAAGATTATGATTCTGCAATGGAAATTTCCGAAGAATATGAATATATTGAATTAGCAAAAGGGCTATTTGATAAAGCAGCAGAGTATTGGTATCAAGCTCTTAAGTTAGCTCCCGATAATTATCCACGAGCACGAAATTGGTTACGTATAACAGGAAGAGCTAAGTCATTAGAGTCTTTTTAATCAATATTAAAATATAATACGAAAGAAAACATTTTATTCAAGAATTTAACTTATTTTGGTGTACAATTATAAGTGGTTAATCAATTTCAAATTTGTTATTGTTTTGAATACTCTGTTGAATTCTGAAAGTATATTTATTCTTAAATATTTAAAATATTTTAAATCAAAATGGTAGAAACTACAAATAAAGGTTACGTTAGTCAAATTATTGGTCCAGTATTAGATATTGAATTTCCATCTGGAAACTTACCTCCAATTTACAGTGCAATTAAAGTTGAAACTGAAGATGGTTTAGGAAACATTGTTGAAGTTCAACAATTATTAGGTGATAATAAAGTACGTGCAGTATCAATGCGATCAACAGACGGTTTAAAACGTGGTGTTGAAGCTATTGACTTAGGTACTCCAATTAGTGTTCCAGTAGGTACTCCAACATTAGGAAGAATTTTCAATGTAATTGGTGAACCAGTAGATGAACAAGGTGATGTTGCTTTAGATGAAACTTTACCAATCCATCGTGAAGCTCCTGCCTTTACAGAATTAGAAACAAAACCATCAATCTTTGAAACGGGTATTAAGGTTGTAGATTTATTAGCACCATACCGTCGTGGTGGTAAAATTGGTTTATTTGGTGGTGCTGGTGTAGGTAAAACTGTATTAATTATGGAATTAATTAATAATATTGCCAAAGCCCATGGTGGTGTATCTGTGTTCGGTGGTGTAGGTGAACGAACACGTGAAGGTAATGATTTATATGAAGAAATGAAAGAATCAGGCGTAATTAATTCTACTAATTTCTCTGAATCTAAAGTAGCTTTAGTATATGGTCAAATGAATGAACCTCCAGGAGCACGTATGCGTGTAGGTTTAACAGCCTTAACAATGGCAGAGTATTTCCGAGATGTAAATAAACAAGATGTTTTATTATTTATCGATAATATTTTCCGTTTCACTCAAGCGGGTTCTGAAGTATCAGCTTTATTAGGTCGTATGCCATCAGCAGTAGGATACCAACCAACTTTAGCTACAGAGATGGGGGCATTACAAGAACGTATTACTTCAACAACACAAGGTTCAATTACTTCAATTCAAGCAGTTTATGTACCAGCGGATGATTTAACTGATCCAGCTCCAGCGACAACGTTTGCTCATTTAGATGCAACAACAGTATTATCTCGTAATTTAGCTGCAAAAGGTATCTATCCAGCGGTAGATCCATTAGATTCTACATCAACAATGTTACAACCTGGTATTGTTACTGAAGAACATTATGCAATTGCAGAAGAAGTAAAAGAAACATTACAACGTTATAAAGAATTACAAGATATTATTGCTATTTTAGGTATTGATGAATTATCTGAAGAAGATCGTTTAACCGTTGCTCGTGCACGTAAAGTTGAACGTTTCTTATCACAACCTTTCTTCGTAGCAGAAATCTTTACTGGTTCTCCAGGTAAATATGTAAGTTTAGAAGATACAATCAAAGGATTTACAATGGTTTTAAAAGGTGAATTAGATGATTTACCAGAACAATCATTCTACCTTGTAGGAAACATTGATGAAGCAATTTCAAAAGCAGAAACTCTAAAATAAGGAGTAATTAAATATGGTTATGAACATTCGCGTTCTAACTCCCGATAGAGTTATTTGTTCTACAACAGCAGATGAAGTTATTTTACCTGGTTTAACTGGTCAAGTTGGTGTATTAGATGGACACGCAACTTTAATTACAGCTTTAGATACAGGGTTACTTAGAATTAAACTAGCAGATAAATGGACACCAATTATTTTATGTGGTGGCTTAGCTGAAGTTGATTCAGATCGTGTTACAGTTTTAGTTAACGACGTAGAAGAACTTGTTGCTGTAGAGTTAAGTGAAGCTACTAAAGAGTTAGAAAAAGCTACATCAGCAATTGAAAATGCTGAAACAAGTAAAGCAAGACTTGATGCCTCAGTTGAATTAAAAAAAGCTACAGCACGTCTTGAAGGTATAAATTATTTATCTTAAATTTCCATATTAGTAAAAAAGTTTTTTAAACTTTTTTACTAATATTGGAATTTAAGATAATCTTTGAGTTAGAAATAAAAGGCCATACTTTTGATTAACAGATACTAAAAAAACAAAAGATCTATAAACTAATTTTATGGTAACAAATTCTGATTTTAATTTTACAACTAATGAAACTGTAATTTTAGAATTACCGTTTTCCGAACATATTGAAGAACTTCGTCAAAGATTGTTTCATATCTTCTGGATAATTTTATTTTTAACTTGTGCAGCTTTTATTGAAGTTAAACTTTTAGTTAAAATATTAGAACTTCCAGTTGATAATGTAAAGTTTTTTCAATTATCACCAGGTGAATATTTTGTTTCAACTGTAAAAATTTCTTTTTATACAGGTTTACTTTTTGGTAGTCCATTTGCAATAGGACAAATTATATTGTTTTTATTACCAGGTTTAACAAAAAAAGAAACAAAAGTTATATTACCATTATTAGTAAGTTCGGTTTGTCTATTTGGGTTAGGTTTACTTTTTTCTTACTATGCTTTAATTCCAGCAGCTTTAAATTTCTTTTTAAACTACAGTGATGAAGTAATTGAACCCCTTTGGTCATTTGATCAATATTTTGAATTTGTACTTGTTCTTTTTTATAGTACAGGATTAGCTTTTCAAATCCCCATTATACAAATTTTACTAGGCTTACTAAATTTTGTATCAGCTCAACAAATGTTAGGTGCATGGCGATACGTAATACTTGTTTCAACAATTATTGGAGCAATTTTAACACCATCTACTGATCCACTTACGCAATTATTGCTATCATGTGCAATATTATTACTTTATTTTTCAGGCGTAGGGATTCTGTTTTTAATAAAAAATTAATTTATATATATATATACTTAAAAAGTATTTAATTCATGGCAACTAACAAGTTTTTTAAAAGTCTTTTATTTACTTTAACGATTGCTATAAGTGTATTTGGTTTTTCTGTAGAAAACTCATTTGCGTACCCAGTATTTGCCCAACAAAATTATTCAAATCCACGTGCAGCAAATGGAAAATTAGCTTGTGCTAATTGTCATTTAAATCAAAAAGCTATTGAAATTGAGGCACCACAAGGTGTACTTCCAAATTCTGTATTTGAAGTTGAAATAAAAGTACCATATGATTTAAGTCGTAAACAAATTGCGGCAAATGGTAAACCTGCTGGCTTAAATGTTGGTGGAATTCTTATTTTACCGAAAGGCTTTAAATTAGCTTCAAAAAATCAAATTTCTGAAGAAGTTAAAGCAAAAAATAAAGGTGTTTTTATTTCACCATATAGTACTGAATTTGATAATATTTTAGTAGTTGGTCCAATTGCAGGTAAAAAACATCAAGAACTGATTTTCCCTGTTGTTGCACCGGATCCAGCTAAAGATCCAGACGTTAAATATTTAACATATCCATTTTATGCTGGTGGAAATCGTGGCCGTGGCCAAGTTTATCCAACTGGTGAAAAGAGTAATATTAATGCTTTTGGTGCTACTCAAGCTGGACAAATTACTAGTATTACAACAGGTGAAAAAGGTGAGTCTCAAATTACTATTGTTAATTCAGAAGGTAATTCAACATCTCAAACACTTTCAGCTGGTTTACAATTACTTGTAAAACAAGGTGATATTGTAAAACAAGATCAACCGTTAAATATTGATCCTAATGTAGGCGGTTTCGGTCAAGAAGAATCAGAAATCGTATTACAAGATTCAGCACGAATTCTTGGTTATTTAGCTTTCTGCTTCTGTTTATTATTAACACAAATTTTCTTAGTTATTAAGAAAAAACAATATGAAAAAGTTCAAGCTGCTGAACTTAATTTCTAAAGCTAATATAATTTAAAAATTAGTAATTTTAATAATTTGCTTTTTGTATTAATTTGTAAAATTAAAAAATATTTTTAAATTTTACAAATTAATACAGTTAACTCTAATGTGTTAATTTTTATAATTAAGTTTAAGATTCGTTTTCTAAATTTGAAATATCTACTCTAAAGATGAGTAGTCAATAGTAGATATATCTAACTTTTAAAGAAAATTGTTTTTGATAATATAATTATTTTAAATTAACCAATATTTTTTAAATAATATTATTAAGTAAAATTCACAAATTAATAGTCTTTTTGTCAAAGTTTACTTGTTCAGTATATCTCTATTACGTAGAACAAAAAATGGCGATATATTGTAATAATATATCGCAAAGAGTAAAGAAAAAAATTATAGTGACTTAATGATACTGTCAATCGCGACAGTAATAAGTAAGAGAATCGTTACTAAAATTTAGTTAATGAATATATACCTATTCAATAGTGATTACTCTATCTAGAATAAATACCCAGACTTTAGGGTATTAGTTAAAAGTTTATTTTATTTACTTTTTATATTTCTAATGCTTATGAAATCAAAAAATAAATAGTTGAAGCATAGATCACTAAGTTTAATAATTAAATTTTTCTTAGCATATGCTCAAATTAAAATTTAATAGTGGTGGGATACGCATTTAAAATTAAATGCGTACCCCACCATAATGATAATACAAGTATACTGTTATTGATAAAATCAATAATAGACCAGCATTTATCTTTTATTACTTATTCAAGATCACGACGGTTAGGGTTTCGTGATGGATCACTTGAAAGGAAACCAAAAATGAATAAAGAAACAAAAAAGATAACTGTTGTATAAACTAAAATTTTTAAAGTTAACATTTAATTTTTCCTAAAAACTGTTTTTAATAATATTAATTATACTAAAATATAATAATTATGAATTATTTTTTTGAATAATTAATATTATTACTTACTTATTTAAAAATAATGTCATGATTTTAAAAGAAGAGGATAAAGTTTTAAAACAGAAATTTCGATTTGTTTATCTAATAAATTTAAATCTTTATCATTATTTATATTTTTAAGCGAAATATATCCTTCAATTATAATATAATCATCTGATTGATAATACTTGGCCACATCATGACTTAATTTACCCCAAACTGAAAGATGAAGTACTATAGGAGTGTTATTTTTTCGAATTTGAGGTAATTGAACAACTAGTTCTGTAAGAGCTGTTCCATCTTTAAAGAAACTTTACCCCGCGTTTTTAATAACTTTTACTGTAAGAATTATACAGTTCATATTGCATATATGAATTTTAAATTATTAGATTTTTTTGTTTTTGAATATCTTCAAAATTAATATCTCTTAGTCGTTTTAATAAACGGATAAAGTATTCTAAAAAGTAACTATCCAGTTGATTAATTTCGCCAACTGGTTGAATTTTAAAAGTTTTATATAAATCAAATGTTGATTTTGAAAAATCATTTTCAACATTTAAAATTTCGACAAATGCCAAACGATCACTAATATTTTGTCCCCACTCAAAAAAGCCTAAAACTTTTGTGATTAATTTTAACATAAAAAGTGGAATTTTGTTCACTTTAGCTGATTGACCAGCTAATTGCTGACATAAATCTATAATCTCCGATGATACCCACCCTTTCGGTCCGCCTAAAAAGAAAGTTTTATTTTCAGTTTCAGGTAGTTGAAAGGCTTTTAAACAAAATTTTGCAATATCTTGAGTGTCCATATAAGATACACAAGTATTTTCATTTGTCACCCAGATAGGTAAATTCTCTAATATAGGAATAGCGTATTGCTCTATTAAACCTTGATAAAAACCAGTTAAACGGAAAATTGTGTAAGGAATTTGGGATTCTTTTAACTTAACTTCAATTCCCTGTTTCATTTTCATTAAAGGAATATTAGAAAATTGATCTAAATTTTGGGTCGAACAGAATATAAAACGTTTAACTTTAGCTACTTTTGCAGCTTCAATAAGTGCTAACTTTCCATCCCAATCAACAGTTTTTACAATATCTAAGTCAGAAGGACGACTAGTGGAAGCATCAATAACGGCAGTAATGCCTTTTAAACAGGGTGGAATTGTTTCTGGTTTACTTAAATTACCATAAATTAATTCTGCTCCCCATTCTTTTAAAAAATTAGCTTTTCTAAAATTACGAACTAAACATCGAACTGGATATCCTTTAGTTAAAGCTTGTAAAACAATTTGGCGACCTAAAGTTCCAGTTCCACCTATTACTAATAAACTCATATATATTTATTAAAAAATTTATATTATTTAATTAAAAAATTTTGATTTTTTAATTAAATACTGTACTTTGTAAAATATCATCAGCTTCAATATTAACTAATTCTTTTTTAGTTAATACTTGACCACGACTATCAAAAATACGATTTGCTTGACGCATTCGGGCACGATCTAAAGCATTTTTAATGCTTCGTGCATTCGCAAATAATGGTTTTTGTTTTCTTCGACTAATATAATCTGTTAAAGCAATTTCAGCTTGTGGTGTTAGTTGATATTGCTGCTCTTCTAACATCATTTTTGCAATTGTCGATAATTCTTCAACAGTATAATCAGGGAAGTCAATATGATTAGCAATTCGCGAAGATAAACCAGGGTTTGATTCATAGAATTTATCCATAGGTTCTTTATACCCTGCTAATATTACAACTAAATCATCACGTTGATTTTCCATTACTTGCAGTAAAATTTCAATTGCTTCAGACCCATAATCTCTTTCATTATCAGGTTTATATAAATAATAAGCTTCATCAATAAATAATACACCGCCCATAGCTTTTTTTAAAACTTCTTTTGTTTTAGGAGCAGTGTGACCTATATATTGACCAACTAAATCATCACGTGTAACTGTTAATAAATGGCCTTTTTTAACATATCCTAACTGGAATAGGATATCTGCCATTTTTAATCCTACAGTTGTTTTACCGGTGCCTGGACTCCCAGTAAAAGACATATGTAAACCAGGACTATTTGCAGTAATACCCAAATTTTTTCTTAATTTATCAATTAATAATAAGGCTGCAATTTCACGAATACGGGCTTTTACCGGGGCTAAACCAACTAACTCTTCATCAAGTAAATTTAAAAGTTTAGCTATATCGGTTTTAGCGTATTCTTCTTGTAAATTAATAGAGTTCATAAAAATAAATAATTATAAATAAGTTATTCTAAAAATAAGTTAGCTTTACTTAACTAACTTACTTTTATTTTAAATTTAATTTAATGTAAATGCTGGTATACTTGATAAACAAATAAACGCAAAACCAGCACTTCCACAGGCCCCGACGAAAAATCCGCCTTTAAATTGGTCCCATGATTTTTTTGTTTGCAACTCATTTCCAGTACTTTTAGTTTGACTAAAAGAAGCTGCACCATAAATTGTTAATCCTAAAGTTAAAATAAGAATTAATCCCACAGTCGATAAGAAACCAGCTAGTAATCCAATATCTGAATTACGTAACGGCCCTAATTTAGCAAATGGCCCAATTAAAAAATACCCATGTGCTAAACCAATTTCTAACCCACGTAATAATGGTGTTAAACCAAATCGATATGCTGGTAAATTTTTTAAAAGAGCGCGAGTTAATGATGAAGAAGTAATTGGGGTTGCTAAGTGTCCCACAAAGGGATCATCATTGTACGGTTTAATAAAATTAGCCATAAATTTAATTTTAAATTTAATGAAGTTAATAGTAAAGTTTTTAATTAATCTAAGGTATTTAAAAAATTAATGAAAATTTTTACCAACCAAAATTTTTATATAGATTACTATATAATATATACTAATATA
>Ga0115011_10000553_pt1 | contig 30070 bp, 29 predicted proteins | sample TroAtlMetagenome_2_FD_88705 | JGI IMG/M metagenome (GOLD analysis project Ga0115011, IMG submission 88705) | Marine eukaryotic phytoplankton communities from Atlantic Ocean - Tropical Atlantic ANT8 Metagenome | ecosystem: Environmental > Aquatic > Marine > Oceanic | place: Tropical Atlantic...
AGGTGAAAGAAACGGTTCCGTTGTTGTGCTTGACCCAAGAACAGGAGACATTCTTGCATTTTGGAGTTACCCCTCATATGACCCGAGCATCTTCGGTTCCTCTGACCTACAAACAGGAGAAAAAGCGTGGGAGGAGTTTTCTGCGCTTCCTACCGGAGAGGATCCACGACTCCCCAAAATGTACAGAGAGATTTTTTTCCCAGGGTCAACTTTTAAACTTGTTACCGCAGCAGCAGCGCTAACTTCAACAGCTTCAACTCTCACTGAACCTAATTTTGAAGTACGAACTACCTATACGCCACCACTTACTACTTTCCCCCTTCAAAACTATGCCGGAAGTACATGCGGCGGCGACATACTTGAAGGGTTACGTGTTTCCTGTAATACGACATTTGCGGAATTAGCAGCAGAAATTGTTGGCGCCGAATCTATGATTGAAACTTCTGAAAAATTCGGATTTAATTCACCCCCGCCGATAGATCTTCCTTTTCCAGCCACGTCTATTTTCCCAGATGACTTCGGAAACCAAGTAGGTGAAACAAGCAACACCCCCCCAATCCCCATCCTTGAGAACACGCCAGCCCTCGCCCAGTCAGGGATTGGACAATTCAATGTCAAAGGGACCCCACTTCAGATGGCTCTTGTCGCGGCAGCTATTGCTAATGATGGGATACTAATGAAACCTCACCTTATGGATTCTTTTGTTGATCAGGCTGGAGAAATTGTTGATACCTACAAGCCGTTAATTTGGCAAAGCACTCTTTCACGACAAGATGCTCTAAGTCTTCAGCTAGCTATGGAAATAACAGCAACATCAGGGACAGCAACTAACTTAGCAATCCCTGGAATTGTTGTAGGTGGGAAAACAGGGACGGCACAAGTTGACGCTAACCGCCCAGATGATACTCATGGCTGGATCATTGGATATGCAGGAGCAGAAGGAGGGGATGCAAGCGTAGCTATTGCGGTAATTGTTGAGTCAGTCACTGGTCAAGGCCAACTAACAGGGGGGGTTGACGCGGCCCCAATAGCGAAAGAAGTTCTCCTAGAAGCACTTAGAATTCAAGGAATTTTAGAGTAACCTTCATGATCTAAAAAGTTGCAAAGATGACTTTTATGTTACTGAGTTCTTAGGGTGAACCAATCTCCCCCTTTTTCGCTATTAAACTTTGTCCCTATGTCCGAACAAGGGCCCATAATCCTAGGTGGAAGATATGAACTTCAACGGCGACTAGCTCGCGGAGGTATGGCTGAAGTTTTTCTCGCCCAAGATCAACTTCTCGGTCGACCTGTTGCGGTCAAAGTATTATTCCCTGAATTCGCTACAGATCCTTCATTCGTTGAACGATTCCGCCGCGAGGCGCAAGCAGCGGCGAATTTAAGTCATCCAAATATTGTCGGAGTGTATGACTGGGGAAGAGAAGGAAAGACATATTACATAGTGATGGAATATGTTGAAGGAAGAAGCCTTTCTGAGATTATTCGCACGGAAGGACCTCTTCCAGCGGTCCAAGCAGCAGAAATAGCGAAAGAAATAGCGTCAGCTCTTGGATTCGCCCACAAGAACGATGTGGTGCATCGAGATATGAAATCCGGAAATGTGATTGTCTCGAATTCAGGGCAAATAAAGGTCGCTGATTTTGGAATCGCAACAGCTATCTCTGGAACTGGACAATCCAATTTGACCCAAACTGGAGCTGTGATGGGAACAGCAACTTACTTTTCCCCTGAACAAGCTCAAGGGAAACCTTTGGATGGCAGGAGTGACTTATATTCACTCGGTATTGTTATGTACGAAATGCTCACAGGGTCTCCGCCCTTTAGCGGAGATAGTCCAGTCTCAATTGCCTATAAGCATGTGCAGGAGCAACCAGAGCTTATCTCAACAAAACGCCCAGGTGTCGCTGAAGCTCTTCAGGCAATAACAGCAAAACTCTTAAATAAGGACCCTGATCAAAGGTATATTCGCGCAGAGGAACTCCAATCGGACCTAGAAAAATTCATCTCAGGTTGGCATTCTTTAGGACCAGAGGGCCTCTCAGAAACCACTGAAGTGAAATCAGTTGTTGATCCTATGGGAGCTGCGGCCACGCAAGTGAATCCGGTTCAGGTAAACCAAGGAGCAACTGATCCAAATCATCCTGGCCCACCATATCCGCCTCAGTATTTTGACCCTTATGAACGCAATGACCGTCGGATTTGGCTTTGGGGACTTCTTACAGTGGGTCTTCTTGCAGCGCTTGTCGCACTTATTATTATCCTGGTGAATGCAATTGGAGGTTCATCCAGCTCCGATAGTGAACCAGTTCAAATAGGAACACCCGGCCCAGTTGTTTCTGACGCAGTAGTTGTTCCCTTTGTTGTAGATCTTGGGAGAGACCAAGCAGTTACTTTATTACAAGCAAGGGGATTAGAAGTTGGACGTTTAACAACTGAAATTAGAACCGATATACCTTCTGATAGGGTCCTTAGCCAAAACCCTGAACCTGGAGTTGAAATTGAACCGGGTGAAACTGTAGACCTCGTTGTAAGTGTCGGGCCCGAATCAAGAGAAGTTCCAGTAACTGTAGGTTTAACGCAGGAAGAAGCATTAAATCGTTTACAAAATGAAGGATTTCAAAATATTGAGATTTATACAATAAAGACGAATGACTATGATGTCGGTGTTGTCGCTGAGCAAGAACCAGAAGCCGGGTCAGCACTAGAACCAAATAATGTAGTCGTTATTAGAGTTTCCGATGGTCGGGTAAGTGACTTAATCCCAAATATTGTCGGCAGAAACCGTTCAGAGATTAATGAACAATTAATTGAGAAAGGTTGGACTGTAATTATTGAAGAAGTAGAAGTAGAAAACGTAGAAGATGAAGTCGATGTTATTCTCTCAATTTCTCCGGATGAGGGAACTGACCATAGCCTTGAAGAAGTTGTTACTGTCCAAGTATCCGTTGGCCCTTCTACAGTTATCGTTCCTTCTGTTATAGGCCAAACAGTCGGAGCAGCTGCCATTCTTTTAGATGATAGGAATTTGTTTGTTGACCCCCCAACTGATTGTGAAGTTGACCCTGAGTCGCCGAGTGTCGAAAGGGTAGTAAGTCAGGTTCCTGAAGCTGGTACCGCTGTTGCTCCGGAAAGTACAGTATCGATATGTGTCGGGGTAGCTGCTGAAATTGAACCTACGCCAGAACCAGAACCAGAACCAGAACCAGAACCTACGCCAGAACCAGAACCAGAACCAGAACCTACCCCAACACCGGAACCGGAACCTACCCCAACACCTGAGGGGGAATAGAATTATAAATCGTCTACTCTCTTAGAAAATTCTGGATCAAAGTTAAACCATTTTCAGTGAGAATAGATTCTGGATGAAATTGAACACCTTCGACAGGGTATGTCGAATGCCGTAACCCCATTATGAGTCCGTCGTTAGATTCAGCTGAAATTTCAAGTTCATCTGGAAGCGAAGCAGCTTCAACAATCAAGGAGTGATAGCGAGTGGCACGAAATGGATTTGGTAGATCATTGAAAACCCCTTTCCCATCATGGTTAATCTCAGAGGTCTTTCCATGCATGATTTCTGGAGATCGTATGATATTCCCTCCAAAAACTTGCCCGATGCATTGGAGGCCTAAACACACTCCAAGAATTGGACAAATGTCCTTAAAGTGGTGGATGAGAGAATTCGAAATTCCTGAGTCGTCAGGAGTACCAGGACCTGGACTAATTAAAATTCTTTCAGGGTTAATATCGATTGCTTCATCTAATGAAATTTTGTCATGTCGGAAAACTAGGGGTTCTACACCTAGTTCACCGAGATATTGGACGAGGATGTAAACAAACGAGTCATAATTGTCGATTACAAGTACTTGAGGAGCCATTATTGCGAGGGTAGTAGATCTTCAAGGAAATATGTCGGGAAATAACATTTCTGGCCCCTGTCTTCTATCATTGGACCTATGGGAAAACCTCCAAAGGATCGAAAAACGAACAGTCGAATCACTGAAAAGGGAACGCGACCTGCCAACCTTCCCCCAACTGGGACAACTTCGATGGGGTATATCTCCTCAAAGAAAATCAGCTCCAGATGGGTTGCCCCAACAATGTTTTCTCTACTTGGATTGGGCACCCTTATGATCATTGTCAATTATGTGGACCTCCTGCCCGGAGGAACAAATAATTGGTATTTGTTGGGAGGGCTAGGGATGGTCCTCGCAGGGATCATTACCGCTACTCAACTTCACTAATTGAAGTGCTTAAAGAGTATTAATGTTCTAAGTTACATGAATGTAATTATCCCCATTTTTACTCACAGCCTGTGGATAAGTTACTATTTTCCCATGTCAAACATCTTTAACATAAACAACACAGTCCACAAGGCCCTCATATTATCAATGAATTAAACAATAGAATTGCGAAGTTACTCTTCAAAAATTAGATCCATTTCAGCCATACAGTGCCGTGGAGGTTCAGGATCTTCAGTCGGAGCTACAGTCATTTTTACCTCACTCCCACATAACGAACAGGAATAATTAAGCTTCACTTTTCGCAGTTCACCCGCAGGAGGTGGTTCAGGTAAAGGAGAAGCCAGAAGCCGGAAAATACTTATCCCTATTCGGAAAATCAAGTAACTTGCCACAGCAGCTACAAGGACACTTAGGATCGTAACAAACACAAGACCTATCGTAGGGCGAGAACATCAGTGTTGTGTCCGATTTGTGAATGAGGGTACCCCTTAGAAGCTTAAAGTTGTATATTGCTAAGAACCGCAGGTATTCGATTGAGTCCATCAGAACGAGCATTCATGAACAAATTGTGGCAATCTTTTAGACAGATCTCAATTGAATAGAAAGTGATGAATGATAATGGAAATAGATTTAGCCTTAACCATCCTTCGAGTTTCTCTTGGACTTACCCTTGCCGCACACGGGTACAACAAATTCTTTAAAGGTGGAAAAATTGAAGGAACTGGACGATGGTTTGACAGTATGGGGATGCGCCCAGGGAAAATTCATGCTTATTTCGCTGCATGTGGTGAAATAGGATCTGGGTTTTTTCTTGCAGCTGGATTTCTTACCTCCTTCGCAGCCCTTGGTTTCGTAGGACTGATGTCAGTAGCGTATTGGACGGTCCATAGCAAGAATGGATTTATGGTACTTAACGAAGGTTGGGAATATGTCTTTGTTTTGGCTGTAAGCGCTATCACCGTCTCTATGCTCGGACCCGGAGAATGGTCAATTGATCACGAGATTGGATGGGCGGATAATCTCGACGGATATACCGGTCTGGTTATTTCAGCCGGAGGTGGCGTGGCAGCAGCACTACTTCTATTGGGGCTCTTCTATCGCCCACCGAAATCTGAATCTACGTAAGCGAGAACTAACGTTTTTCTCCACGGAGGTCAAAAGCAATCTTTATTCCTCCTAAGGGGCCCGATTCGGCAGCATGACGAATAGCTTGTTTATACCTATCAAGTGGATATAAATCTGTTACAAGTTTTTCCAATTTCATTTCCCGCACTAATTCGAAAGCTAAATTGTAACTATTGGTTACCGTCCCATCAGGAAGCTTTTCAGTTCCGTATGTGTATGACCCAACCATTTCAATTTCACGATGCCATAACGGCGTAAGGTCCACCTTGGTAACGCCTGGCATGCCAAGCATGACAAGACGACCACGTGGCCTCGTTATTTCTAAGGAAGTCTTAATAGAGGACGCACTTCCGACAGCATCAATCGTTACGTTGCTCCCACCAGACAAAGCATTGCCGATCATCTTACAGCCAGTGACTTGTCGCACAGCGCGTTTTAATTCAGTTGGTTCAACAACAATGTCAGCACCGAATTCTTCTGCTAATGAACGTTGTAAGGGATATTTTGCGGCAGCTATCACCACACCCGCTTCAGTAAATTGACGGATAGCAGCGATGCTGCAAAGTCCCATAGTTCCTGATCCTTGAACAACAACAACATCGCCAGATTGGATTTTCGCCTTTAGTGCTGTGTGGACGCCTCCTGCAGCGGGTTCAAGGATCACCGCCCCTTCATCGGAAATATCGTCAGGAACTTTATGGATCTGGGACTCGTGTGCAATTAATTCTGTGCTCCATCCGCCTCCAGTGCCAGCACAATACCCTATTTGAATCCCATCTCCTATCGGCCCATTTAATAAATATCCATAGTCATCGCCATCTCCCGGTGAAGCGCCGACAAAAGCTGGTTCTTCTCCTCTGCTTTCAGGACCTAAAACAGGCTCGAGCGCAACCCGACTACCATCTTCGAGTTCTCCTACAACTTCATGCCCTGGAACAAAAGGAAATGAAACAAGGGTTTCAAAATATCGGCTGGACTTTCCGTCGACAGTAGCGAGGTCACTGCCACAAATACCAGAGAGTAGAGGAAACACTCGAACCCAACCTTCCCCAGCTAACTCCGGTGGATCAATGTCTTTTAACCGGAGAGGGCCAATTTCTGATCCGATTCCAGGCGAGAGCCGTGACCCTATTGTCGCCGCAGCATACCGCAGTTCTTTCCGTTCAAAAATGAGTGCCTTCACACTCGCAACGTTAGAGGATTTCTTCCACTTTTGGACATAGAAGGCAAAAATTTCTATCTACCTTTACTCATCTGATCAAATCCTGTGCCAATCTACATATGGGTCTATCTACATCTAAAGGAGCGTATACGTGGATTTTCAACATCTAGAAGGCTTTGCTTTAGTAACAGGAGGAACTGGGGGGATCGGGTCGGCTATTTGCCGGCTACTAGCGGAACAAGGCAGTAAAGTTGCATTTACCTATTTCCAGAACAAAGAAGCTGCTGAAGATCTTGAAGCTACTCTAAGCACACTCGGGAAGGGTTCAGTTTCTGGGCCTGTAGATTTACGCAACCCTGATGGGATTTCATCATTTGTTCATTCTCTTCAGGACGGAGGAGGAATCCATACCCTCATTCATACAGTTGGGCCTCCTGTACCTCAAACACATTTATCTAAGATCTCCCCTGAACTTTTTAAAGAACATGTGGAGTTAGAAATAAATGGATTTTTCAATACTGTCCATGCATCACTTCCATTCATCCGAGCAAGTCAGGGAAGCATCATAGCCGTTACTACCGCTGCAACTGATAGGTATCCAATCCGAGATGGATTGTCGGCGAGTCCGAAGGCGGCAGTTGAGACACTAATACGCGGGCTAGCGGCAGAAGAAGGAAAATTTGGAGTAAGGGCGAATGCCGTTGGGCCAGGAATGCTTTCGGACGGAATGGCGGAAGAGCTCATTGCTAGGGGTGAATACAGCCAACAAGATCTTGACATCGCCACAAGAAATATTCCACTACGGCGTTTCGGGAAAGCAGGTGATGTAGCAGAAGCCGTGTGTTTTCTCGCTTCCGAAAAGGCAAACTATATAAGCGGTCAAATCATAAATATTGATGGAGGATATACCGCTTAAGGTTAACGATTATTTCGAACGAGTGCTTTATCAAAAACCTCTTGTAAACGTAAAGCTAACTTCTCGCTAAATTCTTTTCGCTGTGGGGCTGAAATTCGTCCACCTTCAGGATTAGATAGCTCCATTGGCTCTCCCACTACATAACATACTCGTGCGCGTTTTGGAAATTTCGCGCCTGAAGGAAGTGCATGCTCTGTTCCTGCAATACCAACTGGAACAACTTTCGCACCTGTGCGAGCTGCTAAAAAAGCGGCTCCATCGAAAACTTCACCAACTTTATTTCCTATTTGCCGAGTTCCTTCAGGAAACATGACGATTGACTCTTCTTTCTCTAAAAGTGTTTGAGCTGCTTTTAAAGCTCCGCGGTCCCCGGTACCTCTTGCAATAGGGATTCCCCCAAGAGCAGAAATGAACCATCCCACTGGTTTTGGTGAGAATAGTGACTCTTTCCCTAAAAAATTTTGCCTTCTTCGTGTCAGTGTTACAAGTAATGGGGCATCCAGATTTGAACGATGAACTGGAGCGACAATGACCGGTCCGGGCGTATCAAGATATTCTCTATCTATTCCCTCAACTTTGCAGTAGTAGCGGCCAAATAAGTGCGTTAAGAAGAGCCAAACTAGCCTATGAAAGCGCATCCCATTTCTTGATGAAGCTACTGCCAATGCATATTCTAAACTTGCCCGTTTCTTCTTTGGAGAAGTCATTCTGCTCCATTCTGCTGATTGGTTTACTAAGCTTTATTTATGATTCGAAAGTTGCGTGGGGTTGATTTTCTCTTAAACCTGTAGGAGTGACTCTTATAAATTCTGCCTTTTCCCAGAATTCTGGGATTGTTCGGGCGTTGCTATAGCTCATTCCGCTCTTTAACCCTGCAACAAGTTGAGCGATCACCTTAGAAACTTCTCCCTTATAGGGAACGACGCCTTCGATTCCTTCAGGTGCTCTTTGTTCAAAGTATTCATCGTCGACAGGTTCACCGAATCTATGGGCACGAGCTTCAATCGCTTCAAAACTCGCCATCCCTCTAACACGTTTGACTAGTCCTCGTGGTGAAGATTCAACGTCGCCAGGACTTTCCTTTGTGCCTGCAAACATCGATCCAATCATGACACTGTCAGCTCCAGCTGCGATCGCCTTTGCAATGTCTCCAGAAGACTTGATACCCCCATCGGCTATTACGGGGACTGGTACATCACTAGCAGAGAAAATAGCTGTTAATTGAGGTACTCCGACTCCTGCAACTAATCTGGTTGTGCAAACACCGCCAGGGCCGACACCTACCTTAATTGCATCCGCTCCTGCCTCACAAAGGTCTTCTGCACCGGCTTGTGTTGCGATATTGCCAACAACCACATCAGTTTCTGGGAACTGATCCTTAAGTTCTTTGAGAGCATTGATGGAATGTTCAGCATGGCCATGAGCAATATCTAAAATTAAAAGGTCCACTCCAGCTGCGACTAGAGCCTTACTTCGAATAACTGCGTCATGGTCAGTCCCCACTGCTGCCCCGACAACAAAAGAGCTGTCTTCAATTTTCACATTTTCAACCATTGTGGCTTGCGCTTCCACTGGCATGAAGCGGTGGATAATACCTACTCCTCCTAATTTTGCGATGGTGAGAGCCATTTCTTCTTCGCATACGGTGTCCATATTTGCTGCGATAATAGGAAGATTTATATTGATGTTTCTAGTAAGGCGAGTTGTCAAAGAGACATCTTGGCGACTTCGGATTGATGAACGACGGGGAACAAGAAGTACATCATCAAACGTTAATCCTGTCTCTAATCGTTCTAATCCTTTTTTCCCTAGTGTCACATTGGCTCCAATGCTTAGAATATTTCTACCGAAGTGAAGGCTATCGCAGTAACTACAAGAACGCCTAAATTCTAATAAACAAAGGTTACTTTGAGATAGAACAGTCCCGTTGGAGGTTTCAGCTTGATAAATATGGCCTAAAATTGAATTAAGAACATGGAATCCGATGGCCCCTTTTACGATGAAATGACACCTGGCATGGTGTTTCCATCACCTCCTGCTGTTTCCGTTGATAGTGGGGTAGCCGCTTCGTATCAGTCGATAGCTGGCGAAGCCTTTCCTCTTGTGCTTGATCAGCAACTTTGTAGTGCAGTAACTGGGTCTTCTTCGCGACTTGTCAGCCCAGGTCTTCTTCTTCACCTTTCAATTGGGGCAAGTACAGTTGCGACAAAAAATGTTATAGCAAATCTTTTCTATAGAGATGTTCGTATCCTTCGACAGGTTTTTATTGGTGAGACCATAGAGACTGTAACTCGGGTCGTTTCTATGAGTGATAGTGCTCCTCGTGAAGGGCGGGAACCACGCGGCAAGGTTCTATTAAATATAACGACGACAGCAGATGGAGAACCTGTACTTGACTATCAACGTTGTCCATTGGTTCGTCTTAGAAATAAGGAGCTACCTGGCTACAACGACGATTTAGGTCAAAATCCGAAATTTGAAATCGAAACTTATCTTGATGAGTCAATTTCACAGTGGGACCTTCACCATCTTCCGAATTCACCTCAGATGGTGATTGGGGCTGTTATTGAAGATCCCCTCCGTGATATTGTCACTCAACCAGCAAGTCTCGTCAGACTCACCCATAATCTTGCAGCTGTCCATCGTGATGTTGATGCTTCACCATATGAAAAGCCACTTGTCTACGGCGGCCACACAGTTGCCCTTGCCCAAGCTTCACTTAGTAGAATATTCCCAGGGGTAGCTTCGATAGTGGGATGGCATACATGCGACCATGTAGGACCAGTCTTTGAAGAGGACCTATTATCATTTGAACATCGACCTCTTGAAGAAATTCCTACGAAAAATGGTCGACTTGTCGCAGTTCAAGTTAAAGCATTCGCCCATAGGAAAAATACTGAACCAACTGAAGTCCTTGATTGGGTCCCAGTTCTTTTTCTGCGTTAGAGAGATAGGAAGGAATTATGTCTGATCCGTTGCAATCATTCCGACTCGATGGGAAAGTTGCTGTCGTTACAGGTGCTTCAAGTGGAATAGGAGAACAGACGGCCAAGCTCTTTTCGTCAGTTGGGGCAACTGTTGTTGCTGCAGCTCGAAGAGTTGACCGGCTGGAAAGACTTTCCGATGAAACCCCAAATGTTATTTCCTGCGCTTGCGATGTCACAAGTGACCCTGATTGCGAAAATCTTATCCAGAGCACTCTAGATCGATTTGGAAGAGTAGATGTCCTTGTAAACAATGCAGGTATAAGTGATCCCGTACCAGCTATAGATGAAGATTTAGAAGAATTTCGACGCGTAATTCAAATAGATCTCATTTCATGTTTCTACCTCGCTCAGCTTTCAGCGAGAATCATGCAAGAGCAGGACACAGGGGGAAGCATCATAAACGTAGCTTCAATTCATGGATTCGTAGGGTCTGCTCCGAACAATCAGCCAGGATACTCAGCTGCAAAAGGAGGTCTTGTGAACCTAACTAGAGAATTAGCTTTGGAATGGGCACGATTCGGAATTCGTGTGAATGCTGTCGCTCCAGGGTATGTAGCGACAGAACTTACAGATGAAATGATCGCCGGTGATAGCGGAAGAAAATGGATTGAACGCAATACGCCTCTCCGACGACCTGCAGCAGTAAATGAACTTGATGGAGCCATGCTTCTTCTTGCATCAGAAGCAGGAAGCTATATCACCGGAGAGACAATAGCAGTCGATGGCGGTTGGTTAGCGCGCTAACAGGCAAACTCTGGTTTAATATGCATCTATGGACCAGAACCCTGTAACCAAATCCTTAGACCTAACCGGCAAGGTTGCAATAATCACTGGTGGAAGTCGGGGCATCGGACGATCTATTGCTACTGGTTTTGCACAACACGGAGCGAGCGTGGTGATAACGAGTCGTGACCAAAGCAGTTGCGAAAAAACTGTAAAGGAAATCACGAAAACCGGAGGTACAGCAATTCCGGTAGCAGCCCATATAGGGAAGTTATCGCAGGTTGAAAATCTTGTTCAACAGACGGTTGAGGCGTATGGAACAGTAGACATCATCGTCAATAATGCGGCAAACCCTTTGATGCTTGGCGTTGGAGACATCACCCCAGAAGCATGGGAGAAAGCATTGAACACAAATTTACGAGGTCCAGTTTTTCTCGTGCAAGAATCGTTACCGTACCTTGAAGCAGGAACTGGCGGGTCAGTGATTAATATGCTGAGCAATGCAGCGTTTATGTATCCCCCGAACCATCTTCTCTATTCTGTCGCTAAAGCCGGATTAGATGCAGCGACGAGGTCAATGGCTGCACAGTTGGCTTCAAAGAATATTCGGGTGAATGCAATGGTACCGGGGACAGTCGACACCGATATGGTGCAAGCGATGCCAGAGTCATTCCAAAAAATGGCAGCAAAAGGATCTCTCCTGCGAAGAGCAGCTCAACCTGATGAGATGGTAGCCATGGCACTGGTATTGGCATCAGACGCTGGCAGTTTTATGACAGGGCACACTTATTTCGTTGATGGAGGCCAGAGTTACAGGTGACTAAGATCAGTTTCCCCTTCCTTTTAGCATCGGTAGATGTTGGTTGGATCGAACTTTTAGCCTCTTTAACTCTACTTTTCATCACGCTAGCGATTTCGATTGTACTGAAACTCCAGATTGAAAGATCCGTTATCATTGCCAGCTTACGAGCCGCTGTGCAACTCATAGCAGTCGGGTTTCTTTTTACAGCTATCTTTGACCATGACCTCGCCAAAACATGGGCCTGGATTTGGGCCGGACTGATGATTGTTATCGCTACTCTCGTGGTAGAGCGAAGAGTGCCTGATATCGATGGCATCAGGAACCCAACGTTCCTATCAATAAGCGCTTCTGTTACTATAACACTTGGAATAATTTTTCCGTTAGGGATATTCGATGCAGGAGCGGTGAACATCGTCGTCATTTCCGGTATAACAATTGGGAATATCATGCCCGCAACCGTCCTCGCTGTCCATGAACTTCAAAACCAGTTTCGGCTCAGAAGAGGAGAAGTTGAGTCTCTACTAGCACTAGGCATAGGTATGAAGAACATACGACGGTTTCTCTGTCCGGCCATTATCAAATTAGCGATCATGCAACAGGTTGAGAGGACAAAGGTTGTAGGTCTAATTGCATTACCGGGCGCTATGACAGGTCTTCTTCTCGCAGGTGTTGACCCTATCGACGCTGTGATAATTCAATTGATCGTGATGTATATGATTCTCGGAGGAACCGTTGTAACAGCAAGTATCGTTGTTTGGTTTGGTTCACGGAATGCATTTACGGCTGACCAGAGATTATCTACTTGGACAGATTTTAATTAATTTTTTAGAGGAGGTCACTCTTCTGGGAGAAGTCGGTTACTTATCTCGATCGCGATTTCTGATGGGGACTGTCCATCGGTATCAACCTGCTCAAAGGCGGCGTATGCATCTTGGCGGCGATTGTAAATTTCTTTGACCCGTTCTTCAAAATCGTTCGAATCTAAGAGTGGCCTTTTTGAACGGTCTTCTTTGAGAAGCCTTTCGATGATTTCATCTATAGGGGCAGAAAGGCAGAATATACGGCCATTTTGGGAAAGGGCTTCTACATTTATCGGATCAAGGAGCAACTTTCCACCAGTCGCGACCACAAGATCCGTCTTTGGAGCTAGTTGTCGACTTATCTCTCTTTCATATTCCCGAAAAGACTCTTCTCCTTCTTTCTCAAAAATTTCTGGAATAGGGCCGTAGAGTTGCTCGATAACGGTATCGGTGTCAACAAAATCCTTTTCTAATCTCTTTGCTACAAGCATCCCTACAGTGCTTTTACCTGACCCCATAAATCCGGTCAGAATTATATTAAGGTTTTGATGATTGTTGCTCATAGGAATACCTCCATACTAGATGCCTTCTCGTGTTTGGAGAGTCGAATACTGTGATTGCGAAGATAGCGCTTCATGTATTACCCAGTTTGTCTATAAGGAGCTAAGTTCTTTTTATGATCATTGGTCTTCACCATGTAGCTATCTCAGTACCTAACCTTGATAAGGCAATAACGTTTTATGAAGAAGTGTTGGGTTTCGAAAGAATCTTTCTCAATAGTTGGGATGGAGACCGAACGCAAGCAGATCGTGTCATCGGAGTTTCAAAAACTAGCGCACGGGTAGTTATGCTTCGGGCAGGTAACGCATACATAGAACTCTGGGAGTATCACAATCCTCAACCAAAATCGCTAGATGATCAATACTCTCCAGCCGATCACGGGTTCGCGCATATTGCTCTACAAGTAAGCGATATACATGAAGAGTATGGTCGTTTAATTGAAGCAGGCATGACTTTTCATGAGCCGCCAGTTGAACTTGGAGGATCTTTGGCTATTTATGGACGTGACCCGTTTGGAAATATAGTTGAATTGTATGAACCTTCGAAAGAACGATCAATTTGATCTAGGGCAGATTTCCCCCTAAATACTCCTTATTTTAGAAATTGACTGGCTCAATATTTCCTGAATGGCCTTATTTCACTCTAAATGTCGGTACCCTCTAGTGCGGAAGGTTGCCAGAGCGGACGAATGGGGCGGCCTCGAAAGCCGTTGTGGCGTTTAGCGTCACCGTGGGTTCGAATCCCACACCTTCCGCCAAATCAGGACTGTTTGGCCCGTGTACGCCTGAGTATTGGGTCAGCTGCAGCCAGAGCTCTATCTGCCAAACGTAAAACTTTTCCAGCTGAACCTGGCGTTGAGTTATCAACCAAGTTCCCCATAACTTGAAGCGTCATATTCGCCATAAATTGGTTAGCAACTGCGACTCTAAGTCCCGAGCGAAGGATAAAGGGATGCCCAATTAGGTATGAAAAACGTCGACCGGTTCTCAGAAACCCATCAAATCTCTCGCCGATGATTTCGTCATATTTATCTGGAGCTGTTTGAGGGTCTTCGAGAAAAAGGTCTGAGATCAGCATTCCTGACTCAAGACTATAATCTATGCCCTCTCCGTTCATAGGGTTGATTAGCCCAGCCGCATCACCAACAGCAACCCACCCAGAACCATGTCTCTTTTGAGATGTCATAGGTAAACGCCAAGCGCGTGGTTTTTCCAAGTATGGACCGACATCCCATTCATCTGCAATCATGTCCCTGTAAACATCACAAAGAGTATTGAGATTTAACTTCCGGAACCCTTTCATCGTTGATAAGGCACCAACCCCCAGATTCACCGTTCCATTGCCTGTTGGAAACATCCAGCCATATCCAGGGATTGGAGTGCCATTAGAATCACGCATAGCAAGAGATGCTTCCAAATATTCATCTCCATGACGGGGACTTTCGACATATGTACGGATAGCAATTCCGTATGGTTCATCTGCCTTTCTTTCCGTTCCTAGCATCCTTGCTACTTTTCCAGGAGCTCCAGATGCGGCTACAACTAGTTTGGATGTCCATTTCTCAGACCCACTGGTTACTCCAATTACCTTGTTGTCAACAAAATCGGGTAGAGCTTCGGATTGGTAGAAGATCTTTGCTCCCGATTGTGAGGCTGTTTCAAGCAGGTGTGAGTCGAGTTCCTTACGTGTCCATACAGCTCCGTAAGGCGGGAAACTTCCTCCGCTTGGCCACTTTAGTTCCCGTCGAGTTTTTCCGGCGATCATTCGAAGGCCAGTAATTTTATGAATACCTTCTAAGTCAATATCAAGTTCTTGTAATGCACCTATAGCTCTTGGCGTTAAACCATCCCCGCAAACCTTATCTCGACCTATCGGAGCTTTTTCAAAAATAGCTACCGAAGCGCCACCACGAGCAGCTTGTATAGCGGTAGCAGCTCCTGCAGGGCCTCCGCCAATTACGATTATGTCAAAATCGGTCACGAGATCTAGGGTGCCCGTTCCTAGGGAATAATCCGCACTTTAGAAGAAATTTTTCATGGTCATCAGTTACGTTTGCCGGCAAAAAACTGCGTAAGTAAATCTGCGCACTCTTCCTGTAATACTCGAGGTGTCACAGAAAATTCATGATTCAAACGAGGATCTCCTCCCAACTGATAAAGACTTCCCAAGGAACCAGCCTTTGGATCTTCAGCTCCAAATACGACGCGACTAATCCTCGCTACGAGGCAGGCACCTGCACACATTGGACAAGGTTCAAGCGTTGTCACTAATGTTGCTCCGTCCAAACGAGAAGTCCCCAATGCTATAGCTGCATCTCGGATAGCTAGGACTTCTGCATGCGCAGTCGGGTCTCCTAATAGTTCCCGTTCATTATGCCGTGAAGCGATTATCTCTTCGTTAAAAATGACCAATGCTCCAATAGGAATATCATCATGTTCCAAAGAGAGTTTCGCTTCTGCTATCGCAAGTCGCATCCATTCTTCTTCAGTGCTCATAACCTGTTTCTCATCTCTTTAGAATTTTTTACTACCCTTGATCACAGTTCTTCTTCAAGATATCTTCCGCTCTCTTCAACATGGGCGATTAACGACCGGAAATACCACTTTCCTTCTCTTCGGACATACTCGTCTTCGTAGTGGCCGATTATTCTTACAAAGGAGCCATCAATATGGGAGTACACCATAAGAAATCGCCACGAACCCTTTGCTTCATTTCCAAATACATCAATAACTGGATTCGTGACCATATGTGCTGAATGGCGAATAAAGCCAGCAGATCGAAGAGAGAACATAAATTCAGCTATTGAGCTTCTTCCCATTTTGGGTTCCATTCCAGCTGAGCCGACTTTTCCGCTTTGTTGCCAAGTCCCGTCTTCTATAAATAAAGCAGCAATAGCCTCACCATTATGGTCATCATCACATGCAGCACAATACGCTGCTTTTAACCTTCTTATCGCTTCAATATCTTCCAGTCTCTTCAGCCGATCATCATGTTTTTTGGGATCTAGTGTGCCAGCTAGTTTACGGATACGCCTACCGGCTATCTGTTCCGACCGATGTTTCAATTGTTTCAATCGTTTCATGTGAAGTTTTCCTAGTGATCTTCTAAAGTGAGTCACGGGCTTGGCGTATAAGTAACTTACAGTAACCCTTTCCCAGTTCCTAAACGAAAGAGATAGACAATGACAGAAATATCAGGACACTATGAGGATCGCTTCGCTGGTGTGGTAGATGCAATGAAGGCGAATTTCGAAGATCACGGAGACGTTGGAGCTTCCGTCGCTGTAGTACATGAAGGAGAAATGGTTGTAGATATTTGGGGGGGATATACCAGTGAGGAAAAAACAGAGGAATGGCAGGAAGACACCATCGTCAATGTTTGGTCAACAACGAAAACAATGATGGCAATCTCAGCGCTCGTTCTCGCCGACCGCGGAGAACTAGATATGTTCCGTCCCGTTGCCGATTACTGGCCAGAATTCGCTGTGAACGGGAAAGAGCGCATCGAGGTACGCCACCTCATGTCACACACATCAGGTGTGTCAGGATGGGCGGAACCACTTACGATGCAAGATGTTTGTGATTGGGAAAAATCCACCGCTATGTTAGCGACCCAAGAACCATGGTGGGAGCCAGGGACAGCATCGGGATATCACATGTTGAACCAAGGACATTTAGTTGGTGAAGTAGTCCGAAGAGTGACTGGACAGAGTCTAGGGACATTCTTTGCACAAGAAATAGCTAATCCACTCAACGCAGATTTCCATATAGGACTAAATGAAGACGAATTTCATCGCATCTCTAACGTAATGTACCCGCCGGGAGATTCTTCAGACCAACTTGAACTCTTTAGAGAGGCCGTGGAAGTACACAAGATGAACCCAGAGGTCGCTATGAAGACATTTGTGAATCCTGCACCAGATGCAAATTCCGCATGGACAGACTGGTGGAGGAAAGCGGAAGTACCCGCTGCTAATGGCCATGGAAACGCCAGATCTGTTGCAACAATTCAGGCTCTTATTTCGAATGGGGGAGAAATGAACGGAAAGAAACTCCTCTCCGACGAAACTATTGACCTTATATTCCAGGAACAATCAGATGGGATAGACCTTGTTCTATTTACTCCACTACGTTTCGGTATTGGATATGGTTTACCAGTCGATGACCTACCATTTCTTCGGAAAGAAGGGCGAGTATGTTTTTGGGGGGGTTGGGGAGGTTCCTTAATCATTAACGATGTGGATAACAACCTAACCATTAGCTACATGATGAATCGAATGCTTACTTCAGTTATGGGTGATGAACGGGGAGCAGCGATTGTAGAAGCAGCTTATAAAGCTCTCGAATAGTCGTAGGTAATTTGCGGAGGAGGTGGGATTCGAACCCACGGTGGGTTGCCCCACACACGCTTTCCAAGCGTGCCGATTCGGCCGCTCTCGCACTCCTCCATTTAATACTCGAGAGTACTAAATTGAGTTTTCAGGCTACCGTTCCTTATCGACATGCGCACGCTTAGAGCGTTTTCAAGTGTTATTCAAAGAATCGGTCTTAAAGAACAGATTAGGAATGGAGAAAAACTCTGTACCATATACGATAGTAATCACATCCGTTTCGGAATGTGACGATTGGGTTCTGTGCAATCAGTGCCCGTGAACCGAGTCAGGGTCGGAAGGCAGCAGCTCTCAGCGGAATCACAGATGTGCCGCAGGTAGCCTGATCGTCACTTTCGGGAACGGATGTTCTTATGAGAAAATGTGCTCAGAATTCCAATTACTTTACCTGATGACCTATAGCAGGACTAGGATTCCTACATGGCATATCAGTCCCTTTATCGTCGTTACCGGTCAGGCCGTTTTAGCGAGTTGGTGGGACAAAAACACGTTGTGACCGCATTGAAGAATGCGATTACTGAGAACCGTGTAGGCCACGCATACTTATTTAGCGGCCCTCGGGGAACTGGGAAGACCAGCACAGCTCGTATCCTTGGCAAGGCTTTAAATTGTACTTCTCTAGAAACTGACGGTGAACCGTGTTGTACATGTGACTCCTGTCTGTCTTTCTCGGAAGGTAATTCTTATGACCTCCATGAATTAGATGCAGCCTCAAATAACGGCGTTGAAGCTATACGTGACCTTATTTCGAAAGTTGCATTGGGCTCACCCGGTCGGACCAAGGTCTATATTCTTGATGAAGTCCATATGTTGACATCGGGGGCTGAGAATGCACTGTTAAAGACTTTAGAAGAACCTCCCAGTCACGTTGTTTTTGTGCTTGCAACAACTGAGCCACAAAAAGTTGTCTCAACAATTCGGAGTAGAACACAGCACTTTGAGTTTGAACTGATTCCAGCGAACCTTCTAGGGGACCATCTCCGTTGGGTAGTTCAAGACGCCGGCCTTGATGTAACTGATGAGATGATTGACTATGTACTTCGAGTAGGAGGCGGTTCAGCGCGCGATGCTTTATCTGCTCTAGAACAGACACTCGCCAGAGGTGGAACTCCTGACGATGATACAGCTGTCGAAGAGGTGCTTGATGGAATTGTTCTTGGCGATCCGAGCGAAGTTATAAGTGGGTTGAGCAAAGCAGTTCAATCAGGTCGCTCTCCTAGAGTTATTGGAGAAATTCTTATAGATCGATTACGGAATGCTTTTCTTACCGCGATGGGATCTGCTCCGGATCATCTTTCTGACCATCAAGCAGAACAGTCGAAAAAACTTTCTGAGCGAATGCCTTTAGCGACTATTACTAAGTCGCTCGAAACCATTGGCGGTGCTTTGGTAGGTATGCGTAATTCTCCTGACCCTAGGATTGACCTTGAGGTAGCGATTCTCAAACTCTCTCATCCGAAACTCCAAAATGACTCAACTTCGATTTTGCGACGTATTGAGAAAATAGAACGTCATTTGGAGGGGGTTGAGGAGCCTTCCCTTGGCGAATCGACAGGTAGCAAAAAACCTGCTTCTGATTCGGGAAAGAAGAAGGACATTCCTACGCCTGTTGAAGAAGCTCCGGTCGCTCATGAGAAACCAGTTCCGGAGAATGATGACCTCCTATCATTACAAGAAGTCGAATCTGCGTGGCCTGAGATCAAAAAGGGCTTATCTGGAAAAGCGAAGGCGCGTTTTAGTGGAGGGAGATTTGTTTCTACTGATAGTAGTGGGGTCACATTTGCCTTACCCAATGAAATTCATCGTGATCGCTGTGCTGAGTGCCTTAGTGAAGTTGAAGAACTAATCTCCCAAAAATTACATAGGAAGATCAATGTGCACCTCATTGTTGAATCTGCCGGGGCAAATACAGCTCAGAAAATTGAGACACAGGTGTCAACAACCAATAAAGCTGATGAAGGTATTGATCTTGATTCGTTAGAGGATGCTGAAGCAACAGCCGGAGATGGCCTTTCGTTAGTTGTAGATAGTTTTCCAGGAGCAAAGATCGTTGATCATGAATGATCCTGATTCAGAGAAAGGGAATTCAGTAGGGTTCGGAGGTGGGCTGTGAGTATTTATACACCGGCAGTCCAAACGCTTATAGATGAGTTAGGAAAGTTGCCTGGTGTCGGCCCAAAATCTGCTCAACGCATCGCATTCCATCTGGTTAAAATCGCTGATGAAGAAGCGATTCGACTTTCAGATGCTATCCGTGATGCGAAGGAGAAAGTACGATTTTGTGACAAATGCTTCAATATGAGTGATGAAGTGATTTGTGACATTTGCTCTGATTCACGAAGAGATCCCTCGTTAGTGTGTGTCGTTGAGGAACCAAGAGACATCGTTGCCGTTGAAAGAACTCAGGAATACAAAGGCTTCTACCATGTCTTGCAAGGGGCGATTAATCCAATTGATGGTATAGGACCAGAGCAGCTTCGAGTAAAGGAACTACTTACGCGACTTCAGGAAAATTCTATTTCTGAGGTTATTTTGTGCACGAATCCCAATATTGAAGGTGAGGCAACTGCCATGTACCTAGCTCGGTTACTGGAGCCCCTTGGTGTTTCTGTTACCCGAATCGCTAGTGGTCTACCAGTTGGGGGTGACCTTGAATATGCAGATGAGTTGACGTTAGGTAGAGCTTTGGAAGGCCGACGGGAAATAGAAGTCAACTAGTTATTGTTCTGCAAAACACTCACGTGACTGACGAGTTGGTGGGTCTCGTCAGTCACCTGCGGTGGGAGGGGAAACTCCGCAGTTTCAGAGTGTTGCATTTTGTCCTAAAGATTTGGGGATATCTTTCACGTAAAGTTCGCATTTTTTAAAGAGAAAAACCCTTTTTTATTACGATCCTGTGGGTGAAACCAACTCTTAAGTTACATTTACGTTACATTAAGACAATTATGTTGTCAAATAGGCTAATTCAGCAGCTACAGAGACAAGAAACCCTTAGATACTTTGCCCGCACGTGTAATAAATGCGTTACCTATTCTCCGGTATCCGCGCCCATCATTTTAAACCAAATGAGGGTTTAAACAGATGCCCTAAGAATCAACGCATCACCTTGCCCGCCGCCACCACATAGAGCTGCTGCTCCGATGCCACCGCCCTGACGTCGCAATTGATACGCAAGAGTTAACGCCAAACGGTTACCAGACATACCAATTGGATGGCCAAGTGCAATAGCACCACCATTAACGTTTACAACAGAATCATCAATTCCCAGATCTGCCATAGAAGCAACAGAAACTGCTGCGAAAGCTTCATTGATTTCGAAGAGGTCAATATCTGATAATGACAATCCGCTACTTCCTAATGCATCTGAAATCGCCCGAGATGGTTGAGTAAGCAGACTGGTATCAGGTCCTGCAACCTGGCCATAAGAGACCAGTTCAGCCAAAGGCTGAATAGAAAGTTGATCAGCCACTGAACGGGAAGTCACCACAACAGCAGAACCTCCATCAGATATTTGACTAGCATTCCCTGCGGTTATGTTTCCGCTTTCTGAAAATGCAGGACGAAGTTTTTGAAGTCCTTCTATACCTGTTCCAGGGCGTACTCCCTCGTCATGTTCGAAGAGAATAGGATCCCCTCGGCGCTGTGGAATTTCAACTTGGACTATTTCATCCGATAAATTCCCACTCTCAATCGCAGCTGCAGCTCTCGCATGCGAATTTTGCGCAATTTCATCTTGGCTTGTGCGATCTATGTCAGCAGAAGCAGCGTATCGTTCCGTTCCTTCTCCCATAAGTTCCTTCTCCAAAGCGCAAAAAAGTCCATCATGTTGAATGACATCCATTATTTCCGCGTTTCCGTACCGATACCCGCCTCTGGCTTTCGGAACGAGATATGGAGCGTTCGTCATCGACTCCATTCCTCCGGCAATAACAATTTCTGCATCGCCGTTTTCAATCATCTGAGCAGCTAAATAAATCGCATTCAAACCTGATAAACAAACCTTATTGATGGTGATTGCAGGAGTACTCATTGGAATCTCGGCATAACAGGCTGCCTGGCGCGCAGTTACCTGCCCAGTTCCAGCTTGAAGAACCTGACCCATAATGACATAATCCACCTTCTCTGGGCTTATTCCAGCCCGATCGAGCGCACCTGAGATAGCTATACCGCCTAAATCAGCTCCAGAGAAAGAAGAAAGAGCACCTGAGAGCTTACCTATTGGGGTCCTTGCTCCTGCAAGAATCACTGTATTTTCCATTATCACTCCTCAAAACTAATCCCGTTGAATCAACCGAGCTCTAACTTTCTTAGAAGTTCGCTCAATAACTTACAAATCAAATGTAAAAATAAACCTAGCTATCTCATGACCCATTTACACTAGAAGAGAGATCAATTTGTTGGAGCGGAAATGATTTTAACTGAAATAGACCATGTAGCAATTGCAGTACACGACCTTGAAGAAGCTATTCACTATTACCAGCGTGCATTCGGCGCTGAAGTCCATCATCGAGAAATAGTGGAACGAGATGGGGTGGAAGAAGCTCTCATAAAAGTAGCCGACAGCTATATTCAACTCACTACAGCGACACGGGATGATTCTCCAATAGCGAAATTTTTAGCAACTAGAGGTGAAGGGCTTCATCACATCGGATATCGAGTAGATGATTGTAACGGAGCGCTGCAAGCAATGATTGCTGCAGGTGCCCGCCCAATAGATGAAACTCCTCGACCCGGATCAAGAGGAACGACCGTTGCTTTCATCCATCCGAAAGGATCGCATGGCACACTTATCGAACTTGTAGAAGAATAGTCTTATTAATTCAAGAGCTTGGACACAAATATGAAGGTTCACTTAGTAGATGGGACCTATGAACTGTTTCGCCACTACTTCGGCGCCCCATCTCATATCACTGCTGAAGGTCATGAAGTAGGCGCAACCCGTGCGGTGCTCGCAAGTATGTTATCTCTACTCGAACAAGGTGCTACCCATATTGGTATAGCGACAGATCATACAATTACCTCGTTCAGAAATGAGCTCTATGAAGGCTATAAAGATGGGTCGGATATAGATCCAGATATCGCAGGACAATTCCATATTCTCGAAGACCTTCTCGAAGCTGCAGGATTTATCATCTTTCCAATGGTCAAGTACGAAGCAGACGATGCTTTAGCTTCCGGAGCGAAACGTTCAACAATGGACGAGAGGGTAGATCAAGTTGTTATTTGTACTCCAGATAAAGACTTAGGACAATGTCTTACTCCTGATCACAGGATCGTGCAATATGACCGCCGCAAGAAACAACTCATGAACTATGAAGGCGTAATCGAAAAATTTGGCGTTCCTCCCGAATCGATCCCTGACTACCTTGGTTTAATGGGAGATACAGCTGATGGATTCCCAGGGTTGCAGGGATGGGGAGCGAAATCAGCTTCAAGTGTTCTAGCTGCCTATAACCATATTGAACAGATCCCCGACAACCCTGAAGAGTGGGAAGTGACGGTCAGAGGAGCAAAGAAGCTATCTACAACTCTAAATGACAATAGGGACCTAGCGTTTCTTTTTCGTAAGATAGCTACTGTCATTTACGATGCCCCCACTTTTGGTTCTATCGATGAACTCCATTGGGAAGGCCCTGGTAGTGACTTTGTCGAGATTGCTGAGAAACTAGACGCCTCAAGACTAATCGAACGTGCTGAAAGACTTGCGGAAAATCTCTAAAGTATGGATACCAACTTTGGTACTTACATCCTCGTTTGTGTTGATCCATGACGTCTCTGATACCTTGAAGTTTCATAAATTCGCTGGAAGAATAACTATATGGATCTAGAACAAGCACTTGCATGGGCCTCAGAAAAAAATCATGGAATATTGATCACCATCCGTAAAGACGGAAGAGCCCAGTCCTCTGATATTTCCTTTACATTAATTGATCAAAAATTCTGTATCTCAGCGACAGCGTCGCGAGCAAAAACGCAAAATCTTTTGAGAGATGAGCGGGCGGTCCTTCATATCACATCTCCTGAGACCTGGTCTTATGTTTCTTTTGATGGGAAAGTAGAAGTTACCCCAACAGCCCAAACTCTAAATGACGAAATTAATAAAGAATTAGCTGAAATTTATCAACGAATTCTTGGAGAAGAGCATCCAAACTGGGACGAATTTCAACAGGCGATGATCGAAGACAATCGTTTAGTTCTCCGATTTGTTCCCCACAGTGCAGTAGGGATGCTGAATTGATAATGGACCTATCGAAGAACCACCAAGAACTAGATGATGTAGGGTTCACAATTGTTGAAGACCTTATCGATCCAGACTTTGTCGACGAATTATTAGATGAGATTGCCCAGCTGGAAGAGAAGCTGAACCGCACTCCAGATAACAACAGATTCGAAGGAAATAGAACTACTCGCACCTACAACCTTCTTGCCCATGGTGAAATTTGGCAAAAGATACCAGTCCAAACCCAAGTACTTGAATTAATTGAAGGTGTTCTAGGGGAGCAGTGTTTGGTTTCATCACTCGCTTCGATTTCTCTTGCTCCGGGAGAGACAGCTCAAGTAATCCATGCTGATGATCAGATTCAACCTTTAGAAAAACCTCATATCGCGACTGTGTGTAATTCCATGTGGGCTCTCACAGACTTTACAGAAGAGAACGGGGCTACGCGAGTCGTTCCCGGTAGTCATCGTTGGCAGAATCCAGATTATTTCGGAGATCAGAGCGACATCGAAAGTATTCCTGCGATAATGCCCAAAGGGTCTGTTCTTGTTTGGCATGGGAGCACTTGGCACGGGGGAGGAGCAAACACGACTGAGGACGAAATACGAATTGGTGTTGCTATGAATTACTGCGCTGGTTTTATCCGTCAGCAGGAAAATCAGCATCTTGGATTGCCACCAGAAAAAGTATCGACATTTTCGCCAGAACTTCGCCAGCTATGTGGCTTCGGTATGTTCAGAGGCCTTACTGGGAATATTGAAAAACATAGTCCCGCGCACCTGCTTTATGGTGACCCTATGGAAACTCAGCTTTGGGACTATGACCCTATAGAACACGACTGAAGAAAGGATAGGAAATATATGGAAACAATTTCCCCATTCGTAATCGATATACCCGATCAGCAGATTGAAGATCTGCAGAAGAGGATAGAACTCACCAGATGGCCTGAGGAGGAATGCGTTGACGATTGGACACAAGGTATTCCTCTCTCATATACGAAAGAATTAGCTAACTATTGGTTGACTGAGTATGACTGGCGACAAAGCGAAACACAGTTAAATAGGTTCACTCAATTCATTACAAATATTAACGATCTTGATATCCACTTTATTCATCAGCGTTCACCACACGAGAACGCTATGCCACTTCTCATAACTCATGGATGGCCCGGGTCCATTGTAGAATTTCATAAAATCATTGAACCGCTTACCGATCCAACGTCCCATGGAGGAAAAGCCGAAGAAGCGTTCCATATTGTCTGCCCAACCCTTCCTGGTTATGGCTTCTCAGGAAAACCAACGAAGACAGGATGGGGAGTAGAGAAAATAGCTACAACTTGGGATGACCTGATGGTTCGGATCGGATACGAGAATTACGGGGCGCAAGGAGGTGATTGGGGAGCAGCAGTCACTACACAGATTGGAAGAAATGTTGGTCATTGCGTAGGGATCCATTTGAATATGCCAATAGGTAGACCAACTCCTGAAGCCCTTCAGAACCCTACTGAAGATGATAGTCACGCCCTTGAACGTTTGACCTACTATCAAGAATGGGATTCCGGTTACTCAACACAGCAAAGAACTCGACCACAAACTTTAGGTTATGGACTAGTTGATTCTCCAGTAGGCCAGATGGCTTGGATAATTGAGAAATTCTGGAGTTGGATGGATTGCGATGATCACCCAGAGAATGTGTTAACCAAAGACGAATTACTAGACAATGTAATGCTTTACTGGTTGACCGCTTCAGGAGCTTCGTCTGCGAGATTGTATTGGGAAAGTTTCGGCGGGAGCTTCGGAGGAGGAGAAAAGGTTGAAATACCCACTGGTGTTGCATCATTCCCAGGAGAAATACTTCAATCCCCAAGACCATGGTGTGAAGAAAGCTACAACATTACCCATTGGACAAGGATGCCCAAAGGCGGACACTTCGGAGCTTTTGAACAGCCTGACCTCTTTGTAGAAGACGTGAGGAAATTCTTTCTATCAATCCGATAGGTGAAAAAAACAGAAACGTCGGTTTATGCTATTTCCTGTAATCCGAGTACGTCCATCATCTCACTTCTTTCAGGACCCAAAGGAGGAGGAGCAGGGCGCTCATCACGCTTCTCCCACATCTCTAAAACATCAGCCATTATTTCTGGATCATTGAGACTTTTCGGCGGAGCTAGAAGATTTATCATTCGCATAAATGCTCGCCAAACTTTGGCAGACGTTTGTGTCGCGGGCATTAACCCATTCTGAAGAATTGATTTTCTATTTGCTCCTTCGCTCGGAACCCCATTTTCAAGCTCATGATTACTCCGATCTGAATCAACTGAGGCCTGATACCAAGGGATAATATGCTCTTCAATATCTTCAGCAAAGACTTCTGCTTGGATCATAGAATCATCTCGATTCTGTTCAATTGCTTTCGTAAGGAGATGCGCTTGCCAAAATCCCGTAGAACAGCCTCTCCCATATAACGGATTTGTGCAGATAAGTGCATCTCCTATCATATGAAATCCCTTTATGATGACACCACCCTCATCAACAAGAGACCGTCGCCGGTTTAAAAGACCAGCCATAGAATGCACTTTGGTGATTGGATCAGCACCTAAAGTTAGCCATTCTCCAGCAGCGGGAATTTCTCTAACGACCTGATCAAATACTTTTGAATCACGAACTCCCCAAAATGTTTTGTCCTTATCTGAAGTAGCTAAGGTAATCGAAAATGTTCGATTATCTCCCCAGAAAACCCCATACTTCAAATACCCGAGATCTCCAGCGACAAGCCGATCGCTAACAGGTAATTCCTCACTTTCGTGAATTCTAAAGAATCTTGAATAGTAAACAATGCCGGTATCTTCTACTTCTTCAGGAAGTTCAATCCCTCTACCCCTAAACCACTCAGGTGCTTGAGACCGTCGCCCGTTTGCCGCAATAACCAGATCAAAGAATTCAGAACCACCGTTCTCAAACATCAAACCCTGAACTTCAGGAATATCATCTTCAGTCATTATCAGTCCGCTGATTCTCTGACCTGTCTTTATCACGACATTTGGATTACTCATCACAATTTGGCGAAGTACCCATTCAAAAGTTGTGCGACGAGCTGCAATCATAAAGAGATCCTTATCATCAGGATGCGGAGTTAAATCATCAAGAGTTTCAGGCATATGTAGCGCTAACGCTATTTCTGTAGCGCCTACATCAAGGAGCATCTTCAGAACTTCAGGATGGAAATCTCTCAAAAGATTATGAAGTCTCCCTAAAAGAGCATGGGAATGTCGAACTTGAGGAGCTCCACGACGATTCCAATCGAAAGCTTCTTCAGGGGAAGGAGGCATAGGGGTAGCATCAGCCTCAAATACCGAAACCTGAAAACCTATTTTTGATAAAGAAAGCGCAGAAGCAAGTCCAGTTACTCCTCCACCAATGATCCCAACGTGGCCCATATATTTACTTTCTCACATCAAACCTTGGACATTCCATAATCATCCTATGCCTGATCGTATTCAATGAGGACTTCTTTCGGAGAGCGGGTACCGCTCTTCATGATAAATGCGGTGTCCGCACCAGGAGCTAAACGAGGGTTTTTCATTTTTTCACACAATAACGTTGACCCCATAACAGCTTCAACCCTTGCCATTTCGTACCCCAAACAGAAATGCTTACCTAAGCCAAATCCCAGGTGCCCATAGCGACCTTCATCACCGTGGTGCCCCATCTTACGTTCCTTGCTTAAATGAAGATCATCACGATCGATCTTGAAAGATCGGGGGTCTGAAAATACGGTCTCATCATTATTTGCTGACGCCAATTGGATATAGACGGCTTGGTTAGCAGGGATAGTGACCCCACTGAACGTAACTTCGTTCACTGCGTACCGTAGCTGCCCAGGTACTGGAGGTGAGTGTCTCATCATTTCAGAAAAGGCAGCATCGAAAAGATCTTGGTCGTCTAGTACTGCATCAAGTTGCTCAGGATTCAAGAGCAGCTGAGTCCACATGTTCGCGATTCCTTTATCCGTAGTTTCGCCTCCAGCGACGAGAAGTAGAGAAATGAACGCTTGAATCTCCGTCAAAGTTAATTTTTGCCCTTCTGCTTCTGCGTGCACAATTTTTGAAATTAAATCACCGACAGGACATGATTTTCTATCTTCAATAATTGGAGCAACGTATTCAGCTAATTGTTGATGGGCTAATACTCCAAGATTTTGCTTTTCCGAACTGAATTGGCTTTCAAGAAGGTCCTTTACAGATAGGCCGGCCATCATGGTGGTGTACCAATCATGGAATCGTTCATGATCACTTTGATCCATCCCTAACATGTCAACAATCACATTTACAGGAAGGCGAGTAGTAAATGCATTAACTAGATCGACGACTCCATCGTCAGGAAATTCGTTGATTAAGTTTCGGGCATTTCGTTCGATTGCTTCGTAATACGGTTCAAAACGTTTCCCCACAAATTCCGGAGCAACGATTCTTCTTTGAACAACGTGCTCATGCCCGTCTTTATCTAGCATCGTCGGTCCAAAAACTACGCCCAGAGTTTTTGAGTACAGCTGGTTAGAAAAGTCCGTATGGTTTGAGAAAGCTTCTACACAGTCTTCATATCTGGTGAGGAGCCACGCATTCAACTTTTTGTCAAAAAACACAGGAGCTTCATGACGCATACGCTTCCATAGGGGATACGGATCAGCATGATGTTCCTCACTATTGAGAAGTTCGTCGATGCTTAGCTGCGTGCCCATATTAAAAACATACATTACTAAGGGTTCCTCATGAATTTTTCCAGAACGAAACTACTATTTGCGCAGGTCAGAAGAGTTAAGTTCAACTTTTTTCATCTTCAAGCCGAATAGTTATCGATCTATAGCTGAAACACAGTACCCTTACCACCACGATGGCTGATTACACAATGGAACAACGAATCGAAGAACTTGAGCGCCGCAAACAAGAAGCCCTGCACGCAGGAACAGAACGATCAATAGAGAGGCAACATGAAAAAGGGAAACTTCTCGCTCGAGAACGCATAGAGTACCTTCTCGATCCTGGCTCATTTAATGAGCTTGATATGCTTGCTCGACATCGAGCGCATGAAGCCGGACTCGAAACAAGACCTTATACAGATGGCGTAATAACCGGATGGGGAACTGTTGATGGGCGCCAAGTTTTCGTCTTCAGTCAAGACTTCACCGTTATGGGTGGAGCACTTGGGGAAGTGTTTGCTGAAAAGATTCATAAGGTCATGGATCTCGCTTTATCAACTGGGTCTCCCATGATCGGACTTAACGATGGAGCTGGAGCTCGAATACAAGAAGGTGTAGTTAGTCTTGATAGCTATGGGGGTATCTTCCACAGAAATGTGCAATCCTCAGGAGTTATTCCGCAGATAAGCGTTATTTTAGGCCCCTGTGCTGGTGGAGCCGTCTACAGTCCAGCAATGACTGATTTTATTTTCATGGTTAAAGAGAAATCTCACATGTTCATTACAGGACCAGATGTAGTCAAAACAGTTACCGGAGAAGAAGTCACCCTTGAAGAACTCGGAGGTGCAACTAGCCACGCGAGTAAGTCAGGTGTCGCTACATTTGTTAGTGAGAGCGAAGAAGAAACTCTCGACGCTGTCAAGACGCTTCTGTCTTTTCTTCCTTCAAATAATCTAGAAAGTCCTCCCAGTTTCGAACCTACTGATGACCCAGAAAGGCTTTGTCCTGAATTGGCTGAGATTATGCCACAAAGCCCCAATCAGCCCTACGACATGCGCCAGATTATTGAATCGATTCTCGATGATGGAAACTTCATGGAGTATTTCCCATCTTGGGCCCAAAGTATCGTATGCGGGTTTGGTCACCTCGACGGGAAAGTAGTCGGAGTCGTAGGAAATCAGCCGTTAATTCTTGCTGGAGTACTTGATATAGAGTCTTCATCTAAAGCTGCCAGATTTGTCAGAACATGCGATGCCTTCAACATTCCTCTTCTCACTCTTGTAGACGTTCCAGGGTTTTTACCGGGAGTAGATCAAGAATACGGAGGGATTATCAGGCATGGAGCCAAACTGCTTTATGCATATTGCGAAGCTACCGTCCCAAGGATTCAAGTTATTACCCGAAAAGCCTATGGTGGAGCCTACGTTGTCATGGATTCAAAATCAGTA
>Ga0115011_10000554_pt1 | contig 30042 bp, 25 predicted proteins | sample TroAtlMetagenome_2_FD_88705 | JGI IMG/M metagenome (GOLD analysis project Ga0115011, IMG submission 88705) | Marine eukaryotic phytoplankton communities from Atlantic Ocean - Tropical Atlantic ANT8 Metagenome | ecosystem: Environmental > Aquatic > Marine > Oceanic | place: Tropical Atlantic...
GACATCCGCCGCCGCCTGTCCGATCTGGGTCTGGTCAGTTTCGCCCTGCTGTCAGGTGGCAAGGGGGTGCACGTGGTTGTCCCGCTTACCCCCGGCCATGGCTGGGAGGCACACAAGGACTTCGCCCGCCGCTTCGCCGGAGCCCTCGCCCTGGCCGAATCGGACCGCTTCACCGCCACCATGAGCAAGGCCAAGCGCAAGGGCCGCATCTTCATCGACTGGCTGCGCAACCAGCGGGGCAGCACGGCGGTCCTGCCCTTCTCGGCCCGGGCCCGTCCCGGCGCCCCGGTGGCGGTGCCCGTCAACTGGGACGAGCTGCGCCACATGACCAATGCCCACCCCTTCTCCATCGCCGATGCCGAGACGCTCATCGAACGGTCGGAGGACAAGGCCCTCGCCGGCTGGGGCTTTGCCAGCCAGACCCTGCCCGATTTGTGATATCGCCCTGTGCGCCCCGCCCGCACTGTGCTGGCGGAACAGGGACTAGAGCGCGGAATACCTCAATTTCCGGAAGCGCGCGGATCCTTCGCCGGCTGCATAGAGGCCCGGGCGAAGCATCATGAACCCGCCGCGGACATTGTGATGGTATCCCGATACCTCCATCTGTCGATCGAACCGGGTCCAGTGGTGGCCGTCAGGACTGGTATGCAGCGTGACGATGTGCCGGTCATTCGTCAGCCGCATCCACAGGCGCGAGCCGTGCGGATTGGCCGGTCGACCGCGTTCCAGTCCATACTGATGTGTCACGAAACGTCGGGCGTCGAACCCGAGTCCGCAGTAGAGCAGGCGATCATAGAAGAGCACCATGCCAGCCGTGCAGTCGCCGTGAACCTCGATCTCGCACTCAATCAGGTAGGCCTGATCGCCGACGACGAAGGTCAGGGGCGAACAGTCGTTCGGCGCTGTCCCTGCGGCTGACATCAGGAGGCCATCGCCATCCCTGATCAGTCGATCACGACTGTCGCCGACCGGATTGTAGAAGCTCCACTGCACCCCGAAGCGATCCGTCGAAAAATCGTCCGACAGGGCCATGCCGTGAGGCGTTGGGGCCGAGGAGGGGGCGGGCATGGGCAGGGGCCGGGAGAGGTCGCCGCCCGTCATGCGAAACCAGCCGTCGCCGGTCCATTCAACGCGATCGAGCAGGGTCTGCCGTCCCAACGTCCAGTAACCGTTCTCGTACCCGTGATAGACGGTCCACCACCCGCCGTCGGGTCCCTCTACCAGCGTGGCGTGACCCCGCGACCACCATTTCTCGGCGGCGTCGGTGGTACGCACGAGAGGGTTGTGGGGGCAGTTCTCCCACGGGCCGAAGACCGAGCGTGAGCGGGCGGCGATGACCATATGGCCCGTGGGTGGGCCGGCCGTGCCCCCGACGGCCGTGACCATGTAGAACCAGTCTCCGCGTCTGACGAGCTTGGGCCCCTCTGGCGAGAAGCTTTCGACGACCCAGTCTTCCGGGTAGCGCCAGGGGTCATAGACGTGGCGAACCGGACCGACCGTCGAGAGGCCGTCGTCGGAGAGCTGCACCATATCTCCGCCCGACAGGAACAGATACCGGAGCCCGTCCTCGCCCACGATATGACCCGGATCGATGTGAGCGTTCAGCCCCAGGTCCACGGGCTCGCTCCAGGGGCCCTCGATCCGGTCCGCCCAGCTGACATAGTTGGATCGGTACCCGGGGGTCCGCGCCGGGATGTAGAGGAAATAGCGGTTGCCGTGTTTGCACAGCTCGGGCGCCCAGACCGAGCCGATATTCCGGGTCAGGGCGGCGGTGACAGGCGTCCAGTTCACCAGATCGCGTGAATGCCAGATCAGCAGCCCCGGCACGGACTCAAACGACGAATGCGTCATATAGTAGTCGTCGCCGTCCTTGAGGATGGACGGGTCAGGCCGGTCTCCGGACAGGATCGGATTCAGGAACCGGCCATCGCCAAGGTCCGCCCGGCGCTGGTTTTCCAGACCCGCTCGCCAGCGCAAGTCCGCGTGGTCCCGACACAGCGGCGCGACCGGGTCTCGTGGCGCGACAGGCCCTGTCTCGGAGAGGGCGCCAGCGATTGCGCCGACGCCGATGCCGCGAAAGGCGTCCCGTCTAGTGAGTTCAGACATGGTTGTTTCCCCCACCCGCACCACGGATCACCCGATCGGACCAGAGAACCGGCTGGACTTCCTCTGTCAAATGCTAGTTGGCCGCGACCTCAGTTGGCGGGGAACTGTGCCGGGCTGCCCGGGATTAATCCCCCTCAACCCTTCACAAGACACGGAGCAGCCCATGTCCGCCCTTTCCGGAAAAACCATCGCCGTCCTCGCCACCGACGGCTTCGAACAGGTCGAGCTGGACAAGCCGGTCGACGCCATGCGCGAGGCCGGCGCCACCGTCCACATCGTGGCGCCCGAGGCGGGCGACATCCAGGGCTTCGAACACCATGACAAGGGCCGCAAGGTCGGCGTCGACAAGACGCTCGGCGACGTCAGCGCGGACGATTACGACGGCATCGTCCTGCCGGGCGGCGTGATCAATCCCGACGCCCTGCGCCTCGAGGAGAAGGCCATCAGCTTCATCGGCGACTTTGCGAAAGCCGACAAGCCGATCGCCGCCATCTGCCACGGCCCCTGGACGCTGATCGACGCGGGCCTTGTCGAGGGGCGCAGGCTGACCTCCTGGCCCTCGCTGAAGACCGACCTTGTGAACGCCGGTGCCGACTGGGTCGACGAGACGGTGGTGATCGACGGCAAGCTCGTGACATCGCGCAATCCGGATGATCTGCCCGCTTTCTGCGACGGCATCATCAAGGTGTTCGCCTGATCCGTCGGCGGCGCGAACCGGGGATCCGGGCGTCAGCCCATCCCCGTCGCCCCGCGTTCTCCGGGAAACCATTGCAGACCGGGAGGTGTTGGGAAGGAACAGTTGTTCACGGAGACACACATGGAGCCGACCATCCTCTGGGCCCTTGTCATCATCGGCGGCCCGATCCTTCTCGGCATCGCGGCGCTCTGGGCCCGCAGCCGCGCGGCGAAACGCAATGCGCGGACTGACCCCGGAACGCGTGGCGACGACCCTTCCCGGGGTCTGGATGATCGGGATCGCGCCGAACTGCGATAGCCCGATCCCCCGTGCATGACGCCGCAGACCTGCTGCATGCCGTCATCGGCTACGAGGACGGCACGATCACCTGGTGGCAAATGTCCATCCGGGGCGTGCTCGTCTTCGCCGTCGGCATCCTCGCCGTGCGGCTGGCGTCGTCGCGCGCCTTTGGCAAGTGGACGCCGCTCGACATCATCTTCGCCGTGATCGTAGGCTCCAACCTCGGCCGGGCCATGACCGGCAGCGCGCCCTTCCTGCCGACCGTCATCTCCAGCCTGCTGCTGGTTGCCCTCCACGCCCTCCTCGCCCGGGCTTCGGCGCGATGGTCGTGGCTCAGCTTCCTGCTCAAGGGGGGGCGGATCCAGCTGGTCCACGACGGCCAGGTTGACGAGGCCGCGATGCGCCGCGCCGGCCTCGGCCAGGGGGATCTGGACATGGCGCTCCGGGCCCAGGGCCATTCTGACCTCAGCCGGGTCGACTGTGCCTATCTGGAGCGCAACGGTGACATCTCCGTGCTGGCGCGTCGGGACCGCCAGACCTGACAGCACGCGTTCGACAGCGACAGTCTGCCCGCGACGCGCTACGGAGCCGGGATGAATTCCGGTCCCGATACTTCTGCCGACCTGCTCTGGGACGACGACGGCACCCCCCGTTCCGGCCGCTTTGGCGACATCTATTTTTCGCCCGAGGACGGCCTCGCCGAGACCCGGGCGGTTTTCCTCGACGGCTGCGACCTGCCCCGTGCCTTTGGCGGTCGTGATCACTTCTGCGTGGCCGAGCTGGGCTTCGGCACCGGCCTCAACATGGCGGCCCTGCTGATGCTGTGGCGCGCCCATGCCCGGCCCGGCGCGCGGCTCAGCCTGTTCTCGATAGAGGGCTTCCCCCTGTCGCGCGACGAGGCCAGCCGGGCCCTTTCGGCCTGGCCGGAACTGGCGCCTGCGGCCGATGCTCTCCTTGCCGCCTGGCCGCCCGCCACGCCCGGAATACACCGGGTGGATCTGCCGGCCTTCAACGCCACCCTTGATCTGGCCGTCGGCCCGGTCGAACAGGGGTTATCCGGCTGGCTGGGCCTGGCCGACGCCTGGTTTCTCGACGGCTTTTCGCCGGCCACCAATCCCGACATGTGGTCCCCCGCGGTCATGGCCCGGATCGCGGCACTCAGCCAGCCCGGGGCACGGCTGGCCACCTTCACCGTCGCCGGGGCTGTCAGACGGGGTCTGACCGAGGCCGGTTTCTCGGTCGAGAAACGCCCGGGTCATGGCCGCAAGCGCGAGCGGCTGGAGGCGAGGCTTGCGGGCGACGCCGCATCGCCCGGGGCCCCGGACGACATTGTCATCCTCGGCGCGGGCATCGCCGGGGCCGCCCTCGCCCGGGCCTTTGCTGCCCAGGGTCTGACGATCGAGGTCATCGATGCTGAAGGGCCGGGCGCCGGCGCCTCGGGCTTTGAGGCAGCGCTCGTCACGCCCCGGCTCGATGTCGGCGACCTCGACCTTGCGTCCGGCTACGCCCGGGCGCTTGAGCGGGCGGGCCAGCTCTACGCACAGGTCGATGGCGCCGTGGTGGCCGAAGGCGTCCTGCAGCTGCCCGGCCGGGATCGCGACGTAGAGCGCCACCGGCGCATCGCCGAACAGGGGATCTGGTCGCCGGGCCATATGCAGGTCCGGTCTCCGGCGGAGGCCTCTGATCGGCTGGGCGAGCCCATCGGCCATGAGGCCCTGTTCATGCGGGACGCCCGCGTCATCCGCCCGGCCCGGGTGCTCGCGGCCTGGCTGCCCCGGGGCGTGACCCGCGCAGCCGTCGCGCGGATGGAGCGGGACGGCGAGGCATGGAGCCTGTTCGACGCAGACGGCGCCCTGATCCGGCGGGCGGCCTGCGTGATCGTGGCGACCGGCGCGGGGACCCGCAGCCTGCTGTCCCTGCCGCTCCAGCCCGTGCGAGGTCAGGTCGAGGTGGCCGAGGGGGTCACGGCCCCTGCTGCCCTGGCCTGGGGTGGCTATGCGATTCCGACGGGCGAAGGTCTGCTCTTCGGCGCCACCCATGATCGCGACGACGCGAGTGCCGATGTCCGCCCCGGTGACACCCGGCGCAACCTGGCGACTCTCGCCGCCGTCCTGCCGCAACAGGCGGAACAGGCGGGGCAGGCGCCCCTGCGGTCCCGTGCCGCCGTTCGCGCGACAACGCCGGACCGACTGCCGGTCGCCGGTCGGGCAGGGGACGGCCTGTATGTCCTGGCCGGTCTGGGCTCGCGCGGCTTCTGCCTGGCGCCCCTGCTCGCCGAGCACGTCGTGGCGCAGGTTCTGCAGCGTCCGTCCCCGCTCGCGGCGGCCATGGTGCAGCGGTTCGCGCCTCTGCGCCTTCAAGGAACCGAATTGTGATTTGTGAAACCGGGCGGCGCGGCGGACGTTGTCGGGGCATGACCTTGATGACCAACCTGCCCCGATCGCTCGCCCTTGCCGGCTCCGTGCTCGCTGTCTCCGCCTGTGCGCCGACGACCCCGTCCGGCGAAACGGTGGCCTTCAACGACCAGACCTGTTTCTCGCCATCACAGGTGCGCGGCTTCACCGACGGTCCGGGCCAGACCGTGTTCCTGAACGTCGGCCGCGACTCCTATGAACTGACCGTTTATGGCGCCTGCAACGGACTCAACAGTGCGCTCGGGTTCGCGCTCGAGCCCGATGCCGTCGGCGTGACCCGCCTGTGCCCCGGCGATGCCACCCGCATCGCGGTCCGTGGCGATGTCCGACCGGTCGAGTACTGCAGCGCCCGGGTTGGGCCGCGCATCAGCGGCGCGCCCGCCGAGGACTGATCCCGATCCGGAGAGACCCATGATCCGCGCCCCTGTTATCGCCCTCTCGGTACCTGCCCTGCTGCTGGCTGTCTCCTGTGCGCCCGCGCCGGAGAGCGCCCTGAGCCCCCGGTCGGCCGACGCCTGTTTCATGTCGGACCGGGTGATCAACTTCCGGGTGGGCCCCTCGCCCTCGGTCTATGTGAAGGCGCTGGGCGGCGACGTATATGAAATGCAGACGACCAGCTCCTGCCCCGGCATCGAAAGCGCCAACACCCTGGCCTTTACGCCGCTGGTCGGCTCCAGCAGCCGCACCTGCGTGTCCGATTCCCTCTCGGTCGATGTGGCCGTGGCCGGGGCCTCATCCAGTCGCTGCCGCGCCCGCGTGGTCCGCAAGCTGACGCCCGACGAGATTGCCGCCCTGCCGTCGCGCTACCGGCCCTAGTATCGGCCCTCAGCCCTTGGGCTTCTGGGCATAGCCCAGCCGCTGGTTCAGCCTGTCGATCAGGTCGATGGCTGTCTCGGCGATCACCGATCCGGGCGGATAGACCGCCGCCACCCCGGCATCCAGCAGAGGCTGCACGTCGGCGGGCGGGATCACTCCACCGACTACCACCATGATGTCCTCGCGGCCCAGCTTCTTCAGCTCGGCGATCAGCTGCGGCGCCAGTGTCAGGTGCCCGGCGGCAAGTGAGCTGGCGCCCACTGCATGGACACCCTTCTCGACAGCTTCCCTCGCGGCTTCGGCCGGCGTCTGGAACAGGGATCCCGCCGTAGCCTCCAGCCCCAGATCACCATAGGCGGTGGCCACCACCTTCTGACCGCGATCGTGGCCGTCCTGGCCCAGCTTGGCGATCAGGATGCGCGGCGGGCCGCCATCATTCTCGACAAAGGCCGCCACCATGTCGCGGGCGCGGCTGACCTTCGGGTCCTTGCCGGCTTCCTTGCCATAGATGCCGCTGACCGTCCTGACCGAGGCCACGTGGCGGCCGAAGGCGGCCTCCAGCGCGTCTGAAATCTCGCCGACCGTGGCCTTGGCCCGGGCCGCATCGATGGACAGGGCCAGCAGATTGCCGTCGCCCCGGGCACCGGCCGTCAGCGCCTCCAGCGCCGCCGTGGTCGCCGCCTCGTCCCGCTCGGCGCGCAGCCGCTTCAGCTTCTCGATCTGGGCCGCCAGCACGGCCGCATTGTCGACCTTCAGCACCGGGATGTCGTCGACCTGATCGGACAGATAGCGGTTCACGCCGACGACCGTCTGCTGGCCCGTGTCGATCCGCGCCTGGATGCGGGCCGCCGATTCCTCGATGCGCAGCTTGGGAATGCCGGCCTCAATGGCCCTGGCCATGCCGCCCAGGTCCTCGATCTCGGCCATGTGCGCGCGGGCCCGTTCAGCCAGTTCGTGGGTCAGCCGCTCGACGTAATAGCTGCCGCCCCACGGGTCGATGACGCGGGTCAGGCCGGTTTCCTGCTGCAACAGGATCTGGGTGTTGCGCGCGATCCGGGCCGAGAAGTCGGTCGGCAGGGCCAGAGCCTCGTCCAGAGCATTTGTGTGCAGGCTCTGGGTCTGGCCGCCCGCCGCCGCCATGGCCTCGACCATGGTCCGGCTGACGTTGTTGAACACATCCTGGGCCGCCAGCGACCAGCCCGACGTCTGGCAGTGGGCGCGCAGGCTGAGCGACCTGGGATTCTTCGCGCCGAATTTCGACACGGCCTCGGCCCACAGCAGCCGCCCGGCCCGCATCTTGGCCACTTCCATGAAGTAGTTCATGCCGATGGCCCAGAAGAAGCTGAGCCGCGGCGCGAACCGGTCCACGTCCATGCCGGCGTCCACGCCCGCCTTCAGATATTCGATCCCGTCCGCCAGCGTATAGGCCAGTTCCAGGTCGGCCGAGGCGCCGGCCTCCTGCATGTGATAGCCGCTGATGCTGATCGAGTTGAACTTCGGTGCGTGCTCGGCCGTCCAGGCGAAGATGTCCGAGATGATCCGCATCGAGGGCGCCGGCGGATAGATATAGGTGTTCCGGACCATGAACTCCTTGAGGATGTCGTTCTGGATGGTCCCGGTCAGCTGGGCGGGGGCGACGCCCTGCTCCTCGGCGGCGACGACATAGAGGGCCAGGATCGGCAGGACCGCCCCGTTCATGGTCATCGACACGCTCATCTGGTCCAGCGGAATGCCGTCGAACAGGGTCCGCATGTCGAGGATGGAGTCGATCGCCACGCCCGCCATGCCGACGTCCCCGGCCACGCGCGGATGGTCGGAATCATATCCCCGGTGCGTCGCCAGATCGAAGGCCACCGACAGCCCCTTCTGACCTGCCGCCAGATTGCGCCGGTAGAAGGCGTTCGATTCCTCGGCCGTGGAGAACCCCGCATACTGGCGAATGGTCCACGGGTTCTGGGCGTACATCGTCGGATAGGGGCCGCGATGATAGGGCGCGATCCCCGGCAGGCCATGGATGAAGTCCAGCCCCTCCAGCGCGCCGGCGTCATGTCGCGGCTCGACCGTGATGCCCTCCGGCGTCTGCCAGGGCGCGCGATCCGGGCCGGTGCCGGTCGCGCCGAGGTCCAGCTTCAGGCGGGTGAAGTCGGGGCGGGTCATCGGGCGGTCTCCCCGGTCTCGAGGTCTGCGGCGAGGGGCAGGGGAGGCAACGGCCGACAACCCTGCTCCGGGGGCGCTGCCTGCACCGCTGGCTCGGGCGCCACATTGACCGGGCGCGGGCTTTCGTCGACGAACCGGGTCACGCCCACCAGATGGACGTTGCCGCGCTCATAGTGCCTGACGAGCGCTGCCGCCGCCTCAGCGACGCGACCCTGTATGCCGCCCCCCGTCACCGAGGCCACCAGTCCGCCCTCGCGCTCGATCGTCTGGAAGGCCGCCCAGCCGGCCCCGGCCAGATCGCGGGTGCGGGTATCGAGGAACCATGACCCCGCCGCCGGATCGTCAACCCGGCCCAGATGCGCCTCTTCCATCAGGATCAGCTGCGTATTGCGCGCCTGTCTCAAGGCGAAGGCGTCGGGCTGCCCCGCCGCGCGGCTGAAACCGTCCAGCACAATCACATCGGCCCCGCCCACGGCGCCGGCGAAGCCCGCCGCCGTCAGCCGCAGCAGGTTGGGCCAGGCGTCCCGCGCTGCCAGCATCCGCCGCGACGACCGCGCCTCGATCACCGCCCCGGTCTCAGCGCCCCAGGCCCGGGTGAAGGTCCGCCACATCAGGCGCAGCGCCCGCACCTTCGCGAGGCCGTCGAAATAGGTCTGGTCCAGCGATACCCCCAGCACCATCCGCCGGAAGGTCTGCTCCGGAGACAGGCCCGCGCGACCAGCCGCATCGGTCAGGGCCACAGCGTTGGCCAGCACATAGCCGAGCTCCTGCGCCGCCGTGCCGCCCGCCTCATGCACCACCCGCCCGGAGGCGAGGAAGGCACGCGCATCGGGATAGGCCTCGGCATGACGCGCGGCCGTATTGCCGGCCAGCTCCAGATAGTCGGCCAGCGGACGGGCCCCCCCACCCTGCGCGACAAAGGCCGAAACCGGATCCATGTGAAAGGCCAGTTTCGCACGCGGCGAGCCCTTCGCGGCCACCGCCAGGGCATCGGCGGCCGCGGCCCCGTCCAGACCGGCATCCAGCGCCACCTCGGCCAGTTCCAGCTGAACCCCGGCCAGCGTCTGCGCGAGCGTGTCTGAATCCGAGGTCACCCCGCCCCGCACCAGCAGCGAGGCAGCGCCGCCCTCCAGCTGCGCCAGCGCCAGGGCGTTCAGTGCGACCGCATCATCGCCTTCCACCAGCATCCGCACATCCCAGGCCCTGCCGTCGGCGTCGGTGGCCCGGGGCGCCGCTATTGCCGCGCCTGCATTGGCCGCCGCATACAGCGGCCGCACGTCGAGGCCATCGGCATCAAGGTGCACCAGACTGGCCAGATCGCGGTCCTTGAGCGCCGCGGCGGCCAGCGCTTGCCAGTCGGAAGGGGAGGGCAGGGGAAAGGACGGGTTTGACATGGGGCCTCTATGGCGGAGGCGACCGCCGGTCGCAATTGTCTCCGCGCCCGGCTTTCCGTATGACGGACTCATACGGCTGCGGATTCTCCCTCTTCATGCTCCAGGTTCGACTGAAACCGCCCCCCTGTCCCGGTCGCCCGATGGCCACAGACTGCGGGTCATGCGGTGCCCGCGCTTTCAGCGTCTGCGCCAGTCTGGAGGGTGAGGACCTTGCCCGTCTGTCCGCCCTGGCCGAGCCGGTAAGGTTTGAGCCGGGACAGGCCCTGACCCGGCAGGGAGAGCGGGCCGACTATCTCTTCAACATAACCTCGGGCACGGCCCGGGTTCAGACCCTGCTGGCCGATGGCCGTCGGCAGATCACGGGGTTCCTGTTCGCCGGCGACTTCGTCGGGCTGGAGGCGGCGGCGCGCCACGCCGGCTCGGTCGAGGCCATAGAGCCGGTCACCGCCTGCCGGTTCTCCATGGCAGATTACCGCGCTCTCGTGCGCCAGATGCCGGCGCTCGAGGCCGTGCTGCTGGAACGGGCCGGTCACGAACTGGCCGAGGCCCGATCCCAGATCCTGCTTCTGGGCCGCAAGACCGCGGAGGAAAAGCTGGCCTCCTTCCTGCTTGCGCTGTCGGATCGGGACCCCATGCGGCCACACGCCGATGGCGAGCTCCGCCTGCCCATGAGCCGGACCGAGATCGCCGATTATCTGGGCCTGACCATCGAGACGGTCAGTCGCGTTCTCGGCCGTTTCAGGAGTGCCGGTATCGTGCAACTGGTCTCAGTCTCGGAGCTGCGCATCCTGCGACCGGAACGCCTCGCCCAGCTTGCAGACGGGGAGGGGTGATCGAGACCCTCCCGGCCGCTCGACGACTTCCAGAACCCGATCGCACAGGTCCACCCCTGCGGGCCGGTGGGTGATCAGCACCAGCCCCTGACCCAGCCGGTCCAGCCTGGCCCTGAGCCGGTGCAGCACCTTCTGTTCGGTCGGACCATCCAGGCCCTCGGTCGGTTCATCCAGAACCAGCCAGGGTGCCGTCCGCAGATAGGCCCGCGCCAATGTCAGCCGGCGTCGCTCCCCCCCGGACAGGAAGGCCCCGCCCGGTCCAACGGGCATATCCAGCCCCTTCGGCGAGGCGGCGACGCGCTCGGCCAGCGCCGCCTCCTCCAGAACCTCCCACAGCCGGGCCTCGGGCGCCTTCGGATCGGCCAGTCGCAGGTTTTCGGCCACGGTACCGTCCAGAAGGGACACCTCCTGCGCGGCATAGGCAAACAGGCCCCGGACATCGACCCCGGCCCGCGCCGGGTCCAGTCCCCCGGCCGAGATCTGGCCCTCAACCCCGCTCCTCAGCCCCATCAACTGTTCGATGAGGGTGGTCTTGCCGATCCCCGACGGCCCCTGCAGGCGCACCCGGGCGCCAGCGGCTATGTCCGGACGGCTCGCGAACAGCCGGAGGGCTGTCCCGGCCGGAGTCTGGACAGGGCCAGACAGGGCCTCGCCCATCAGGGGTTCGAGGCGGGCCGTTGCCGCCCGTGCTGCGCCGGCGTCACGCAGGGCGGTCACCAGTGACAGCGCCGCTTCCATGCCGGCTGCGGCGGCCAGGGCGGCGACGGCGATCAGCGGGGTCGCCGGCGGAACCGGGGACAGGCCCAGCGGCAGGGCGACAGCCGCTGCCAGCGTCAGGCCGGTAATGCTTCCTGCCCAGCTCATCAGATAGCCCGCCCGCCGGGTCAGGGTCACCGCAGCGGCATCGGCGGCGTCGGCGACCCGGGCGATCTCGGTGGTGGCCCAGTTTTCCAGGGACCAGGCCCGCAGTTCGGGCACGGCGGCCTCCAGCTCGGCCAGTCTGGCCTTCAATCGTCCCTGCGCCGCCTGCCTTTCCTCGGCCGCCGGCCGCACCCACCGCTCGGCGATCCAGCGGCTGCCCATCACCAGCACCGCTGCACCCACGATCAGGGCAATGGCCGAGGCGACGTGGGCCAGGGCCGCCATCGCTGCCGAGACCACCAGCCCCGCTCCCAGTGCCCAGGGCGCCGAAAGGCGGATGAAGCGGGTCTGGATGGCGTCCACATCCTCGATCAGCCGGGCCGAGGCTTCACCCGCTGCCAGCGTCCGGCTGACGCTCCGGCCTTCGGCCAGCCGGGCGTAGAGGCGCGGGCGTAGCCGGCCCAGTCCCTGCAGGGCGGCTTCATGGCCGGCGACCCGCTCGACGTAGCGCGAGCCCGTGCGCACGATGGCGAGAAGCCGGATCAGGGCGCTCGGCATCATATAGTTGAAGGCATGGGCGACCGCCGGGCCGGCCAGACCGGCCAGCGCCGCCGCCGTGATGAACCAGCCGGACAGGCCCAACAGCAGGGCTGCCCCGCAGGTCACGCCGATGGCGGCGACGGTCGCCATCGCCAGACGCGGCCGCTGGGCCCGTACCTCCGAACGGATCAGCGCTTCGAGCGGAGACATCGCCCGGTTCATAGCGCCACTACCCGGTCAGCCAGCGCCATGACGGCACGGGAGTGGGTCGCGACCAGACAGGTCCGCCCGCGTGTGGCCGCCGCCAGCGCCGGCAACAGCGCGGTTTCCGCTTCGGCGTCCAGATGGGCGGTCGGTTCATCCAGCAACAGCAGGGGGGCCTGTTTCAGCATCGCACGGGCGAGAGCCAGTCTGCGCCGCTCGCCCCCTGACAGGCCGCCGCCACGCTCGTCGATACGGCGCTCAAGATCCAGCGTCAGGCCGGCCTGCTCCGCCGTAGCCCGAATGAGATCATGCGAGGCTCCGGGCCGCGACAGGGCGATATTGTCGGCCAGGGTCCCGGGCACCACCACAGTGGTCTGTCCCATCCAGCCGATCTGGCCGCACCAGTCGGCCCGCGGCGACAAGGGATGGCCGTCCACCGTGACCTCGCCCGACGACAGTGGCGACAAACCAAGGAACAGGTGGAGCAGGCTGCTCTTGCCGGTGCCACTGGCACCGGTCAGGGCAATCACCTGTCCGGCCCGGACGTCCAGCTCGAACCCCGAGATCACCGGGGGCGAGTCGCCATAGGCGATGGCGACCTTGCGGAAATGCACAGCCGGCGCCCTTTCCAGCCGGGGCGCAGGCTGGCGGGGGTCTGCTTCCCGCCTTTCCAGCACCGGCACGACGGCCTCCGCGGCCTGCCGGTCATGATAGGCCGCCGCCATCCGCCGCAAGGGCGCATAGACCTCCGCGGCCAGCACAAGGGCGAAGACGGCCCGCCCGAGGTCCAGTGGCTCCGGGATCGGTACCGGCATCAGGTCCAGCAGCTGAAAGCCGCAGTAGACGGCGACGAGCGCCACGGCGAGGGCCGAGAAGAACTCCAGAATGCCGGAGGACAGGAAGGCGATCCTGAGCACGCGCGCTGTGCGTCTGGCCAGCGCGTCGGACGCACGCTCCACTTCCGAGGCCACCGTATCCGAGGCCTGAAAGGCCGCCACGGCGGGCAGGGCGCGGACCCGGTCCAGAAACAGCCCCGAAAGCCGCTCCAGGGCCTGGAACTGGTTCCGGCTCTCGGCTGCGGCTGCGGTTCCCGCCAGCCATAGGCTCATGCCGAACGGGATAAGGGTCAGCGCCAGGATCAGGGCTGACACCGGACTGGCCAGGGCAATGGCGATCAGCACCAGCACGGGCGCGGCAGCCGCCCCCATCCGGGCGGGCTCGAACCGGGCATAGTGGCCTTCCAGCCGGTCCACGCCCTCGGCGGCGGCAATCAGCCCCCCTGTCGAGGGGCGCAGGCCACTGAACAGGTCCGTCACCACGCCGGCGCGAACCTGTCCCTTGATGCGGGCCGCCACCCTTCCGCCGATCTCCGCCGCGCGCTGCGACACGAAGCCGCGCAGCGCCATGGCGGATACCATCAACAGAATACCGGTGACCATTCCGCCCGCCTGATCCGGCCAGGAGGTCAGTGTCAGGGCCAGACCGGCCGCAAATCCCACAGCGGGGAGGACGTCGGCGACTGTCAGGAGCGCGGCCAGACCCAGCATACGCCGATGCGGCCGGCCGGCCTCGCGCAACCAGCGGCGCGGCGTTGGGGTGGAGGGGGCTACTGCGGTCACACGTCCTTATAGCGGTTTTCGATCTCATCGCCCCTTGATCCAGATCAAGGCGCGACTCGCTTCAGGGCCGTAGGGCGACATCACACACGGCCATTGTGGCCATGACCAAGGGAGTGCCTGGTTCCATGATCGATCTGGCGGTCGTTGACCTGTCCCGCCTTCAGTTCGCGCTGACGGCTCTTTATCACTTCCTGTTTGTGCCCCTGACATTGGGGCTCAGCTTCATGCTCGTCATCATGGAGTCCATCTATGTGATGACCCGTCGGCCGATCTGGCGGACGATCACCAAATTCTGGGGCACATTGTTCGGCATCAACTTCGTGCTGGGCGTCGCCACCGGCATCACCATGGAGTTCCAGTTCGGCATGAACTGGAGCTACTACAGCCATTATGTCGGCGACATCTTCGGGGCCCCGCTGGCGATCGAGGGGCTGATGGCCTTCTTCCTCGAGGCCACCTTTGTCGGGCTGATGTTCTTCGGCTGGGACAAGATGAAGCCGGTCACCCACCTGTTCGTGACCTTCCTTGTGGCCCTGGGCACCAATCTTTCGGCCCTGTGGATCCTGATCGCCAACGGCTGGATGCAGAACCCGGTCGGCTCGACCTTCAACCCCGACACCATGCGGATGGAGGTCACCGACTTCATGGCCGTGCTGTTCAACCCGGTGGCCCAGGCCAAGTTCGTCCACACGGTTTCCGCCGGCTATGTCATCGCCGCCGTCTTCGTGCTCGGTGTGTCGGCCTGGTATCTGCTCAAGGGACGCCATGTCGGCTTCGCCAAGCGCTCAATGACAGTCGCCGCCGCCTTTGGTCTGGCCTCGTCCCTGTCGGTCGTCGTGCTGGGCGACGAGAGCGGCTATGCCCTCACCGACAACCAGAAAATGAAGCTGGCCGCCATTGAGGCCATGTGGGAGACCGAACCGGCCCCCGCCGGCCTGACCGCCGTCGGCCTGCCGAACATGGCCACGCGCCGCACCGACTATGAGATCAAGATTCCCTGGGTTCTGGGCCTGATCTCGACCCGCAGTCTGGACGGACAGGTCGAGGGTATTCTTCCCCTCGTCGCCGTCGCCGAAACCCGCATCGAATCCGGCGTGCTGGCCTATGACGCGCTGGAGCGGATCAAGGCCGACCCCCAGGACGTCACGGCGCGCGGCGACTTCGAGCTGCACCGCAACGACCTCGGCTATGGCCTGATGCTGCGCCAGTTTGTCCAGGATCCGCGCGAGGCGACCGCCGAACAGGTCCGGGCCGCCGCCTGGGCGACCGTCCCCAATGTGCCGGTCATGTTCTGGTCGTTCCGCATTATGGCGGGCATCGGCTTCCTGATGATCGGCCTGTTCGCCACGGCCTTCATCCTGTGCACCCTGCGCAAGCACGAAACCAGGTGGTTCCTGCGCCTCGCGGTGCTGGCCATCCCCCTGCCGTGGATCGCCGCCGAGCTGGGCTGGATCGTCGCTGAGGTCGGCCGCCAGCCCTGGGCCGTCGAAGGGGTTCTGCCGACCTTCCTCGGCGCCTCCAGCCTGACCGTGCCGCAGCTGTGGGGCACCATCATCGGCTTCACCGTCCTTTACGGCGCCCTGGCCGTGGTCGAGGTCGGCCTGATCCTCCGCACGATCAGCAAGGGCCCCTTTGCCGGACATGAAGACGCCGGCTCCGAACCCGGATCGCCCTCGGGCGAAACCGAACCCGCCACCGCCTGACCCGACAGACCCGGAGATCCGTCATGGAACTGCCTCTCGACTTCGCCACCCTCCGTGTCATCTGGTGGGGCCTGCTGGGCGTGCTGCTGATCGCCTTTGCCCTGACCGACGGCTTTGACCTGGGCGTCGGGGCCCTGCTGCCCTTCGTGGCCCGCAACGACAAGGAACGCCGCATGGTGATCAACACCATCGGCGCCACCTGGGAAGGCAACCAGGTGTGGTTCATCCTCGGTGGCGGCGCCATCTTCGCCGCCTGGCCCTTCGTCTATGCCGTCAGCTTCTCGGGCTTCTACCTCGCCATGTTCCTGGTGTTGTCGGCCCTGATCCTCAGGCCCGTGGCCTTCAAATACCGGTCCAAGCGGCCCTCGCCCAAATGGCGCAGCTTCTGGGACTGGTGCCTGTTCATCGGCGGCTTCGTGCCCGCCCTGGTGTTCGGTGTGGCCGTCGGCAATGTGCTGATTGGTGCGCCCTTCCGTCTCGATAGCGACCTTCGTTCCTTCTATGAGGGCAACCTGCTGGGTCTGTTCACCCCCTTCAGCCTGCTGTGCGGCCTGCTGTCCGTGACCATGCTGGTCCTGCACGGCGCCACCTGGCTGGGCCTCAAGGCCGAGCGCGGGCCGGTCCAGAAACGCGCCTTTGCCATCGGCACGGGCGCGGGCCTGCTCAGCCTGGTGCTGTTCGCCGTGGGCGGCGCCTGGGTGGCCTTCGGGGATCTGGGCTTCCGCATCGTCAGCGAGGTTGACCCGAACGGCTTCTCCAACCCCCTGCGCTCGACGGTCGAGGCCGCCGGCGGAGCCTGGATGGACAACTATGCGACCTGGCCGTGGATGATGATCGCGCCCGCGCTGGGCTTCCTCGGCACGGCGGCGGCCCTGCTGGGCCTGTGGCGTCGGTCCGAACCGGTGGCCTTCATCGGCTCCTCCGCGGGGACTGTCGGGATCATCTCGACCGTCGGCCTGTCGATGTTCCCCTTCATCCTGCCCAGCTCGATCGATCCCGCTTCCAGCCTGACGGTCTGGAATGCCTCGTCCAGCCACACGACCCTGTTCATCATGCTGGTGGTGACCATCATCTTCCTGCCGCTGGTCCTGCTTTACACCGCCTGGGTCTACAAGGTGCTGTGGGGTCGCTCGACGACCGCCGCCCTGTCGACCAATCCCGACCTCTACTGATCCGAAAGGCCTGAACGATGTGGTATTTTGCCTGGATCCTCGGCCTCGGCCTCGCTGTCCTGTTCGGCGTTCTCAACGGCCTCTGGCACGAGTTCCGCCTGTTCGATGAAGGCGATATCGGCGAGTCGCTCCCCGACCCCGAGGAGTGAGCAGGGGTCTGACAGCCGACGCCTGATCCGGTTCCCGGTGTTCCCGCTTGACTCCTGCATGGGGTCAAGCATTTTTAGAGAACAAAAAGGGAACATATGAAACCGGCCGTACTCCATCGCCTGCATCAGCAACTTGCCGCTCTTGAGCCGCAGGGGCGTCGGCCGGTGGCCCGTAGCGCCCGGGACATCCGGCAGGGTGAACTCACGGATCTTGTGTCCCCGGACAGTCTGCACGAGGTGCTGGCCTCGACACCGCTACAGGCTGTGGCGGCCCATGGCTTTGCCCTGGGGCTTGGTCTGGCGACGGCGGCAAGGATGTCCGGTCGTGCGATTGTCTGGATCCTCCAGTCGACGGGACGATCCGAATTGGGGGAGCCCTATGGCCCCGGGCTGGCCGCCTGGGGCCTGGATCCCGAATATCTGCTGATGGTGCATGTGCGCGACGCGGCGGCTCTTCTGGCGGCCGGCGAGGACGTACTGCGCAGTGGTGCCGCAGCCGTCGTGATCATGAGCGGCTGGGGCGAGTCGAGGGTTCATGGCCTGACGGCGAGCCGACGCCTGATGATGGCGGCCCGGACGGGAACCACACCGGGCCTTCTGGTCCGGGCCAACGCCACCCCTGCGCCCAGTGCCGCCCAGACACGCTGGTCCGTGACCGCGGCGCGATCCACGCCGCTGCAGGCCCAGGCGCCCGGACGACCCGCCTTTCGTGTCCGCCTGCTGCGCAGCCGGTCCGGCACGCTGCCCGGCGAATGGACGCTGGAGTGGGATCGTGAAACGCAGAGCTTCGCCCCTGCGTCGGCATCTGGCGGTCTGGTTTCCCTTTCTGCCGACCGACCGGTTGAGGCGTATCGCCCCGGACATACACGCGCAGCCTAACGCCCTGCCGGTCGTGCTGGTCGACAAGGATCGGGGCGCCCTGCGGCTGGCGTCCGTCTGCCCGGTCGCCCTGTCTCTGGGGCTTGCCCCCGGCATGACCCTGGCCGACGCCCGGGCCCGCGTTCCGGACCTGGAGGTTCTGGGTCACGACCCCGGGGCTGACGACCGTTTGCTGCAATCCGTGCTGGAAGATTTTGACCGGTTCACCCCCATGGCAGCCCTGGATCGGCCGCACGGGCTGATGCTGGATGTGACCGGCTGTGCCCATCTGTTCGGGGGCGAGGCAGGGTTGCGGAAGGCGGTTCTGGGCCGGGCCGGGCGTATGGGGCTGCAGGTGCGTCTGGCGCTGGCCCGTACGCCGCAGACAGCCCGGGCGCTGGCCCGGTTCGGTCCGGGCGGGATCGTACCCCGGGACCGGGATGGGGAGTGGGCGCGCCGTCTGCCGGTGGCCGCGACAGAGTTGGCTCCACGCGATCTTCAGGCCATTCGCCGGGCGGGGCTCATAACCCTGGGGGACCTCGATGACCGGCCCCGCGCGTCTCTGGCGGCCCGTTTCGGCGCGGACTTTCCCGATCGGCTGGATCGGCTGATGGGACGAAGGGACGCTCGCATCACGCCCTGGCGTCCACCGCCACCGGTCGTCGCGGACCGGATTCTCGCAGAACCGGTCACCGAGCTGGAGGGAGTCCACACCCTGATCGCCGACCTGCTGGGCGACCTGGCCGGGCAGCTGGAAACGCAGGGGCAGGGGGCGCGGCGCTTCAGTCTCGGCCTGTACCGCGTCGACGGCGAGGTCCGGCGGATTGTCCTTCGCACCGGCCGTCCCGTGCGGGACCCGGTGCTGGTCATGCGCCTGTTCCGGGAACGGCTGGCGGCGCTCTCCCGCCCGGTGGATCCCGGCTTCGGCTTTGACCAGTTGCGTCTGGGCGCTGCGGATCTGCAGACTCTCGCCCCCGCGCAGGCGACTTTCGACGGCCGGCCGGACCTTGCGGAAGCCCTGGAAGCCCTGGTGGATCGCCTCAGCGCCCGGCTGGGGCCCGAAGCGGTGTTGCGGGCCGAGCCGATGGCCTCGCACCTGCCGGAAAGGGCGGTGCGTCTTGCGCCTGCGATGGCGGCCAGGGCCGACGCCCGGGACTGGCCCCGGCCGGATCCGGATGTTCTCCCCCTGCGACCGCTCTATCTGTTCGACCCGCCCCAGCCGGTCGAGGCCATTGCCCTGGCGCCCGACAGTCCGCCTGCACGGTTCATCTGGCGACGGGCCACCCATCGCATCACCCGCGCCGAAGGTCCCGAACGCATCGAGACCGAGTGGTGGCGCGCGCCGCGCCATCGGGTCCGCGACTATTACCGGGTGGAGGACGAGGAAGGGCGCCGGTTCTGGCTGTTCCGTGCCGGTACCTATGGCGCGGAGCCCCCACCGCGGTGGTATGTGCACGGGTTGTTCGCATGACGCCGCCGGCCTTTGCCGAACCGGTTTCGGCCAGCAACTTCTCCTTCCTGAGGGGGGCGTCCCACCCCAAGACCCTGGTGCTGACAGCGGTTCTGAAGGGATATACCGGCCTGGGTCTGGCGGACCGCAACACAGTGGCGGGCGTGGTCCGGGCCTGGAGTGCCCTGAACCAGCTGCGCGAGGACGGCTGGTCGCCCCCCGAGAAGCTGCGGGACGGGGGATCTCCGGGAGAGGTGCACTGGCACGAGGATCCGCTGAACGATCCCGCCCGGGTCGATCTGGTCCGGGCGCGGGCAGGGGCCTTTCGTCTCCTGACCGGGGCCAGACTCGCCTTTTCCGACGGTACGCCGGACATCGTTGCCTATCCCGAGGACCGGGAAGGGTGGGGGCGGCTGACGCGGCTTCTGACCCTCGGCAACCGCCGGGCGAGAAAGGGAGAATGCCATCTGGGTCTCGGCGATCTTCTGAACAGCCCCGAAGGCCTGCTGCTGGTCGTCATGCCGGAGCGGCGGCTGGGCCCTCTGCCCGACCTGCTCGACCGGCTGGGCGACGCGCGTCCCGGTGCCGTCTGGCTGGGAGCGACCATGCCGCGCCAGGGCGACGACCGTCGGCGACTGATGGCCTTGTCCGCCCTGGCCGAGCGCGCCGGCACGCCCCTGCTGGCGACCAATGATGTCCTGTACCACGATCCGGCCGAGCGGGATCTCCAGGATGTGCTGACCTGTATCCGCGAGGGGGTCACGATCGATCAGGCGGGGCGGCGGCTGCTGGCCAATGCAGAGCGTCATCTGAAGTCGCCGGCCGAGATGGCCCGGTTGTTTGGTGACGCCCCGCACGCCCTTGCGGAAACGCAGACCCTGCTGGCGCGATCGACCTTTGACCTTGGACAGCTGCGCTATGAATATCCGGAAGAGCCGGTTCCCCCCGGACAGACCCCCCAGCAGTGGCTGGAGACGCTGGTCACCCGCCATGCCCCCGTCCGCTATCCGCAGGGGATCCCGGCCCGGGTCGAGGCCACCCTCAGGAAGGAGCTGGCCTATATCGCCGAGCGCGATCTGGCCCCCTATTTCCTGACCATCCACGACATTGTCCGGGAAGCCGAAAACCGGGGCATTCTCTGTCAGGGGCGAGGCTCCGCGGCCAACTCCGCCGTCTGTTATGTGCTGGGGATAACCAGTGTCGACCCGGCCCACCACGACCTGTTGTTCGAGCGCTTCATGTCCGCGGACCGCAACGAGCCACCGGACATCGACGTCGATTTCGAGCATGAGCGGCGCGAGGAGATCATCCAGTACATCTATGGGCGCTATGGCCGCGAGCGGGCCGGCATTGCCGCCACCGTCATCCGCTACCGGCCGCGCAGCGCCATTCGCGAGGTCGGCAAGGCGCTGGGCCTGACCGAGGATGTCACGGCTGCCCTGGCTGGCACCCAATGGGGCAGCTGGGGCACCGCCATTGCCGACGAGCGGGTTGAACAGGCCGGCCTGGACCCCGCCAACCCCATGATCCGCAGGGCTGTGGACATGGCGGGTCGCATCATGGGCTTTCCCCGCCATCTGTCCCAGCACGTGGGCGGCTTCATCCTGACGCGCGGGCGGCTGGATGAACTCGTGCCGGTCGGCAATGCCGCCATGGCCGACCGGACCTTCATTGAATGGGACAAGGACGACATCGACGAACTGGGTCTGATGAAGGTCGATGTGCTGGCGCTCGGCATGCTGACCTGTATCCGCAAGGCCCTGGACCTGATGCGTCTGCATGAAGGGATCGACCACGACCTGGCGACGGTCCCCGCCGAGCAGGCCGACGTCTATGACATGCTGTGTAAGGGCGACTCGATCGGTGTCTTTCAGGTCGAGAGCCGGGCCCAGATCAACATGCTGCCGCGGCTGAAGCCCCGCGTCTTCTATGATCTGGTGATCCAGGTGGCGATCGTGCGGCCCGGCCCGATCCAGGGCGACATGGTCCATCCCTATCTGCGCCGCCGCGCGGGCACAGAGCCGGTTGTCTATGCCAGCCCGGCCCCGCCCCATGATCCCTGTGAGCTGCGAAAGGTCCTGCACCGCACCCTCGGCGTGCCCCTGTTCCAGGAGCAGGCCATGAAGGTCGCCATGGTCGCCGCGGAGTTCAGCGACCGCGAGGCCAATGGCCTGCGCAAGGCCATGGGCACCTTCCGGGGGGACGGCACCCTGCACACCTATGAGGACCGCATGGTCGGGCGGATGATCGGGCGTGGCTATGATCCCGACTTCGCCCGGCGCTGCTTCGAGCAGATCAAGGGCTTCGGCTCCTACGGCTTTCCCGAGAGTCATGCCGCCAGCTTTGCCCGGCTGGTCTATGTCTCCAGCTATATCAAATGCCGGCACCCGGCGGCCTTCGCCTGTGCTCTGCTGAACAGCCAGCCGATGGGCTTCTACGCCCCGGCCCAGATCGTGCGGGATGCACAGGAACACGGGGTTCCGGTCCATCCGGTCGATGTCAACCACAGCCAGTGGGACAATACGCTGGAGGGTCCGGCCGAAGCCCTGGCCCTGCGGCTGGGCATGCGTCAGATCGACGGCTTCCGTCAGGACTGGGCCACGGCGATCGGGGATGCCCGCACCCGTCCGTTCGAAAGCCTCGAGGGTCTGATGCGCCGGGCGCGTCTGCCGGTCGCGGCAGTCCGCAAGCTGGCCGATGCCGATGCCTTCCGCTCGCTCGGTCTCGATCGTCGTGAAGCCCTGTGGGAAGCCCGACGCCTGCCGGAGGATGACGCCTTGCCCCTCTTCGCCGCCGCCAATACCCGCGAACTGGGCGAGGAAGCCGATGCCAACCTGCCCCGCATGGCGCTGGGCGAACATGTGGCCGCCGACTATCAGACGACCCGCCTCAGCCTGAAGGCGCATCCCATGGCCATCCTCCGCCCGACCTTTGACGCCGAGGGCCTGCTGACCTGTGCGGCGGTGGAGGCCAAGCGCTCCGGTTCACGCGTCAGGACCGCCGGCATAGTCCTGGTGCGCCAGCGTCCCGGCAACGGCAAGGCGATCTTCATCACCCTGGAAGACGAAACCGGCATTACCAATCTGGTCCTGTGGGTACCGACCTTCGAGGCCTATCGCCGCATTGTCATGGGGGCCCGCCTTCTGGGCGTGGAGGGCGTGGTGGAAAAGAGCGTCGAGGGCGTGGTGCACCTGATGGCCCAGAAACTGTGGGACCGGTCATCCGAACTCAACCGCCTCTCATCTGACCACGCTCCGGTCATCCAGCTGTCCGGCGCTGACGAGGTTCTCCACCCCCAGCACCCGCGGAACCTGAGGGTCCTGCCCGGCTCGCGGGATTTTCACTGACGCGGACTTGCCGGCAGACCCCCGAAGGCCGGAAAACGCCCCCCCACACATAACCCTTTCACAATTCGCGCAACTATGTATTTTCAAGAGGCGTTGCCTCCGGATGCAACCAGGGCCCGGCAAGATGGACAGTTCTGACGTGATCGATTCACCGCCTCCCCGGCCCCCGCGCCTCCATGATCGCGCGCCCGACTTCAGCGCCCGCACGACCCGGGGGGAGAAGCGGTTGAGCGACTATCGGGGCCGCTGGCTGGTCCTGTTCTCGCATCCCGCCGACTTCACGCCCGTGTGCACCAGCGAGTTCATCGCCCTTGCGCGCCGGCAGGCCGAGTTCACCGCCATCGGCTGCGAGCTCATGGCCCTGTCGGTCGACAGCCTTTATTCCCACCTGGCGTGGCTCAGGGACATCCACGACCGCTTCGGCGTCAGGGTTGAGTTCCCCATCATCGAGGATCCCTCGATGACGATCGGCCAGGCCTTCGGCATGATCGGTCCGGACTCCCCGGACAGCACGACTGTACGCGCGACCTTCGTCATCGATCCTTCGGGCATCATCCGTGCGATCAGCTGGTATCCCATGACGGTGGGCCGTTCGGTCGAGGAGCTGCTGCGGCTCGTCCAGGCCCTGCAGGCTGCCGATCGTGAGGGGGCTTCGACGCCGGCGGGCTGGACCCCGGGCCAGGCCCTGCTCGAGCCTGCCGCCACGGACCTGGACACGGCTCTCGGCAGCGGCGACCTGTGGTATTTCCGGGAGCGCGGCACGTGATCTCCGTCGACCCCGAGGTCATGGAACAGCTGAAGTCGAAAGCCCCCCAGGCTACCGAGCTTCTCCGCCAGCTCGCCAACCCCAACCGGCTCCTGATCCTCTGCCACATCGCCCAGGAAGAGCGTTCGGTGGGCCAGCTGGAGCAGGACCTCGGCATCCGCCAGCCGGGCCTGTCGCAGCAGCTTGCCGAACTGCGCCAGTCGGGACTGGTCAAGACCCGGCGTGAGTCCCGCTCGATCTTCTATTCCATCGCCGACGACCGCGCCGAGGCGGTCATGGCGATGCTGTACGAAATCTTCTGCAAGGACGCCCGGGCGCTGACCCGCAAGGTCCGCGATGCGGCTCCGGCGACCGTCCCGGGCGGAGAAGGCGATGCCGCCCGTTTCGCCCGGATCATTCCCGACCGCTGATTGCGCCGCACGCCCCGTCGACCGCCTCGACGAAGGCCGCGACATCCGGCTCGACGCGGTATTCTCGCCAGGTCGCGTGAGCGACACAGGCTACCAGCCCGTGCACCCGCAGCTTCTGCAGGTGCTGCGACACGCTGGACTGCGACTCGCCCGCCACCTCCACCAGTCCGGCCACCACGCAGGGCCCCCGGGCGAGGCGACGCAGGATCCGCCAGCGGACCGGATTGGCCATGGCCCGAAGCAGGCCGGCCACGACGGCGGCGTCAGGCCGGGCGGTCATCCCTCAGCACCACATAGATGGCCGGTATCACCAGCACGGTCAGCAGGGTCGACGAGGCCAGACCGAACAGCAGGCTGATCGCAAGACCCTGGAAGATCGGGTCGAACAGGATCACTGCCGCGCCGATCATGGCGGCCAGGGCCGTCAGGGCGATCGGCTTGAACCGGATGGCGCCTGCCTCGAGCAGGACCTCGCGCAGGGGCCTGCCGTCGCCGCCACTGTGGCGGATGAAGTCGACGAGCAGGATCGAGTTGCGCACGATGATCCCGGCCAGGGCGATGAAGCCGATCATCGACGTCGCCGTAAAGGGCGCGCCGAACAGCATATGGCCGATCACAATCCCGACCAGGGTCAGGGGAATGGGCGTCAGGATGACCAGCGGCAGCCGGAAGCTTTTGAACTGGGCGACCACCAGCACATAGATGCCGAGGATGGCGACCATGAAGGCCGCGCCCATGTCGCGGAAGGTGACCCAGGTGATCTCCCACTCGCCGTCCCAGAGGATCGAGGGCCGGCTCTCATCCTCCGGCTGTCCGTTCAGGCGGATGTCAGGCCGGGGCAGGTCGCCCCAGTCCGCCTCGCGGACGGCGTCTCCGACGGCCAGCATGCCGTAGATCGGCGCCTCGTACTGGCCGGCCAGTTCCGCCATGACCATGTCCACGTCGCGCCCGTCGCGGCGGTAGATGCGGGTCGATCCTGCTTCCTCGCTCGCCGCCACCAGCTCGCCGAGGCTGACCAGCCGCCCGCCCGACCCGGTCCCGGCTGCGGCCACCGGCGTGGCCGCCAGGGCCTCGTCCCAGGTCCGTGCCGACTGCGGCAGGACCACATTGATCGCCAGGGGGTCGCGGCCCTCGCCCCGATGGGCATAGCCGACGGTCTGGCCGCCCATGACGGCGCCGATGGAATCGAGCACGTCCCGCTCGCTGGCGCCGAAGCGCTCGATCTGGGCCCGGTCGGGGGTGAGGCGCAGGCGGGGCCGCGGCACACCGTAGCTGTCGTCGACGTCGACGATGAACGGCACAGACTGGAACAGACCCTTGAGCCGCTCGGCAACGGCACGCCGCGTCGCCGCGTCGGGGCCATAGACCTCGGCGAGCAGGGTGGCCATCACCGGAGGCCCCGGGGGCGCCTCCACGACCTTCAGCGAGGTGCCGGCGGGCAAGGCCAGGCCGTCCAGCCGCTCGCGCAGATCGAGGGCGATGGCGTGGCTGGCCCGGTCCCGGTGGTGCTTGGGCGCGAGGGTAATGGACAGGTCGCCCTGTTCGGGCTCGCCGCGCAGGAAATAGTGGCGAACGAGGCCATTGAAGTTGAACGGCGAGGCCGTGCCGGCATAGCTGTCGATGGCCTCGACCTCCGGGATGCCGCGGGCGATCGCGGCGGCCTCGCCCAGAATGCGCTGGGTGGTCTCGAGGCTGGTCCCCTCTGGCAGGTCGGCGACCAGCATGAGCTCCGATTTGTTGTCGAACGGCAGCAGCTTTACCGTCACCGCCTTCACATAGAACATCGACATCGACAGCAGGGTCGCGACGCCCACGACGATGAGAAAGGTCCAGGCCGACCGGCGCGTGGCGATCACCCGCCCGGCGACGCGCCGGTAGATCCGGCCCAGCCGGCCTTCGTCGTGGCCGGCCTCGGCGTGTCCGTCGGCAAGGGCCTTGCGCGCAAACCGCACCATCAGCCAGGGCGCGATGACCATGGCCACGAAGAAGCTGAAGATCATGGCCGCGGAGGCATTGATCGGAATGGGCGCCATATAGGGCCCCATCAGACCCGAGACGAACAGCATGGGCAGAAGCGCGGCGACCACCGTCAGGGTGGCGACGACCGTGGGATTGCCGACCTCGGCGACCGCCTCGATAGCCGCCTGGATACGGGGCCGTCCGTCGTTCATGCCCCAGTGCCGGGCGATATTCTCGATCACGACAATGGCGTCATCGACGAGGATGCCGATCGAGAAAATCAGGGCAAAAAGGCTGACGCGGTTGATCGTGTAGCCCATCAGATTGGAGGCAAAGAGGGTCAGCAGGATGGTGGTCGGGATCACCACCGCGGTGACCAGCGCTTCTCGCCAGCCGATGGCAAAGCCAATCAGGGCGACGATCGAGACCGTGGCCAGCGCCAGGTGGAACAGCAGTTCATTGGCCTTCTCATTGGCGGTCTCGCCATAGTCGCGCGTGACCGCCACGTTCAGGCCCTCCGGCAGGAGCGTGCCCTCCAGGCCCTCCACCCGGTGCAGCACCGCCTCGGCCACGACCACGGCGTTGGCGCCCTCGCGCTTGGCGATGGCCAGGGTGACGGCCGGCGCCTCGGTCCACTGGCCGGACTCCGACCGGGACCAGCGTGTCACCCGCGTCTGGTCGTCGGCGGGCCCGCGCACGACCCGCGCGACGTCGCGGACCGTGACCACCCCGCCCGACCCGGTCGGGACCTCCAGCAGTTCGATGTCCGTTACGGTTTCGGGCGTCCGCCCGGCAATGACAGATCGGACGCCGCCTTCCTGACGCACATAGCCGCCGGGCAGGGCACGGCTGGCCTGGCGGATGGTCTCCATGAGGGCGCCCAGCGACACCCCGTTCAGCGAGAGGCGGGCCGGGTCGGGCTCAACCCGGATTTCCTCGGCCTGGCCACCGACGACGAAGGTCCGGCCGACGTCCTCGACCTTGACCACCTCGGTCTGCAGCTGGTCTGCGAGTGTGCGCAGTGTGGCCTGGTCCCACCGGTCGCGATGGGCGTCGTCCGGCGAGAGCGTCAGGGTCAGCATCGGCACGTCGTTGATGCCCTTGGCCTGGACGATCGGCTCCGGCAGGCCCTGCGGCCATTGATCCATCTCGGCCCGCAGCTTCTCGTGAACGCGTACGACGGCATTGTCCGGATGCGTCCCGACCTTGAACCGTGCCACCACCATGACGCGGTCGTCGTCGACGAAGGTGTAGACGTGGTCCACGTCCGGGATGGCCTTGACGATGGTCTCCAGCGGCTTGCCGACCAGTTCGACGGCGTCGGCGGCGGAAAGACCGGGCGCTGGGGCGATCACGTCGATCATCGGCACGCTGATCTGCGGCTCCTCCTCGCGGGGAATGCTGATCAGCGCCAGGAGACCCACGGCGACGGCGGCCAGCAGAATAAGCGGCGTCAGCGGCGAGCGGATGAAGGCCTGCGTCAGGCGACCGGAAATGCCGAGGTTCATGGCGTGGCCCCTAGTGCGCCGCGGTGGGGCGCGTGGCGGGCGGGGCGACGCGATCGCCCTCCCGTAGCCCGCTCAGGATCTCGACCGTATCGGCATCCGGACCGGGCGCTGTCTGGACCGGCGTCTCCTGGCCGCTGGACAGTCGCACATAGTCGACGCCGAAGCGCGTCGAGATGAATCCCCGGGGCAGCACAATGGCGCGCCGCTCGCCGACCGGCAGCCGCACGCCGATCCGACGGCCGATCAGGGCGGCGTCAAGGCCTGAGGCGTCGATGTCCGCGACCACCTGCCCGCCCTCGACCGCAGGATAGACCTGGATGATTGTGGCCTGCACGGTCGCACCGCCGGGGCCGTCGGGCGCCATCTCCACCGCGCTCCCGACCCGCAGGGCCGAGGCCTGGCCTTCCGGCAGCTGAACGCGCACGACGAGCGGGCCCGAGGTGATCGTGGCGATCGACTGGCCTGGCATCACCACCGAGCCGACCGGCACATCAGCCACCAGTACCCGGCCGTCTCCGGGTGCCAGAATGGCACCCTGGGCCGTATATTCCTCGCTGGCCGCCCGCTGGGCCCGCGCCGCCTCCAGATGGCCACGGGCGCCGCGCGCCGCAGCCTCGGCCTGGTCCATCCGGGCCCGGGCATAGATGCCCTGTTCGTAAAGGGTCCGCGTCCGCGACAGGTCGGCCTCGGCGCGCTCGGCCTCTGCCTCGGCGGCGCGGACCAGCGCAGCATAACTGGCCGTCTCCAGATGACTGCGGGGATCGTTCACCACACCGATTACCTGTCCCGCCCGGACCATGTCGCCCTCGCGGACGGTCAGCCGGATCAGGGTGCCGCCTGTGCGCGCTGTGGCCATGCTCATGTCACGGGTCGTGATTTCGCCCGCGACGGGCTTCATGTCCGTGACCGTCCGGCTCTCTACCGTGACCAGCTGCCCTGCAGCGGGCCGATCGACCGGGTCGGATGTGTGCGGGGCTTCGCCACAGGCAGCGACGGCCAGCGCCAGTGTCGCTACGGCCGCAGGGAGAAGGCGGGGGAGGGGCATCCGTGCTGTCTCCGGGGGATCAGAGCGGCCGGCCGGTGGCCGGGTCGATGCGAAGGGTCGGCAGGTCGGCCATCTTCCACGCCCCGATGCCGCCCGCCAGATGACGGTCCGCGGCCAGTCCTGACAGGCGGCAGGCGAGGACCGCCTTCATCGAGCGCATACCCGAGCCGCACTGGAAGATGACCTTCGAGGGGTCGACCACGGCCAGCAGACTGACCGGGTCAAAGGTCGACAGGGGCAGGTTGAGCGCCCCGGCGATGCGCTCGGCCGCGAACTCGGCCGGCTCCCGGACGTCGACGATCAGGGCCTCGCCCGCCTGCTGGGCGGCAAGGGCGTCGCGGGCCGGGATGTTCTGGATCTCGGGGGCGTCGGTCATGGGGGCGTCTCCAGCCGGGGCTAATACCTATATGATTGCATATATTATATGTTAAATGTATAGGTCAAGCAGAACGGCCGGCCTGTCGTGGCGCGGCTGCGAGACATGAGGGAACTCCGATGGGCCAGGCTGACAAACCCCACATCGTTGTCCTGGGCGCGGGCCTGGGAGGATCGATCGCCGCCTTCGAGATCAAGGACGCCGTGCGGGATCGCGCGCGGATCACCGTCGTCAACAAGGGGCCCAGCTACAGCTTTGTCCCGTCCAATCCCTGGGTGGCCGTCGGCTGGCGGGACCGGGATGCGATCGAGGTGGACCTGCGCCCGGTCATGAAGAAGCGCGGGATAGGCTTTCTGACCTGTGGCGCGTCCAGGGTGCGTCCGGCGGACAATGCCGTGGACCTCGCCGACGGCGAGGCCCTGGCCTACGACTATCTCGTCATCGCTACCGGCCCCGAGCTGGCCTTTGACGAGATCGAGGGTCTCGGACCGCACGGGGGGTTCACTGAGTCGGTCTGCCACATCGACCATGCCGAAGCCGCCTCGGACGCCTTCGACCGGCTGGCCGCCGATCCCGGTCCGGTGATCGTCGGCGCCGTGCAGGGCGCCTCCTGCTTCGGACCGGCCTATGAGTTCGCCCTGATCCTCGACACCGAACTCAGGCGCCGCAAGGTCCGGGACCGCGTGCCGATGACCTTCGTCACCTCCGAACCCTATATCGGCCACCTCGGCCTCGATGGCGTAGGCGACACGAAGGGGCTGCTCGAGAGCGAACTGCGCCAGCGCCACATCAAATGGGTGACCAACGCCCGCGTGACCTCGGTCGAGCCCGGTCTGATGCACGTCGAGGAGGTTGCCGAGGGCGGCACGGTCAAGGCGACCCACGACCTGCCGTTCGCCTATTCGATGATGCTGCCCGCCTTCCGCGGCGTCCCTGCGGTCTATGGCGTCGACGGGCTGGTCAATCCGCGCGGCTTCATCCTCGCCGACAAACACCAGCGCAACCCGACCTTCCCGAATGTCTATTCGCTCGGCGTCTGCGTCGCCATCCCGCCCCTCGGTCCGACGCCTGTGCCGGTCGGAGTGCCAAAGACCGGCTTCATGATCGAGAGCATGGTCACGGCCATCGCCCACAATCTGAAAGACGAGATCGCCGGCAGGCCGCCGACGCATGAGGCCAGCTGGAACGCCATCTGCCTCGCCGACTTCGGTGACGGCGGCGTGGCCTTCTTCGCCCCGCCGCAGATCCCGCCGCGCAACATCAACTGGGCGGCCAGCGGCAAATGGGTCCATCACGCCTAGATCGCCTTCGAAAACGACTCCATCTCGAAGATCCGGCGAGGCGAAAGCGTGCCCTTCTACGAGAAGATGGCGATGGAC
>Ga0115011_10000555_pt1 | contig 29975 bp, 29 predicted proteins | sample TroAtlMetagenome_2_FD_88705 | JGI IMG/M metagenome (GOLD analysis project Ga0115011, IMG submission 88705) | Marine eukaryotic phytoplankton communities from Atlantic Ocean - Tropical Atlantic ANT8 Metagenome | ecosystem: Environmental > Aquatic > Marine > Oceanic | place: Tropical Atlantic...
ACCTTGCCGAACGGGCCGTCGGAGTAGACCAGGTCGTAGACCGAGTCGACGCCCTGCAGGTACATCGCCAGACGCTCCAGGCCGTAGGTGATCTCGCCGGTGACGGGATAGCATTCAACGCCGCCGACCTGCTGGAAATAGGTGAACTGGGTCACTTCCATGCCGTTGAGCCAGACTTCCCAGCCCAGACCCCAGGCGCCAAGGGTTGGCGATTCCCAGTTGTCTTCAACGAAGCGGATGTCATGCACCAGCGGGTCGATGCCGATGTGGCGCAGCGAGTCCAGGTACAGCTCCTGGATGTTGTCCGGGTTGGGCTTCAGCACTACCTGAAACTGGTAGTAATGCTGCAGGCGGTTCGGGTTCTCGCCGTAGCGGCCGTCAGCCGGGCGGCGGCTGGGTTGTACGTAGGCGGCGTTCCAGGTTTCCGGGCCAATGGCGCGCAGGAAGGTAGCTGTGTGGAAGGTGCCGGCACCCATTTCCATGTCGTAGGGCTGCAAAACCACACAACCCCGCTCTGCCCAGTAGCTTTGCAGGGCAAGGATCAGTCCTTGAAAGGTGTGGACGGCTGGATTGGTCTGAGTCACGTGTTTCACCAGGTCGGGCTGTGAAATTGAGAAAGGCCGAAGTATACAGTCAGAACGCCTGCGACATACAGGAAAGCGGCGTATTTACTGGTCTGCGCCGCAGAATGCGGCGACCCTTGCCTATCGCTTTGCGTGCTCATGGGTGCGCCACGGCCGAACGCTCGATGACCTGTCCAAGACGGTCGAAATCGATATTGGCGCCGGAGTTGATGGCGATCAGGGTATCGCCCTGGATGCCCTCCCGGCGTACGTACTGGCGTAGCCCGGCCACCGCCAGTGCCCCGGAGGGTTCGGTGATGGAGCGAGTGTCGTCGTAGATGGCGCGCACGGCGCTGCAGATCTCATCGTTGCTGACCGTGATTACCTCATCGACATAGCGCCGGCAGTACTCGAAGTTCAGCGCGCCGATCTGCGCGACGGCGACGCCATCGGCAAAGCGACCAACCTGGGGCAGCACCACGCGCGCATTGGCCGCCAGCGCGGCCTGCAGGCAGGCAGATTCCTTCGACTCGACACCGATCACCCGTACCTCCGGGCGCAGGTACTTGATGTAGGCCGCCACCCCGGCAATCAGCCCGCCGCCGCCAACCGGCACGAAGACCGCGTGCAGTGGGCTCTGGTACTGGCGCAGCAGCTCTACGGCGACCGTGCCCTGGCCAGCGATCACATCGGGGTCGTCAAAGGGCGGGACAAAGGTATAGCCCTGCTGTTCGGCCAGTTGCAGGGCGTGGGCCAGCGCCTCGGCAAAGCTCTCACCGTGCAGCAGTGCGGTCGCGCCGCGGGCGCAGACCCCCTCTACCTTGAGCCGGGGGGTGGTGGTGGGCATGACGATCAGGGCGCGCGCGCCGAGTCGCTGGGCAGCCAGCGCCAGGCCCTGGGCGTGGTTGCCGGCAGAGGCGGTGATGACGCCGCGTGCGCGCTCGCTGGGGGTAAGACGCGCAACCCGGGTATAGGCGCCGCGGATCTTGAACGAGAACACCGGCTGCAGGTCTTCGCGCTTGAGCAACACCTGATTGTTCAGGTTGGCTGACAGGCGCGGGGCAAATTGCAGCGGGGTTTCAAGCGCGACGTCGTAGACCGGGGCCGAGAGGATGCTGCCGACCAGCGCGCGTAGCTGCGCCGTGCCGTCGTCCTCGCTGAGGTCGGTGTCGGAAGTGGGTGTGGCTGTGGCGGTGTTCATGCTGTCTCCTGATGCGGTTGAAACCTCGGAGACAGTGCTGATTACCCGCCTCGGAGGCGGGTGGGGTCTGGACGCAAGCTAGCCCGCCGTTGCTGGAATGGCGGTAATAATCATGGCGGCGTTGAACAGGCGTGCGTTGGTCATAGGGTCGAATCTAGCGCGTGGGCGTGCTGGGCGTCAATCGTCGCGGGTCAGCACTTCCAGCAATTCGATCTCGAAACACAAATTGCTACCGGGTTTGATGTGCTCGCCGACGCTGCGTTCGCCGTAGGCCAGCGCTGCCGGTACGAACAGTTGGCGACGGCCGCCGACGCGCATGCCCATCAGGCCCTGATCCCAGCCCTTGATGACCCGGCCGGTGCCGATGACGCACTGGAACGGGCGGCCACGCTGGTGTGAGGAGTCAAATACGGTGCCGTCTTCCAGGGTGCCGGTGTAGTGGGTCGTAATCAGCGCGCCTTTGACGCACTCCTTGCCCTCGCCCACGCTCAGGTCGATGATTTGCAACTGGTCGCTCATGTGGTTCTCCGTGGGCCGATGTAAGATGGCGCTCAGGTGGCGAGTATAACTCTCAGGTTGGAGCAAAGGCATGAACCCGATGGACCCGGTGCGCTGCAGTTGGTGCAGTGATGACCCGCTTTATCAGCGCTATCACGACGAGGAGTGGGGCGTGCCCTGCCGCGATGCTGACAGCCTGTTCGAGATGTTGATGCTGGAGGGCTTTCAGGCGGGCCTGTCGTGGATCACCGTGCTGCGCAAGCGTGAGCACTACCGCCAGGTGTACCGAGGCTTTGATATCGACTTTATGGCCAATCAGACGGACGACGAGTTGCAGGCGCTGTTGCAGGATCCGGGCATCATTCGCAACCGCCTCAAGGTCTATGGTGCGCGGCGCAACGCCCGTGCCTGGCAGCGTTTGTGCGCCGAGCATGACCCGGTCGAGTGGCTCTGGCAGTTTGTCGGCGGCCAGCCGCTGATCCGACACGCCGCAACCTTGGGCGAGATTCCGGCACAGACGGACCAGGCCAGGGCGATGAGCAAGGCATTGCAGAAAGCCGACTTTACCTTCGTTGGCCCGACCATCTGCTACGCCTTTATGCAGGCCACCGGCATGGCAATGGATCACACCACCGATTGCCACCGCTACCCGGCCCTGGCTGTCGGCTGAGCCGGGTTCTCGCCCTGCCCGCCCGAGCGGCTTACAATGGCGGCTGATTTCTTGTTCGGAGCATTACCGTGGAGCGGTTGAAAGGCGCCATCATCGTTGGATTTCTCAAGCTGTTTTCCATGCTGCCGTTCAGCGTGGCACAGCGATTGGGTGCGCTGGTTGGCTGGTTGATGTGGAAGCTGCCCAACCGCTCGCGTGACGTGGTGCGTATCAACCTCACTCACTGCATGCCGGAGCTGACCGAGGCTGAGCTGAACGATCTGGTGCGTCGTACCCTGATCGATACCGGGCGCAGCTTTGCCGAGAGTGCCTGCGCCTGGATGTGGTCGCCGCAGAAGACCGTCAGCCTGATCAAGGAAGTGGAAGGCGAAGAGGTCCTGGCCAAGGCGCTTGAGGCCGGCAAGGGCGTGGTGGGCATCACCAGCCACCTGGGCAACTGGGAGGTGCTGAATCACTGGTACTGCCTGCGCGCCAAACCGATCATCTTCTATCGTCCGCCCAAGCAGAAAGCGGTAGATGAGCTGCTGCAGCGCCAGCGTACCCAGCTGGGCAACAAGGTGGCGGCGTCTACCCGCGAAGGCATCATCAGCGTCATGCGCGAAGTGCGCCGCGGCGGTGCCGTGGGTATTCCGGCCGACCCGGAGCCAGCGCTCAAGAGCGGCCTGTTCGTGCCCTTCTTTGCCACCCAGGCGCTGACCAGCAAGTTTGTGCCCAACCTGCTCAAGGGCGGCGAGGCCCAGGCGGTGTTCTTCCACTGTGTGCGGCTGCCGGACAACAGCGGTTTCAAGGTCATTCTCGAGGCAGCGCCCGACGGGCTCTACAGCCAGGATGAGTACGAGGCCGTGGCCTGCATGAGTGCGGTGATCGAGAGCTATGTGCGGCGCTGGCCGAGCCAGTACATGTGGAGCATGAAGCGCTTCAAGAAGCGGCCCGAAGGTGAAAAGCGCTGGTACTGAGCGGTAAGTCGCGCGCTTGCACTCTGGCTGCAAAACCGTCAACGGGCTATGTTAGTGTTCGCCAAGGTGATGATGTAATACGCGATGACTGGTGCTCATCAGGCGTATCTTGCGAAGTGAGGAAAGGGATTGGCCAACCAGCGACAGCATCCGCGCACGCCGATGAAGGCACAGATCAAGATTGCCCACCCGAGTTTTGGTGACGTGGTTGGTCACACACGAGACCTGTCCGACGGTGGCGTTTTTGTCGAGCATCCCGTGCTCGCCACGCTGCAGCCCGGTGATGAGGTCACCGGGCAGGTGCAGGGCATGCCCTTCGAGGCGCCGATTTTGCGCATGCAGGTGCAGCGGGTGATCGCCGGCGAAGGGGCTGGTCTGGCCTTTATCGACGAGGCCTGATCTGACGGTCGGCGCGCTAGCGCCGCCAGAACATCGGTGACAGCAGCACCAGCAGGGTAAATACTTCAAGACGCCCCAGCAGCATGGCAAAGCTCAACACCCACTTCACCCCGCCATCCAGATTGCCGTAGTGCACCGCCACCTCGCCCAGACCCGGGCCAAGGTTGTTGATGCAGGCGGTCAGCGCCGAAAAGGCGGTGACAAAGTCCAGACCGGTACCCAGCAGGATCAGGAACAGCATCGCGAAGGTAAACACGTAGACCGCGCAGAAGCCCCAGACGGTTTCTACCACGCGATCCGGCACCGGGCTGTTGCCCAGCTTGACCGGAAAGATTCCGCGCGGATGCAGCAAGCGCTTGATCTCCCGCTCACCCTGTTTGTACAGCAGCAGCACGCGAATCACCTTCATGCCGCCGCCGGTAGAGCCGGCGCACGCACCGATGAAGCTGGCGTACAACAACAGGTACGGCAGCAGGGTCGGCCAGGTTGAGAAGTCGGTGACGCCGAAACCGGTGGTGGTGGCGATCGACACGGTTTCGAAGGCGGCGTAGCGCACGGAGGTCCAGACATCGTGGTGCTGATAGTGCACCAGCACCGCAAAGCAGATGATGAACAGCGCCAGAATCACCAGCACGTAGGCCCGGCATTCCGGATCCTGCCAGTAGTTTTTCAGCGAGCGGAAGCGCCAGGCGAGAAAGTGCAGCGCAAAGTTGATGCCCGAGATCAGCATGAACAGGATGCAGATCGCCTCGATCAGCGGGCTGTTGTAGTAGCCGATGCTGGCGTCGTGGGTCGAGAAGCCACCGATGGCGACGGTCGAGAAACTGTGGCCGATGGCGTTGAACAGATCCATGCCGGCGGCCCAATAGGCCAGCGCACAGGCCACGGTCAGGCCGGCGTAGATGTACCAGAGCACCTTGGCGGTTTCTGCAATACGCGGGGTCAGCTTGTTCTCTTTCAGCGGGCCGGGCATCTCGGCGCGGTACAGCTGCATGCCGCCCACGCCCAGCATCGGCAGAATGGCCACCGCCAGCACGATGATCCCCATGCCGCCAAACCACTGCAGCTGCTGGCGGTAATACAGCAGCGCCCGCGGCAGCGTATCCAGCCCGGTAATCACCGTGGCGCCGGTGGTCGTCAGCCCCGAGAAGGACTCGAACACCGCATCGGCGACGGTCAGGTCGGGCATATCCAGCAGCCACAGCGGCACGGCCCCGAACAGGCCGAGAACCAGCCAGAACAGAACGGTAATCAGATAGCCGTCACGGGTACGCAGCTCCGCGCGCTGTCCGCGCACCGGCAGCCAGATGCAGGCACCGGCGATCATGGTGATGACAAAGGCGCTGAGGAAGGCGTTCATCGCCTCCTCGTGGTAGTACAGCCCAACTGCTGCGGCCGGCAGCATGCTGGTGGAGAAAAGCATCAGCAGGATGCCGATGATGCGCTGTATCTGCGGATACTGCATTCCGGGGCGCCTTAGAGAAAGGTCAGTCCGACCTGGAACAGACGCTCCACATCGCGAACATGTTTTTTATCGATGACGAAGAGGATGACGTGGTCATCCGACTCGATCACGGTGGAGTCGTGGGCAATCAGTACTTCGTCATCGCGCACGATGGCGCCGATGGTGGTGCCCGGCGGCAGGTCAATCTGGCCGACCGACTTGCCGACCACCTTGGAGGAGCGGCCGTCGCCGTGGGCGACCACCTCGATGGCCTCGGCCGCCCCCCGGCGCAGGGAGTAAACATTGACGATATCGCCCCGACGCACGTGGGTCAGCAGCGTGCCGATGGTCGCCTGCGAGGGTGAAATGGCAATGTCGATCTCGCCGCCCTGCACCAGATCAACGTAGGCCGGGTTGTTGATCAGCGTCATCACCTTGCGCGCGCCCAGTCGCTTGGCCAGCATCGACGACATGATGTTGGCCTCATCGTCGTTGGTCACGGCGCAGAAGATATCGACGTCCTCGATATTTTCCTCGATCAGCAGCTCGCGATCCGAGGCGCTGCCGTGCAGTACGACCGAGCGGTCGAGATTTTTCGACAGGTAGTCGGCGCGGGCCTTGCTGGCTTCGATGATCTTGACCTGATAGCGGCTCTCGATGGCCTCGGCCAGGCGCTCGCCGATATTACCGCCGCCGGCGATCACCACCCGCTTATGGGTCTTCTCGACGCGTCGCAGCTCGCTCATTACCGCGCGAATGTCGCGGGTGGCGGCGATGAAGAACACCTCGTCATCGGCTTCGATGATGGTGTCACCCTTGGGAATGATCGGGCGGTCCTTGCGGAAAATGGCCGCCACCCGCGTATCCACGCCGGGCATGTGCTGGCGTAGAAAGCGCAGCTCCTGGCCGACCAGCGGACCGCCGTAGTAGGCGCGTACCGCCACCAGCTGGGCCTTGCCCTCGGCGAAGTCGAGCACCTGCAGCGCACCGGGGTTCTCGATCAGGCGTTTGACGTAGTTGGTCACCACCTGCTCGGGGCTGATCAGCACGTCGATCGGCACAGCCTCGTTGTGGAACAGGCCGCCGCGGGTCAGATAGGCCGATTCGCGCACGCGGGCGATCTTGGTCGGGGTGCGAAACAGGGTGTAGGCCACCTGGCAGGCGATCATGTTGGTTTCGTCGCTACTGGTGACGGCGATCAGCATGTCGGCATCATCGGCACCGGCCTGGCGCAGCACCGTGGGGAACGAGCCCTTGCCATGCACGGTGCGGATATCCAGGCGGTCGCCCAGTTCGCGTAGCCGCACGTTGTCGGTGTCGATCACGGTGATGTCGTTGGCTTCGCTGGCCAGCTGCGCTGCCAGGCTGCCGCCGACCTGACCGGCACCGAGAATGATGATCTTCATGCCGCAGACTCCCTGTTCTTCTGTTGCGGGCTGGCACTGAGCTTGATCAGGCGGGCCAGGTAAAAACCGTCGTGCCCGTCTGCCTGCGGCAGCAATTGGCGACCACAGGGCTGCACGATACCGTAGTCAGCAACGATATCCAGCGCGCGGGCACCGGGCTGGCGCGCGAGAAACGCCTCGACCACCTCGGTGTTTTCCTGCGGCAGCACCGAGCAGGTGGCGTACACCAGGATGCCGCCTACCTCCAGCGTAGGCCATAGGGCATCGAGCAGCTCGCCCTGCAAACTGGCCAGTGCGGCGATATCCGCGGCCTTGCGGGTCAGCTTGATGTCCGGATGGCGGCGAATCACGCCGGTGGCCGAGCAGGGTGCGTCCAGCAGGATACGCTGGAAGGGCGTGCTGTCCCACCACTGGTCAACGTCTCGACCGTCGGCGGCGATCAGTTGTGCTGCCAGCTGCAGGCGCGTGAGGTTCTCCTCTACCCGCTTGAGCCGCGCCGGCTCCAGATCCAGGCCGACCACCTCGGCCAGATCGGACTGCTGCTCCAGCACCTGACAGGTCTTGCCGCCAGGGGCGCAGCAGGCATCCAGCACGCGTAGACCGGGTTTGAGATCGAGCAGCGGCGCCGCCAGCTGAGCGGCTTCATCCTGCACGCTGACCAGCCCGTCGGCGAACCCGGGCAGCTGCTGGACGTCGCAGGGGCTGGCCAGCTGAATGCCGACCGGGCTGAAGGAGCAAGCAGTGGCGGCGATGTTCGCCTCGGCCAACTGCTGCAGGTAGGCGTCACGGCTCTGCCGGCGCACATTCACCCGCAGGGTCATGGGCGGATGCAGGTTGTTGGCGCTGGTGATGGCGTCGAGTTGCTCAGGCCAGGCGCGTTGCAGGCGCTTGTACAGCCAGCCCGGGTGGGCGCACCGCTGCGAAGGCGAGCTATCCACGGCGGCCAGCAGCGCCTCGCTATCGCGTTGCACGCGCCGCAGTACGGCGTTGAGCAGGCCCTTGGCCCAGGCTTTGTCCAGGCTGACCGCCGCGTTCACGGTTTCGGCGATGGCGGCGTGGGCCGGCACCCGCAGGTACAGCAGCTGGTACAGACCGATCAGCAGCAGCGCGTGCAAATCCTGATCGGCGGGTTTCATGGGTTTGTTGAGCAGCTCGCGGGCCAGCGCTTCGAGGCGGTTGTACCAGCGGGCGGTGCCAAAGGCCAGCTCTTGCACCAGAGCCTGATCGCGCGGGGCAACGTTCTTCTGTTGCACCGGCAGACTGCCGCCAAGTGAGGCCTTGCCGGCCAGCACGGCAGCCAGGGCGCGGGCCGCCGCAGCGCGCGGATTCACTGGCCGTTACCCAGCAGCAGGCCGGGCGCAAACTGCTCGCGGCGAGCGTTGTAGAGGTCGGCAAAGGCCAGCGGCTTGCCGCCGGGCAGCTGCAGGCGAGTCAGGCGCAGTGCGCCCTCGCCGCAGGCCACCAGCAGCCCCTGCTTCTCGCAAGCCAGCACCTGGCCGGGCCCTCCCTGCCCTTCCTCGACCTGCGCAGCCCAGACCTTGAGCGGCTTGCCATCCAGCTGCGCGTGGGCCAGCGGCCAGGGAGTGAAGGCGCGGATCAGACAGTCCAGCTCGCGTGCCGGGCGCTGCCAGTCGATGGCGGCCACCTGCTTGTTCAGTTTGTGAGCGTAGGTGGCCAGGGCATCATCCTGCACCTCGCCTTGCAGCGAGCCGGCGGCCAGGCCGTCGATGGCCTGCAGCACCGCCGGCGGACCCAGCTCGGCCAGGCGGTCATGCAGGCTGCCGCCGGTGTCATCGGCGCTGATCGGGGTGCTGACCTTGAGCAGCATGGGGCCGGTGTCCAGCCCGGCTTCCATTTGCATCACGGTGACGCCGGTTTCGCGGTCGCCCGCCTCGATGGCGCGCTGGATCGGCGCCGCGCCGCGCCAGCGCGGCAGCAGGGAGGCGTGGCTGTTGATACAGCCCAGGCGTGGGATGTCCAGCACCGCCTGCGGCAGGATCAGCCCGTAAGCCACCACCACCAGCAGGTCCGGCTTGAGCGCGGCCAGCGCCTGCTGGTCCTCGGCGGCACGCAGCCGCTCGGGCTGCATGACCGGCAGGTTGTGGGCCAGCGCCAGTTGCTTGACGGCGCTCATGGCCAGTTTCTGGCCACGGCCAGCGGGTCGATCGGGCTGTGTGTAGACGCCAACAATGTTGAGTTTGGCGTCAATCAGCGCCTGCAGGTGGGCGGCGGCAAACTCGGGCGTGCCGGCAAAGACGATGCGTAGATCGGATGCGTTCATGGAAATCCGTAAAGAAAAGGCTTGCCGAAGCAAGCCTTGATACCCGGTGACAGATCAGGCTTGCGCCTGGCTGCGATGGATTTTCTCCAGCTTCTTGCGAATGCGGTCACGCTTGAGGTTGGACAGATAGTCAACGAACAGCTTACCGTTGAGGTGATCGCACTCATGCTGGATGCAGACAGCTAACAGGCCGTCGTAGACCTCGTCAAAGGCGTTGCCGTCACGGTCCAGTGCCTTGACGCGGACGCGCTCCGGGCGCTCGACGTTTTCGTAGAAGCCGGGTACCGAGAGGCAGCCTTCCTGCATCTGCTCCAGATCCTCGGTCAGCGGCTCCAGCTCGGGGTTGATGAACACCCGTGGTTCGGACTTGTCCTCGGAGATGTCGATCACGACGATGCGCTCATGCACGTTGACCTGGGTCGCCGCCAGCCCGATACCGGGAGCGTCATACATGGTCTCGAACATGTCGTCGACAAGCTGCTGGATTCGCGCGTCCACTGCTGCCACCGGCTTGGCGATGGTACGCAGCCGTGGGTCGGGAAACTCCAGTATGTTCAATATCGCCATGGGGTTTGTACCGCTTTGTCTGGAACAAATCTAAATTGTGCTGCTAAGATGATGAGCAGCTTGGAAATAAAGCGGGTCTAGCGTGTGGGAGCACGTCGCCAGGCCTGGATGCTGGCCTCTATAATAAAGGGATTCGTGTCATGAGGAAAACACTACTCGGCCTCGTGTTGCTCGCGGCGAGCGTATGGGTGCAGGCGCAAGAGCCTGTTTTCAAGGAAGATCATCCGGATACTTACACGGTGGTCAAGGGTGATACCCTGTGGGATATCTCGGGACGTTTTCTTCGTCTGCCCTGGAAGTGGCCGGAAATCTGGCACGCCAACCCGCAGATATCCAACCCCCATCTAATCTACCCCGGTGATGTGATCTCCCTGGTCTACATCGACGGTCAGCCTCGCCTGATGGTCAACCGCGGTAACGGCGGCACCATCAAGCTGTCACCACAGGCCCGCGTGAAGCCGATTGCCGAGGCCATTCCGACCATTCCGCTGGATGCCATCAACGCCTTCCTGCGTGCCGGTCGCATCATCGAGGATGAAGCCATCATCGAAAACGCGCCTTACGTAATTGGTGGCGAAGCCGAAAGCGTGGTGCTGGGTGCGGGCAACAAGGTGTACGCCCGTGGTGATTTCTCCGACAACGTCCCTGCCTACGAGTTCTATCGTCGCGGCAAGACCTACGTTAACCCCGAAACCAGCGAGTTCCTCGGTATTCACCTGCAGGAAATCGGCAACGGCACCGTTGCCGCCGTTGAGGGCGACATTGCTACCCTGAACGTCACCCGCAGCCGTCAGGAAGTCCTGGTTGATGATCGTCTGCTGGAATCCGAAGAGCGCGCCGTGGCGTCGACCTTCTTCCCCAGCGAGCCGAGCCAGGAGATCAACGGCCTGATCATGGATGTGCCGAATGGCGTGACCCAGATTGGCCAGTACGATGTGGTGCTGATCGACAAGGGCGAGCGTGACGGCCTGACCGTTGGCAACGTGCTGGCGATCTACAAGACCGGTGAAGTGGTGCGTGACCGCGTCATGAACGAGCGCGTGCAACTGCCCGCCGAGCGTGCCGGTCTGCTGATGGTGTTCCGTGCCTACGACAAGATGAGCTACGGCATTGTGCTGCAAGCCAGCCGCCAGATGGCAATTCTTGATCAGGTTCGCAACCCCTGAATCAAAACGCTGTGACAAGGCCGCCTTCGGGCGGCCTTGTTGTTTAAGCTCTGTCGTTTCCTTCTGATCAGGGACGACCCATGCCCCACGACCTGTCCGCCGAGCGGCAGGCCTGGTTGGCGCTGATGCTGCTAGACGGCGTTGGCCCGCGTTTTTTCCAGCGCTTGCGCTCCCTCGCCTTATCCTCCACCGACTTTCTGATTGCTCGCCCCGAGACGCTGGCACCTTTGCAGATGGCCGCATCGACCCTCGCCGATCTGCGCCGCTGGCAGCGGGGTGATGCCGAGCTGCACCAGCGTCTGCAGATGGCGCTGCAGTGGCAGAGCCAGGAGGGCTGCCAGTTGCTGTTTGTGGATGACCCCGAATATCCGCCGCTGCTGGCGGCCATCAGCGACCCGCCGCCGGTGCTTTTTGTGCGCGGCAACGCAAGCGCCCTGCACGACCCGCAAATCGCCATGGTCGGCACCCGTCATCCCAGCCCGCTCGGTGCTGAAACAGCCCGGCGCTTTGCCCACAGTTTCACCGCCAGCGGGCTGACGGTGACCAGCGGTATGGCGCTAGGTGTGGACGGTGCCTGTCATCAGGGCGCGCTGGATGCGGGCGGGCAAACGGTCGCGGTCTGGGGGACCGGGCTGGACAACTGTTATCCGCGTCGGCACCGCAAGCTGGCCGAGGCGATTGTTGAGCACGGCGGCGCGCTGGTGTCCGAGCTGTGGCCGGATGCCGGCCCGCATCCGGCGCAGTTTCCGCGCCGTAACCGCATCATCAGCGGCTTGAGTCTGGGCACGCTGGTGGTCGAGGCGAGCCTCAACAGCGGCTCGTTGATCACCGCGCGATTGGCGCTGGAGCACAACCGTGAGGTGTTTGCCATGCCGGGCTCGATTCACAACGTGCAGGCCCGTGGCTGCCATCGCCTGCTGCGTGAGGGCGCCTGCCTGGTCGAGCAGGTGCAGGACGTGCTGGATGCCCTGCGGTTGCCGTTAACGGCGGCGCTGGAAGAGCCGGACAGCACAAGGCCGGGCTCCCCGGATACCCCGCTCTGGCGCTGGCTGGGCACGGATCCGGTCAGCCCGGACTGGCTGGCTCAACAGTCTGGAATCGGGGTATCCGAGGTGCTGCAGCAATTGCTCGACCTGGAGCTGGATGGCCAGGTGCTGGCTTCGCCGGCCGGCTATTGTCGTCGCCAGCCTTGAGCCGCCGCGCCGCCTCGGCTACTGTCGCAGGCATTGAATAACGGTGGAGTTCACATGCTGGCTAACTGGCGCATTACCCGTCTGAACCGTTTGCTGCAGGCAGGCGGTGTGATTGCCTATCCGACCGAGGGCGTCTGGGGGCTGGGCTGCAATCCGTGGAATGGTGCGGCGGTAGAGCGCTTGCTCGACCTCAAGCAGCGGCCGGTGCACAAGGGGCTGATTCTGATTGCCGGCGAGATTGAGCAGTTCGACTTCCTGCTCTGGGACCTGCCGGACGCTCAGTTGGCCAAGCTGCGGCTGTCCTGGCCGGGGCCGAACACCTGGCTGGTGCCCCATCAGGGGCGCCTGCCTGAATGGATTACCGGTGCTCACGATACCGTCGCCCTGCGGGTAACCACGCACCCCATCGTGCGTCAGCTGTGCGCTGTCGCCGGGCCGCTGGTGTCGACCTCGGCCAATCCGGCTGGCCGCCCTTCGGCGCGTTCGCGGCTGCGGGTCGAGCAGTATTTTCACGGTGAGCTGGATGCCGTGGTGCCCGGTGCGTTGGGTGGCGCGCGTAATCCCAGTATCATTCGCGATCTGCAAACCGACCAAGTCATACGCGGCGCCTGAGCCGCCCGGAGAGATTCCACGTGAAACAGGACCAACCCAGCGCCGCCGATGTTGCCGCGGTAAAAGCCTATCTGATGGATCTGCAGGACCGTATCTGCACCGCCCTGGCGGCGGCAGACGGACGCGAGCAGTTCATCGAGGACGCCTGGGAGCGGCCCGGTGGCGGCGGTGGCCGCTCGCGGATCATCACCGAGGGCGCGCTGCTGGAGAAGGGCGGCGTCGGCTTTTCCCATGTTTTTGGTGACGGCATGCCGCCCTCGGCTACCGCGCACCGCCCGGAACTGGCGGGTCGTCATTTCCAGGCCATGGGCGTGTCGCTGGTAATGCACCCGGAAAACCCCTTCGTGCCGACCTCGCACGCCAATGTGCGGTTCTTTATCGCCGAGAAAGACGGCGCCGATCCGGTCTGGTGGTTTGGCGGCGGCTTCGATCTGACGCCCTACTACGCCAGTGAGGAAGACTGCGTGCACTGGCACCGCGTCGCCCGCGACGCCTGCGCACCCTTCGGTGATGATGTGTATCCGCGCTTCAAGACCTGGTGCGACGAGTATTTCTACCTCAAGCACCGTGGCGAGGCCCGGGGCATTGGCGGCCTGTTCTTTGATGACCTGAACGACTGGGGTTTCGAGCGCAGCTTCGCCTTCCTGCGCGCCATTGGCGACGCCTATCTTGAGGCCTATCTGCCGATTCTCGAGCGCCGTCGCAGCAGCGCCTGGACGCCCGAACAGAAGCAGTTCCAGGAATTCCGCCGTGGCCGCTACGTCGAGTTCAACCTGGTCTACGACCGTGGCACCCTGTTCGGTCTGCAGACCGGCGGGCGCACCGAGTCGATCCTGATGTCGCTGCCGCCGACCGTGCGCTGGGGCTACAACTGGCAGCCGGAGCCGGGTAGCCCGGAAGCCGAGCTGACCGAGCGCTACCTCACCCCGCGTGACTGGCTGGCAGGAGACGCCTGATGGACCGTTACGCCGTTGTCGGCAACCCGATCGAGCACAGCAAGTCGCCGCTGATCCACGCCATGTTCGCCGAGCAGACCGGCCAGCAACTGGAGTACGGCAAGTTGCTGGCGCCGCTCGACAACTTCATCGGCAGCGTGCGCGACTTTCTGCGTGAAGGCCGTGGCGTCAATGTGACCGTGCCGTTCAAGGAGCAGGCCTGGGCGCTGGTCGATGAACACACCCCGGCGGCCGAGCGCGCAGGTGCGGTGAACACCATCCTGCGCCGTGAGGACGGCAGCCTGCTCGGTGACAACACCGACGGCAAGGGACTGGTGCGCGATATCGAGGTCAACGCTGGGCTGTCGCTGAAAGGCCTGAGTGTGCTGCTGGTGGGTGCCGGTGGCGCCGCCCGCGGGGTGATCCAGCCGCTGCTGGCGGCGGGGCCGCAGCATCTGTGCGTGATCAACCGCACGGTCAGCAAGGCGGAAGAGCTGGCGGCGCTGTTTGTCGATCAGGGGCCGATTGCCGCTGCCGGCCTGCAATGGCTGGTCGAGCCGGTCGATCTGATCATCAATGCGACCTCGGCGAGTTTGGCCGGTGAATTGCCGCCGATTCCCGACAGCCTGATCAAACCCGGTCATACCTGGTGCTACGACATGATGTACGGCGCCGAAGAGACCCCGTTCAACCGCTGGGCCCGCGAGCGCGGCGCAGCGCGCTGCATCGATGGTCTCGGCATGCTGGTTGAGCAGGCCGCCGAGGCCTTTGCCCTGTGGCGCGGCGTCCGTCCGGACACCGCGCCGGTGCTGGCCGCGTTACGTCAGGCCTGACGCGGCATTGCAGCGGCCAGCTCGGCAGTCAGCCCGAGCGCCGCTGCCACGCCGCCCTGCTGCAGCGCCTCGATCAGCGCTGAACCCACCACTACGCCATCGGCGACCTGCGCCAGCGGCGCTGCCTGCTCGGCCCGGCGCACGCCAAAGCCAACGCAGATGGGCACACTGCTCTGCGCGCGAATGCCTTCCAGTGCCTGCGCCACCGCGGTGTGATCCGCTGCGCCGACGCCGGTGACGCCGTTGTGCGACACGTAGTAGAGAAAGCCGCTGGCGTGCTCCAGCACCCTGGGCAGGCGCTGGGCGTCAGTGGTTGGCGTTGCCAGACGAATCATCTGCAGACCGGCGTCGCGCGCGGCCGGGCCCAGTTCGTTGTCGTGCTCGGGCGGCAGGTCGACCACCAGCAGGGCGTCGACACCGGCCGCTGCGGCGTCACGAATGAAATCCGCACCGCCGTAGCGATGGATCGGGTTGTAGTAACCCATCAGCACCAGCGGCGTGCTCTGGTTCTGTTCGCGGAAACGGCGTACCAGCTCCAGCGTGCGCTGCTGATTCTGCCCACCCTGCAGGGCGCGCAGGGCGGCGGCCTGAATGGTCGGGCCGTCGGCGGTCGGATCGCTGAACGGCATGCCCAGTTCGATGATGTCGGCACCGGCAGCAGGCAGCCCCTGCAGCAGTTCCAGGCTGGTATCGAAGTCCGGATCACCGGCGCAGATGTAGGTCACCAATGCGGCGCGGTTGTCGCGGGCGCAGTCGGCAAAGCGGGTTTCCAGACGGCTCATTTTCCTTCCTCCATCAAACCGAGAATGGTCGGCATGTCCTTGTCGCCGCGGCCGGACAGACAGACCACCATCAGGTGATCTTTTGGCAGCGTCGGCGCGCGGCGCGCCACTTCGGCCAGCGCGTGCGAGGTTTCCAGCGCCGGGATGATGCCTTCGGTGCGGCAGCAGTTGTGGAAGGCGTCCAGCGCCTGCTGATCGGTTACCGCGACGTATTCGATGCGGCCCTGCTCGTGCAACCAGGCGTGTTCTGGGCCAATGCCGGGGTAGTCCAGACCGGCGGAGATCGAGTGGGCGTCGGCAATCTGGCCGTCACCGTCCTGCAGCAGGTAGGTGCGGTTGCCGTGCAGCACGCCGGGCGTGCCGCCCTTCAGACTGGCGGCGTGCTTGCCGGTGTCGATGCCGTGACCGGCCGCTTCCACGCCGACCATCTGCACCTCGGGGTAATCGAGGAACGGATGGAACAGGCCCATGGCGTTCGAGCCACCGCCGATACAGGCGACCAGGCTGTCGGGCAGACGGCCTTCGCGCTCCAGCATCTGCTGATGCGCCTCGCGGCCGATGATCGCCTGAAAGTCGCGCACCAGCGTCGGGTAGGGGTGCGGGCCGGCCACGGTACCGATCATGTAGAAGGTGTTGTCGACGTTGGTCACCCAGTCGCGCAGCGCCTCGTTCATGGCGTCCTTCAGGGTGCCGGTGCCGGAGGTCACGGGGACGATCTCGGCACCCAGCAGCCGCATGCGGGCGACGTTGTCGCGTTGACGGTGAATGTCGGTTGCGCCCATATAGACCACGCACTGCAGGCCGAAGCGCGCGCACACGGTGGCGGTGGCCACGCCGTGCATGCCGGCGCCGGTCTCGGCGATGATCCGCTGCTTGCCCATGCGGCGGGCCAGCAGGGCCTGGCCGATGCAGTTATTGATCTTGTGCGCGCCGGTGTGATTCAGCTCCTCGCGTTTGAAGAAGATCTTCGCGCCGCCGTACTGCTCGGTCAGCCGCTCGGCGAAATACAGCGGGCTGGGACGGCCGATGAACTCGGCGTTGAAGCGGTCCAGCTCGGCGATAAACGCGGGCTCGGCGCGGGCCTCGTTGTAGGCCTGTTCCAGCTGCAGCACCAGCGGCATCAGCGACTCGGCGACAAAGCGGCCGCCAAACTGGCCGAACTGCCCGAGGGCGTCGGCTTCACGGCGATAATTACGGTGGGTCATGGAATACCTCCTGAACGATGGACGCAGATTAGGGCAGGCAGCGCGCAGAAAAAATCGATAAGATGGCCGCAACCTGTGAGAAAAAGTGACAAGTCCCATGGCCAGAGATCTTCCCTCACTAAACGCCCTGCGTGCCTTCGAAGCCGCTGCCCGACTGGAAAGCGTGAGTCAGGCGGCAGGCGAGCTGCACGTCACTCACGGCGCCGTCAGCCGGCAGATTCGTCAGCTTGAAGACGAACTCGGCATCGCCCTGTTCAGCAAGGCCGGGCGCGGCATCAGCCTGACCCCGGCCGGTCGCCAGCTGCGCGACGCTTGCCGCGAGGCGTTCGACGGTCTGCGCGACACCTGCTCGGCGCTGCGGCAGGACCAGCAGCAGGCGCCCTTCCTGCTCGCCTGCCCGGGCAGCCTGTTGGCGCGCTGGTTTATCCCGCGACTGGACCGCCTGAACGCCGAACTGCCCGAACTGAATCTGCACCTGTCGGCCTCCGAAGGTGAACTCGACCCGCGCCGCCCCGGCGTCAGCGCCACCCTGCTCTACGCCGAGCCGCCGTGGCCGGTCGACATGCAGGTGTATCCGCTGCGGCAGGAGCGCATCGGCCCGGTGCTCAGTCCGCGCTACGCGGGTGCTGCGCGCCTGCTCGATCAACCCGCCGAGGTGCTGCTCGGCGAAGCGCTGCTGCATACCCGCTCACGGCCCGGCGCCTGGCGTGACTGGGCCGAGCGGCAGGGACTGGATGCGGCTCAATTGCGCAACGGTCAGGGCTTCGAGCACCTGTATTACCTGCTGGAAGCGGCGCTCTCGGGCCTTGGCGTGGCAATCGCGCCGCAATTGCTGGTCGCCGACGACATCGCCGCCGGCCGCCTGCTCGCGCCCTGGGGCTTTGTCGAGACCCGCCACCAGCTTGGCCTCTGGGTACCCGAACGCCAGCCCCAGGGCTCGGCGCAGCAACTGGCAGACTGGCTCGGCAAGGCGCTGCAGCAGGCCGACGCATGAAGCGCCTCGCGACCCTTGGCCTCGGCGCCTGCCTGCTCTGGCTGTCCGGCTGCAGCTCGGTTGGCTATCTGTATCAGAGCTGGCAGGGCCAGCGCGCGCTGATGGCCCGTGCCGAGCCCATTGAGCCGCTGATTGCCGACCCGCAGACCGACCCGCAACTGGCCGAGCGCCTGCGCACCGCCAGCCAGATTCGCCGTTACGCGGTCGAGGCGCTGGCCCTGCCGGACAACACTACCTACACCCGCTACGCCGCGCTGTCGGGCCCCTACCCGCTGTGGAATCTGTTTGTCACCGATGAACTGTCGCTGGCGCCGGTGCAGCACTGTTACCCGTTCTTCGGCTGTATCGCCTACAAGGGCTATTTCGATCAGGCCCGTGCCGAGCAGGCCGCCGATGACTGGCGTGCGCGCGGCAAGGACGTCTATGTCGCCGGCATTCCGGCCTATTCGACCCTCGGCTGGTACGACGACCCGCTGTTCAGCTCCATGCTGCACTGGAGCGACGACTATCTGGCCGAGATGCTGTTTCACGAACTGGCGCACCAGCGCTTTTATGTGAAGGACGACACCGCCTTCAACGAGTCCTATGCCAGCTTCGTCGGCCAGCAGGGCCTGCGTGAGTGGCTCCAGGCGTTGGGGCGGGAGGCGCTGGACCCGGTTGCCGATGAGCGCCTGCGTGTTTTTGTCGAGCTGGTGCTGGGGACCCGCGCCGAACTGGAAGCGCTCTATCAGAGTGAGCAGTCGGACGATGCCAAGCGTCGCGCCAAGGCCGCCCTGCTTGCGCAACTGAAGGTCGACTATACCGCTGTACGCGACCAGCAATGGGCTGGCGACCCGCGCTTCGACCATTGGTTTGCTGCCGACCTGAACAACGCCCGCCTGCTGCCCTTTGGTCTCTATGATCAGTGGGTGCCGGCGTTTGAGTGTCTGTATCAGCGCAGTAGCGGCTGGGCTGATTTTCATCAGCGGGTTAAAGCTCTGGGCGCGTTGGCACCTGCGGCGCGCAACGCCGCGTTGGGGCAGCAGTGCGGCGATTAGCATGTTGTCTCCGCACCTGGCACCGGACGCGACATGGCGCGTCCCTGCGGCAGAACAGATTGCCTCCCTGCGCAGGGCCACGGCATGCCGTGGCCGAGTGGCGATCAGATCACAGCTGCTGACAGAAGCGCGCCATGGCCTGCGCCAGCTCCCGCAGCGCCGGGTTCAGGCGCTGGCGGTGAATCAGCAGCAGGTGCACGGGCGCGGGTTCGCCCGGCAGCTCTGGCAACAGCTGCACCAGCTCGCCCGAGGCCAGTTCGCGGGAGACATCCAGATAGGACTTGTAGGCGATGCCCAGACCGCGCAGCGCCCACAGCCGCACCACGTCGCCGTCGTCGCTGATGCGGGCACTGCGCACCTTGACCTGCGGTGCGCCGGGCAGATCAAAGCGCCAGCGATCGTGCACCGCGTCCGCGAGCCGATAGCACAGGCAGGCGTGCTGCTGCAGTTCGGTCAGGGAGGCGGGCGCACCGTGTGCGGCCAGATACCCCGGAGAGGCAACCAGCATCCGGCGATTGTCCGGTGCCAGCGGCAGCGCGATAAAACGTGAGTCCTCGGGCTGCCCGTAGCGCACCGCCAGATCAATCGGCTGCTGGTACAGATCCGCCACCCGGTCACTCACCTGCACCTCCAGCCGCACCGCCGGACGTTCGGCCAGATACGCCTCCAGCCAGTCGAGCAGATGGCTGCGCGCCAGATTCGACGGCAAGGTCAGGCGCAGTGTGCCGGTCAGCGCGTGGGCATCGGCGTCCAGTGCCTGTTCGGCATCGCGCAGGTGCTGCCAGGCCTGGCGGGCATCGGGCAGAAAGCGCTCACCCGCTTCGCTCAGGCGCAGGCGGCGGGTGGTGCGCTCGAACAGCCGTACCCCCAGTTGCGCCTCCAGCCGCTTGATCGCGGCGCTGGCTACTGCCGGTGCCACGTCCAGCTGGCGCGCAGCGGCAGAAAAGCTGCCGGCGTCTACCGTAGTAAGGAACAGAGCCAGATCATCGAATCGTTGGATTTTCATCTGAGCCAAGAAAGTGATTTGCTTTTGCGCATCTTTTTCTTCGCATTCACGCAAGTCAAGCTGTGCGCAACTGACCGAACAGCCCCGGAGGCACCCGAATGAAAGCAATTGGATACTTTGAAGCTGGCGCGCTGGACCGTGCCGACGCCCTGATCGACCTGGACGTACCCATGCCCTCGCCCGGCCCGCAGGATCTGCTGGTCAAGGTCGCCGCCATCTCGGTCAATCCGGTCGACACCAAGATTCGCAGTCGCCGCGGCGCGACCGGCGACACGCCCGAAGTGCTCGGCTGGGACGCCGTGGGTGAAGTGGTCAGCTGCGGCAGCGCCGTTTCCGGCTTCGCGGCGGGTGATCGGGTCTACTACGCCGGCGCGCTGGAGCGGCCCGGCAGCAACGCCGAATACCAACTGGTCGACGCCCGTATCGCCGCCCACGCGCCGCTGTCGCTGTCCGCCGCCGAAGCCGCCGCCCTGCCGCTGACTGCGATCACCGCCTGGGAGCTGCTGTTCGACCGGCTGGGAGTGCGTGAAGGCGGCGGTGAAGGCCAGACCCTGCTGGTGGTCGGCGCCGCCGGTGGCGTCGGCTCGATTCTGCTTCAGCTCGCTCGCCAGCTGACCAAACTCACCGTGGTCGCCACCGCCGCCCGCGCCGAGAGCGTGAAATGGGTCAAGGGCCTGGGCGCCCATCACGTCATCGACCACAGCCAGCCGCTGCTGCCGCAACTGCAGGCGCTGGGTATCAAGGACGTCGAACTGATCGCCTCGCTGACCCACACCGATCAGCACTACCCGCAATACGGCGACTGCATCGCCCCACAGGGCCGCCTCGGCGTGATCGACGACTTCGGCCCGCTCGACATGAGCGTGCTCAAGCGCAAGTGTGCCTCCTTCCACTGGGAGTTCATGTTCACCCGCAGCATGTTCGAAACCGCCGACATGGCCGAGCAGGGCAAGCTGCTGCAACGGGTCGCCGAACTGGTCGATGCCGGCACCCTGCGCAGCACCCTGGGTGAGCATTACGGCGCGATCAACGCGGCCAACCTCAAGCGCGCGCATGCGCTGCTGGAGAGTGGCAAGGCGCGGGGGAAATTGGTGTTGGAGGGGTTCTGAGCGGCTTTGCGCAGACTGCCCCTTTCGGGATTCTGCGCAGGGCATCGCTCCTTCACCCATCATCCCCGCGCAGGCGGGGATCCATCCGTGGTTCAGCGCATCACTGGATTCCCGCCTGCGCGGGAATGACGGTGTTTAGAGAGGCTGATCGTTGGTGATCGATCCCACACTCTGCGTGGGAATGCTTGTCAGGACGTGCCTGTGAGGACGTGCCTGTCAGGACGCTCTGCGTCCGGCTCGCTGCCCCTATCACCACGTCATCCTCGCGAAGGCGTGGATCCATGCGTGCTCTGACGCGCCACTGGATTCTCGCCTACGCGAGAATGACGACTTGGGGAGGTATCGTGCTTGCGATCGTTCCCATGCTCTGCGTGGGAACGCGTGCAGGGATGCCTGGCGTCTCACTGGCCACTTCGGCGCTGTCTGGTAACCCGCTTTTCGCCTTCACGGCGAGCCAAAGGGGGCCGCTTGCCCGGCCCCCCAAAGTGAAGCGCTAATCCATTTCACATACCCTCTGGCGGTCAGGCCGGTCCGCAATCAAGGCGTGGTTTCGAAGGCATGTCGGGACCTGTCGAGAAATCACAACGCAGAGTGCGGACCGGCCTGATCGCCCCGCAGGGCGAGCGCTCAAGCATGCATCTGACAGCGTTGCGCTGCTTGCCAATAGACCCACTATTGGCTACACATCGCGCCTTGCATCTGCACGCTTGAGCACTCGCAGAGGGCGTGTGAAATGGATTAGCGATTCCCTGAATCCCCCCGGGCACCCGGCTACGCGGCCCTTCGGGTTCGCTGTGTTGCTCGGCTTGGCAGGGGCCGGCAGAACTCGGCTCTGCGAGCCTCAAACAGGCTGCCGTCCTGTTTCCTGCCAACCCTGCGCTACTCGCCCGCGTAAACGGGGAGTGATGCCGTGCATGCTTCGCGTTCGGCCACTGTAGGGCCACGGCATGCCGTGGCCGTGCCGTGCGCGACGCTGGTTCAGGCGGGGTATTGAATGGCGCTCGGTCACAGCATGCTGTGACCCTACGACTGGCCTTGACTCGTTGCAGCCCGCCCGCCAACCTTCTCCACCACGTGCGTGGGGGCACGGCATGCCGTGGCCGTGACATTCTGCTACGCCCATCCGATGCCGCAACCTTCCCGTCTTGCCCATGCACCATCACGGTGCTAGTCTCACCGAGTCGTCAAACGGCGACCTAGTCGTTTTTACCTGTCCAGAGTGACCGCATGTCCACTGCCCAGACCACCGCTGTTGTAAACCGCCCCGCGCTTGCCGGTGTGGTTGCGCGCGTGCAGGCTGCCGTGGCCTGCCTGCCGGTCACCCCTCCCGGCGTAGCCATCGTGGCTGCAGTGGCTTCACCGCCACCGGCGCACTGATCCCGTTACCCCTTTTCTGATTTCTGTTCTCCCTGGCTGGCGTTTTGCTGCAGGGCGAACCTGTGTCCTGACAGGTGACATATGTTTATTCAACGTTTGAACTGGGCCGCCATTGGCCCGACTGCGCTGTTCGTGCTGCTCTGGAGCGCGGGCGCGATCTTCTCTAAATGGGGGCTGGAACACGCCTCCGCCTTTGCCTTTCTGCTGCTGCGCTTTGTACTGGCCTGCGCCGCCCTCGGGCTGCTGGCGCTCACCCGGCGGCGCTGGCTGCCGGCGCGCGGCACCCGCAAGCAGGTAGCGCTGGTCGGGGTACTGCTGACCGGCGGCTACACCATCTTCTACCTGCTCTCGCTGGACGCCGGGCTCACGCCGGGGGTGCTGGCAACGGTGCTCGGCGTGCAACCGATCCTCACCCTGATGCTGGTCGAACGCCGCGCCAACCTGTTGCGGGTATTGGGTTTGCTGCTGGCGCTCGGTGGCCTGACGCTGGTCGTGCTCGACAGCCTGCTGGCAGCGCGCTTCTCGTTGCTGGGCATCGGCCTGTCGCTGGCGGCGCTGCTGTGCATCACCCTGGGCTCGATCTTCCAGAAGGGTATTCAGCAATCACCCATGGACGTACTGCCGCTGCAATACGCCATCGGCCTGCTGATGTGCGCGGTGGTCGTACCCTTTCAGCCGTTTGAAGTGGAATGGAGCGTCGGCTTTGTTGTGCCGCTGCTGTACATGGGCGTGCTGATCTCGGTTGGTGCGACCCTGTTGCTGTATCGGCTGATTCGGATGGGCAATCTGGTGAATGTGACCAGTCTGTTCTATCTGATGCCGGGGTGTACGGCGTTGTTGGATTATCTGTTTTTGGGTAATCGGATGGCGTTGGGGAGTTTGCTGGGGATGGGGGCGATTGTGCTGGGGTTGGTGTTGGTGTTTAGGCAACGGGGCTAACCCGGCGACCGCGCTCGGGTAGCCCCGGCTCGCTGCCCCTATCACCACGTCATCCTCGCGAAGGCGAGGATCCATGGGGTTGGCGGTCATGCCGGTCACTTCGGCGCTGTCTGATAACCCGCCTTTCGCCTTCACGGCGAGCCAAAGGGGGCCGCTCGCCCGGCCCCCCTTGGCGATCCCCCCGGGCACCCGACTACGCGGCCCTTCGGGTTCGCTGCGTTGCTCGATTTATCGGGGAAGCCTCGCCGGCCACGCGAAAACTCGTCGCTTCGCTCCTCAGACACCCTACGCTTCTTTTTCCGATAAATCTGCGCTACTCGCCCGCGTAAACGGGACTTGGGTCCGTGCATTCGCCACGTCCGTATTTGCGCGCCAAGGCCGCGCTACTTCACCTAATCTTTCGCCTAATTCAGGGTTGGCAAACGACGCGTGTAGTAGCACTATCAAATCACCGCACTTCTCGCGGCCCCGTCAGGAGGCATGGATGCTACATAGACCCGACTCATTTCACCTCGAATACCCGACAGCACCCTCACCTGCGTGCAAGCCACTGCCGTCGATCAGTGGAGCGTTAAGCCTCGTGCCGTTTAACGTTCAGCACTCGTGCGCGATGGCCGCTAATCCATTGAAATATAAGAAAATATTAGATCGCCTCATCCGGCGTTATGCCGCGTATTAAAGTTAGTGCGATCTAATCACTGTTATATTTTCATTCAACCTATGCAGATTACTGATGACTAAAGAGTTTAGTAAAAAGGGAATTTACCCTTCACCGAAGAAATCATTTAGCTTTTATCTTAAATCGATATCTGAGGTAAAAGAAGATTGTATATTTGTTCTTGATGCAAATGTATTGCTATTGCCTTTCACAACAGATGTAAAAAATCTAGAGGCTATAAAGAACGTTTATCAGAATTTAGCTGAAAACGATAGATTGTTTTTGCCAGCTCAGGCTGTCCGTGAATATTTAGATAACAGAGCTAAAAAGCTCGCGGATATTAATGAAGCGCTCTCCAAAAAATCAAACCAAAGTTTTAACTATGTTGGTGCCCATCCTTTACTTAGTGGACTAGATAAATATCAAGAAGTTATCGCACAAGAAACTGTACTTAAAGAAGCAATTAAGACATATCAAAAGAAGATAAGAGAGACATTAGATGCAGTCCAAACATGGGGGTGGAATGATCCTGTCAGTAAAATGTACCATGAGGTTTTAGCTGAAAGAGTACTGAATGATGATGCTTTAGATCTAGAAGAGATATCGAAAGATCTTAAACGTCGAAATGAATTGAACATACCACCTGGTTACAAGGATAAATCTAAAGAAGAGAATGCAGCAGGAGATTTATTAATCTGGCATGAATTGCTGAACTTAGCTCAAGAAAAAGCGACGCATGTCGTGTTTGTATCAGGTGATGAAAAAGCAGATTGGTGGCACCAAAGCGGCAAAAGTCCACTATATCCAAGGTTCGAACTGGTTGATGAATTTAGAGAGAAAACAGAAGGTAAGTCATTTCATATTATTAGTTTGTCTAAATTACTAGCTTTGTTTGAAACAGATGATGAAGTCGTTAATTCAATTAAGGACTCTGAAGAAGAAAGTAAAGCCCAATCTGCTGAAATCATTGATTTAACTAAACCTAAAGATAAGAAAGCTTCCCGTCATGAAGCAATGGATGAGTATAAACAGCACTTAAGAATACCTGATAATCATAAGCTATTTGTACTTAGTTCAAAATGGAAAGCAAAAGGTGGTTATGATACCGATACATATCAGCTGGTTGAAGTTGATGAAAATGATAATGAAATCAACTTTTATGAATTTTACGATAGCACAAAAATGACACCTCCATTTAGCCGAGAGTTGCACGCAAGAAAAATATAACAAGCGCATAAAGAGTGACGTCCAACGCTTGGCCGACGCTCATTCTTCGCTGATTATAGCCAAGCATTTCCCGCACCTTATGCGGGCGTTAGCCAGCAATATGGAATATTTATGTCTTATAAAAAGATGGTTGCAATTTTTGTTGATGTGATTGGATATAAAAATATCACCAACTTCTCAACGAAGCATGAGCTTCATCGGTTTTTTCATGAGGAAGTAGCTATTCATGCACAGCGCCAAGAGGAAATATCTCATGTTATATATGATAGAAAGGTATTCGGGTTTTCAGATTGTGCATATTTCTTCTTCTACTATAAAGATGGCATTGAAGATGAGAGAAAAGACGATGTAAACCTTGCATATATTGCTGCATACAATGTTTCACTAACAATTCTTAGATTAATGAGTAAAGGTTTTTTCGCTCGAGGTGGTGTTGCATTCGGAGATGTATTTATTGATGACTTAGGTTTCTTTGGTCCCGCTGTAGAGCGAGCTCATGAGATCGAATCTAAGGAAGCAATTTTTCCAAGGCTTCAGTTCGATCCAGATTTAGGGAAGAGTGTATTTGAATGGGAGCATGACCTTTCGACGAAAGATCCTATTTTAATCTCTATGTATACTGAAGTTCCTTTTGTGTCAGAGGTTGAAGGAGAAGCGTATTTTGTCAATCCTTTCAATGTCTTACAACGCAGTGGGCAATTCGTTGCTGGAACTGAAAACCTTACTATTGAGGCAGTAAAGAACACGGTAATAGATAAAATTGAAGCTGATTTAGAGATGTTTTCAACTGATTCTAGAGTTGTCGAAAAGCTTGGATGGTTAAAAAGATATGTTATGGAAAAGAAACAGCTTCTTAAGAAAGAAATTGAGCCTGATTCTTTTAGTTTTATGACAATTTACAATCGTGGTGGCTAACAAAGCATTGCAGCGGACAAGCCGCTGAATGCAGCGTTACGCAGTTTCCAAACTTACTTGATGTCGGCCCCGTTCGGTGGTCACGAAAAACCGCATACTCGGTGATTGGCACTGAGCCTTTTGTCACTTTTCCCTTGAGCGCCGCGTCCGACATCGCGGTTGTCTCGTCCTCCTCTATTTGTAGATGTGAGTGGGGCAGTATTCGTTGCAATCCAGATATTGACTCTCTCGCCCGCAGATAAAGCTGATCACTTGCAGCTTGACGCACCAGCGTCCATCAGCTTACCTTTACGTTAACGTAAAGCAACCCAAGCTGCCGCTCCATGACCCAGACCTACAGCATCTCCGACCTCGCCCGTGAGCTGGATATCACCACTCGGGCGATTCGTTTTTATGAGGAGCAGAACATGCTCAGCCCCGAGCGTCGCGGGCAGGAGCGGGTTTATAGCCCTCGGGACAAGGTGATTCTCAAGCTGATTCTGCGAGGTAAGCGCATCGGGTTTTCGCTGGCCGAGTGTCGGGAGCTGATTGAGCTGTACGACCCCACGCATGGCAACCGTAAGCAGCTGGAGACCTTTCTGGACAAGATCACCCAGCGCCGTGCGCAGCTGGCGCAGCAGTTGCTGGATATCGAGCAGATGCAGATCGAGCTGGATACCGCGGAGGAGCGCTGTCGAACGGCGCTGGAGCAAACGAATTAACGCCAACCGTACCCCCCTTTTTGAGTGAATCATGCATATAGAAACCGTCGATCAATCGCAGTATCCGCAGCTCCTGACCATCTGGGAGGCGTCGGTGCGCGCTACCCATGACTTTTTGGCCGAGGCTGATCTGCTGGAGCTGAAGCCGCTGATTCTGGAGCAGTATTTTGCTGCGGTGGATCTGCGTGTCGCCAAGGGCAGCGATGGCGAGTTGCTGGGTTTTTGCGGCGTCAGCGACGGCAATATCGAGATGCTGTTTATCGCCCCCGAAGCCCGTGGGCAGGGCGTGGGCGCGCGTTTGACCACGTACGCGATTGAACATCAGGGCGCCACTAAGGTGGATGTGAACGAACAGAACGTGCAGGCGTTGGGCTTCTATGAGCACGTTGGCTTTGCGGTGGTCAGCCGCTCACCGGTCGATGGGCAGGGCAAGCCCTATCCGCTACTGCATATGGAGCTGGCTGGGCGCTGACCATCACGGGCGTGGCCTGCCCTGAAAAACAACACTGATGCACCAACAACAATAAACACAGGTGACCCCATGCATTACCCATCGCTGAACTTCGGTCTTGGCGAGACCATCGACATGCTGCGCGAGCAGACCCGCAATCTGGTTGATGCCGAGCTGGCGCCGCGGGCGGCGGAGATCGACCGGGAGAATCAGTTTCCGCAGGACATGTGGCGGCGCTTTGGTGACATGGGGCTGCTGGGCATTACCGTGCCTGAGGAGTGCGGCGGCTCGGGGCTGGGGTATCTGGCGCATGTGGTGGCGATGGAGGAGATCAGCCGTGGATCGGCGTCGGTGGGCTTGTCCTACGGGGCGCACTCCAACCTCTGTGTGAACCAGATCAACCGCAACGGCACGCCGGAGCAGAAGGCAAAATACCTGCCCAAGCTGATCAGTGGCGAGCATATCGGGGCGCTGGCGATGAGTGAGCCGAACGCGGGCTCCGATGTGGTCAGCATGAAGTTGCGCGCCGAACGCCGTGGTGACCACTTCGTGCTCAATGGCAGCAAGATGTGGATCACTAACGGCCCGGACGCGCACGTTTACGTCATTTACGCCAAGACCGAGCCGGAAAAAGGCCCGCACGGCATCACCGCCTTTATCGTCGAGCGCGATTGGGCCGGTTTCTCCCGTAGCCCCAAGCTGGACAAGCTGGGCATGCGCGGCTCGAACACCTGTGAGCTGGTGTTCAACAACGTCGAGGTGCCGGTGGAGAACATCCTCGGCCAGTACAACGGCGGCGTGAAGGTGCTGATGAGCGGGCTGGATTATGAGCGTGTGGTGCTTTCCGGTGGCCCGACCGGGATCATGCAGAGCTGCATGGACGTGGTGGTGCCCTATATCCACGACCGTCAGCAGTTCGGCCAGAGCATTGGCGAGTTTCAGCTGATCCAGGGCAAGGTCGCCGACATGTATACCCAGCTCAACGCCAGCCGCGCCTATCTGTATGCCGTGGCACAGGCCTGCGACCGTGGCGAGACCACCCGCAAGGACGCCGCCGGGGTGATTCTCTACACCGCCGAGCGCGCGACCCAGATGGCGCTGGACGCGATCCAGATTCTTGGCGGCAACGGCTATATCAACGATTACCCCACCGGCCGTCTGCTGCGCGACGCCAAGCTGTACGAAATTGGCGCCGGCACCAGCGAGATTCGGCGGATGTTGATTGGACGGGAGTTGTTTAATGAAACGCGTTGAACAAGCTGGAAGTCGGAAGCTGGAAGCTGGATGCAGACCGGAGCGGGCTCTGATTTCTGATGCCAGCTCGGGATTCGCCTTGGCCTGGTCGATCCTTTCGCTTATTGCGCAACCTCTGCAGTACCGCCGGGCTACTTCCAGCTTCCAGCCTCAAGCTTCAAGCTCGGGAGTCATGCAATGACGACCCTACAAACCCAAATCACCCCCACCTCACCGGAATACGCGGCCAACGCGAAGGCCATGCGCTCTCTGGTCAGCGAGCTGCAAAGCCTGCTGGCAGGCATTGCCGAGGGCGGTGGCGAGGCGGCGAATGCGCGGCATCTGGCGCGGGGCAAGCTGTTGCCGCGTCAGCGGGTGGATGCGCTGCTCGATCCGGGTTCGGCCTTTCTGGAGATCGGCCAGCTGGCCGCCCATGAGGTCTATGGCGAGTCGGTTCCGGCTGCCGGGGTGATTGCCGGTATCGGCCGAATCGAGGGCGTTGAGTGCATGATCATCGCCAATGACGCCACGGTGAAGGGTGGTTCCTACTATCCGCTGAGCGTGAAGAAGCATCTGCGGGCGCAGACCATCGCCCGCGAGAACCGCCTGCCCTGCGTCTATCTGGTCGATTCGGGCGGCGCCAACCTGCCACGCCAGGACGAGGTGTTTCCGGACCGTGAGCACTTCGGGCGGATCTTCTTCAATCAGGCCAATATGAGCGCGGCGGGCATTCCGCAGATCGCGGTGGTGATGGGCTCGTGCACCGCGGGTGGCGCCTATGTGCCGGCGATGGCCGACGAGACCATCATGGTGCGCGAACAGGCGACCATCTTCCTCGCCGGGCCGCCGCTGGTGAAGGCGGCGACGGGTGAGGTGGTCAGCGCCGAGGCGCTGGGCGGCGCGGATGTGCATTGCCGCACCTCGGGCGTGGCCGACCATTACGCCGAGAACGACGAACACGCCCTGGCCCTCGCCCGCCGCTGCATTGCCAATCTGAACTGGCACAAGCAGGGTGAGCTGAACTGCCGCCCGGTGCTGCCGCCGCGCTATCCGGTGGAAGAGCTGTACGGGGTGATTCCGGCTGACAGCAAGCAGCCGTTCGACGTGCGCGAGGTGATTGCGCGGCTGGTCGACGACAGCGCGTTCGATGAATTCAAGGCGCTGTTCGGCACCACGCTGGTGTGCGGTTTTGCGCATCTGCACGGCTATCCGGTGGCGATTCTGGCCAACAACGGCATCCTGTTTTCCGAGGCCGCGCAGAAGGGCGCGCACTTTATCGAACTGGCCTGCCAGCGCGGCATTCCGCTGCTGTTCCTGCAGAACATCACCGGCTTTATGGTCGGCAAGAAGTACGAGGAAGGCGGCATCGCCAAGCACGGCGCCAAGCTGGTCACCGCGGTGGCCTGCGCCCGGGTGCCCAAGTTCACGGTGATTATCGGCGGCAGCTTTGGCGCCGGTAACTACGGCATGTGTGGCCGCGCTTACGATCCGCGTTTTTTGTGGATGTGGCCGAATGCGCGCATCTCGGTGATGGGCGCCGAACAGGCCGCGGGCGTGCTGGTGCAGGTCAAGCAGGAGCAGGCCGAGCGCAGTGGCGAGCAGTTCAGCGCCGAGCAG
>Ga0115011_10000556_pt1 | contig 29973 bp, 20 predicted proteins | sample TroAtlMetagenome_2_FD_88705 | JGI IMG/M metagenome (GOLD analysis project Ga0115011, IMG submission 88705) | Marine eukaryotic phytoplankton communities from Atlantic Ocean - Tropical Atlantic ANT8 Metagenome | ecosystem: Environmental > Aquatic > Marine > Oceanic | place: Tropical Atlantic...
AGATGAAATTGAAGAAATAAGTTGGTTTGAAAGAAATGATGCTATCAAGTCTGCTAGTTCTTGGTTTGATATTCAAGCAATTCAAGAATTAACCAAGTAAATTTTGAAGTAGAATTTGTTCTTCTTCATCTATTTGGCCATCACTAACCGCATCAAATATTTTCTTCACTTGCTCGGGGGAAAGCCCTGCTAATTCTGCAGCCTTCTTGATTAATGTAGCTTCATTGTCATCTACATGGCCATCTGCAATTGCATTTTGTATTGCAACCTTTGTTGCATATTGACCAATTTCTGTTGATTCTAAGCCTAATTCCATTGCGACTCTAATTAAATCTTCAATATCTGAGGAGGTCAAGATATTTTCAGAACGAGCTTCTTCCCATTTTCCAAGCACTAATGTTTTGGCTGCTGAAAGTGCATTTGGTATTCCCTCTGAATTAGAACCTCCGCCTTGAGCAAATGTAGGTCTACCTCCACCGCCTCCATCAATATGTTTTGCAATTACTCTCAAGATTTTAGATGCATCATATCTTTCTGATGCCAAACTGTCTTCTGTAACTGCCACCAATAATTTGCCGCCCTTATCCCTACTACCAATAATCGCTAAAGTTGGTTTTTTAGGTTCAAGTGTTAACTCTCCAACCATCTTTGTCATTTGTTTAATATCATTATCGACTTCCATGATTACAATTCTAACTCCATCGACATCACTTGAATCATCATTATCTGAACCACTGGTCCTTAATCTAATTATTTCTGCTTCTAATTGTTCAATTTTCTTCCTTTGTGATTTCCATTCTTCAAAAAATCTACTTGATGTTTTTGGTAAATCCTTCTCTGATACTCCAAATGTTGCAGCAGAATCTCGTATCAATTCATCTTGCTCCCTACCATATCTTAATGCAGCATTTCCAGCAACAATTTGCAATCTTTCAACGCCATCCTGTACTAATGTAGAACGAACAATTCTGATTTGCCCAATTTTTCCAGGGACATCATGATGTGTTCCTCCACATGCTTGAATATCATGAGTTCCAATTTCTAAAATCCTTACATTTTTCGTCTTTGGTGCACCGCCTTGATATAAATCAAAACCATATTTTTGATCTGCATCTTTTCTGTCTAATTCTGATTTGACTGTACCATCTACCTCTTGTAAGACCTGATTTGCCAATGATTCAATCTTATCCAAATCCTCACGAGTTAAACGCTCATAATGAGTTATGTCTAATCTACCATTATCTTCAGAAACATTTGATCCTGCTTGAAATACATGAGGACCTAGTATCTTTCTTGCTGCACCACCAATGATGTGTACTCCTGTATGGTGGTCCATCAATTGTTTTCTGCGATCATAATCAACAACACCATGAACTACTGAAGCAACAGGTACGTCTGAATCCACAAAATGAATGACATAATTTCCTTGTTTTTGGCAATCTAAAACTTTAGTTGTACCATTAGGATGAATGATTTCTCCATAATCTGCTTCTTGGCCTCCTCCTTCAGGATAAAATGCTGTTTTATCCATTATAACTACATGTGAAATTGTTTTGTTTTCATGAGATATTGGTTGGCAAACCATTACTTTTGCATTAAATTCCAACCAAAAAGAATGTTGATAATATAGTAATTCAGTCTCTGGAATATTTCTGTCAATTTCTAATATCTTTTTATTTTTAATCCTTGATGCTACCTTTACAGAATCTGCATGTCTTTGCGCCATTTCTGCATTAAATCCCATTCTTAATTTTATGTCCCCTCCAGAAATATTATTTGCGATTTGGACTGCCATGCCTGGAGGTATTCCTTGACTATCATTTAATTGGAAATAAAATTCATCAGGTAATTCTTTAATCTCTTTACCATGTTTTTTTAATTCATTAGCAACAATATTTTTCCCTCTTCTTAATGTTTCAATATATCTTTCTTCTTCAAGAGACAATATTTCAAGTATGCCATTCCTTTTTTGCTTTGATTTATTCAAACTGAAATTTACATCAATATGATGTTCTGCGAGTTCAGAAAGTGTCTTTTCGATACCTAAATCATCTCGCATCCTCATTACCCTTCTTGCCATCATCCTAGCAAGATAGCCTTCTTTTGCATTAGATGGCACCAAACCATCCCCAAGCATATTACATAATGCATGAAGATGATCTGGAATTGCATATATTTTTGATAAAGGCTTCATTAAATCCATTATTTGCTCAGTATTGACCTCTAAGTTCCTTTCAGAAAGCCTATCTATTAACTTAGAATAAATTTCTTTTTCATCAGAACCTATTTCAATATTCATAATTCCAGAAAGTTTAGAAAGTTCTCCTAATAGCTTATCTAAATCATCAACATTTAAGTTGAGAATTTTTTGATCAAAATTACATAAGTCCTTCAACCAAGATACAGATTCAGGATATATTGCCTCATATATTGTAGGGGTTCCTGCTGCAGCCCAACAAAAACGTTCTAAACCATAACCTGTATCTACAATCTGTAAATCCATTTCAGAATAATTTACACCCTTTATTTCGAATTCTCCATCTTCATCTTCTTCAAGATTCATAAATACAAGTGTTGCTAATTCTAATCCCCCAACAATAACTTCTACTGCAGGGCCTGCATTCCCTCCTCCTGACCAAGGATTTTCAACATATGTGATTTCCAAAGCATCTATTCCCAAATCATCCGTAAATAATTCATGACATAATTCAACACATCGATTCATCCAATAATATTCAATTCCTTCTTTTGGTTTGTTAAATACGTGATGTGCCATCATCTCAAATGTAGTTAAATGCCTGCCTGAAAGTCCTACTGCATCTACATCAGTCAATCTAATACAAGGTTGTGAGATGGTTAAGGGATTAGCAGGAGGATCTACCAATCCGCTTGTAACGTGTGGTTGGAAATCTGCAATTGATGCAATAGTAAGGTGAATGTCATCTCTCCATCTTGCCAATATGGGATAAGGTTCTATCTTAGAATGGTCTCTTAATTGGAAAAAACGTAAAAAACGTTCCCTCATTTCATCTTTTAATTCAGCACCACGGGTACTAAATCCTGAGATTAAGGGATTTCCAATAAAAGTATATTCATCTAAGTGTGTATCTCCACAAGTAACTCTTTCTGAATCACAAGACCAATACCATAACGAAGTCTCTGTACATTTTCTTCTCTCATAGCCCTTTTCGATTAAATAGGGTATATCGATAGGGGGCAATGACATAAATTCACCTTAATTCTACTTCTCCTTATACTCAATTAATACTACTGTGTCATCACCATCAGCAATGCCATCCCCGTCAGCATCAACTGAAGTAAACACATGTTTTTCATAATCAGTACTTACAACACCGTTAGTGCCATTAACATAATCCTCTTTTGTAGGATATACTGTCATTATAATTTCATGATTCTCATCAGTAGAATAATCAAGTATTTGGTTTTCATTAAATTCTGTACCCCAAACAGTAAAGAAATCTTCAACTGTTATTTTAAGAGGGTTAGAACTAGGTATTTCTATGTGTAATTTACCATCTGGACTATGTGTATGTATAGGATACATACATTCTTCTGTGACTCCTGTATCTTCTGGAATATTTACAACCTCACCATTAATTTTAATGAAAATCCATGGATGGTAATGATTTATAGAATCAGAATGTGTAACACATACATCTAATATCTTAGGCGTTGTATCTACTTCAGGTCCATAGATTCCGTATCCTGCAACTGCAATTAAAGCGGCACCTGAAAAAATCAGGAGCCATTTCATCAATCCTCCGCCAGCTGCTGCGGCAACATCTGCTCCTACCATATGAATGCCTGATTGTTAGTTACATTTAATATTCAGCGTCAAATAACAAGCCACAAGACCTTTGAATAGGTTGTGAGAGGACTAAATATGGATGACTATGTATTGGAAGATTTCATCGAAAGAAAATCAGCCAGCGTAGTTAAAATGAAAAAGCATGGATTAATGCAAGGAGATGCAAATCTTGTTGCAGATGAAAATCATTGGAAAAAACAAAGTGACGATAGAGGCCCTGAACAATTAAGGAATTCTGCATGTTTACCAGGATTAGTAGGCGATGCATGGGCAATGGCAGATTGGCACTTTGGTTATGGTTTCCCAATAGGAGGTGTTGCTGCAACAGATGTAGATAATGGAGGAGTAATTAGCCCAGGAGGGGTTGGATTCGACATTAATTGTGGAGTAAGACTAGTAACTACAAATTTAACTTTAGAAGATGTACCAAATATCAAATCACTTGGAAGGAATTTAGCCAAGCATATTCCTGCGGGAACTAGCGGAAAAGGAGGGTTTGAAATTAACCCCTCAAAATTATCTAAATTAATTTCTGGTGGTGCAGAAGCAGCATATGAACTTGGTTGGGGGAATTCAGAAGATTTACTTGCTATTGAGAGTAACGGCATATTGCCTGTAGAAGAGCCCAATCTTTCTGAAAGGGCAATAGAAAGAGGCATTCGACAATTAGGAACATTAGGTTCAGGAAATCATTTCCTTGAGTTGCAAACTGTAGATTCAATATTTGACAATAATACTGCTAATGGGTTTGGACTATTATCCAATCAAATTGTAGCAATGATACATACCGGCTCTAGGGGACTAGGGCATCAAGTGTGTACAGATCACTTAAGAAATCTAGAATCTGGTTACAAAAAAGAAGGGAAATATTGGCGTCATAAAAAATGGGACATACTATTACCAGATAGGCAATTAGCAGCAGCCCCAATTCATTCTAAAGAAGGACAAGAATATATTCAAGCAATGCAAGCGGCTGGAAATTTTGCTTTTGCAAATCGTAGTGCACTAACTCAAAGATTCAGAGACATCATTTACCAAGAGTTAGGCTCTGATGCAGAAGTCGAGGTATTATATGACGTATCACATAATATCGCTAAATTTGAAAAACATGTAATCCATGGTAAAAGTTGCAATTGCTGCGTGCATAGGAAAGGAGCAACAAGAGCACTCCCCGTAGGACATCCAGAATTAGATTCTCGATTCTCAGCATATGGACAACCAGTATTAGTTCCAGGAGACATGGGTACTGCTTCATGGGTTTTGGCAGGACCTAAGAAGAGCAATCAGGCATTTGATTCCTCTTGCCATGGTGCAGGTAGAGCACTTTCAAGATCACAAGCAAGGAAAAAAATCGATTCCAAACAATTGTTAAATGAATTAAACGAGAAGGGGATTCAAATTCATGCTAGAACAGAAAATGTTCTTTCAGAAGAAGCTCCTGAGGCATATAAAGACGTGGATGAAATCATAAAAATGACTCATGAAGCAGGGTTAGCAACTCCAGTTGCTAGATTAAAACCATTGATCGTAATTAAGGGATAATGGGATTAAAATTATGGTTTGAAAATCATACTATTTTTCAAAAAATCTCCAAAATGTTCAAGAGCGTATTTTTTTAATCAGTTGTAACTTGAATAAAATTCAAGGGTGGGATGCACATGAAAAATAAGGATGAAAAGTCAGTAATGACTATGGCAAAAGTGAAAGAACTTGAAGATGAATTACAACAATTAAGGACGTTGGTAAATACGTTATTAACTGTAATTACAGAAGAGGCTGATGGAGTCCAATCTGGCTCAGCCCCAACAATTCCAGGTCAAGCAAGACGTGGATTTAGTATGTAAGTTAATTATTCGTAAAACTCATCTTTCATTTGTTGTACGGACCAACCTGCTTCTAGATATTGTAAAAGTACGTCTTCTCCCCAAGAAGGGAATGCTTCCATTGCTTCTGCTAATGCTGGATGAGCAGAGGTGTCTACAGGTTCATCAGATTCCTGACGCCCATGACTTGTAGGAACCTCAGGAGCTTCTTTTTGTATTTCTTCTTCAGCCGTATCCAAATAATCATCTTCATCTCTATTCCTCATGATTACAAAGACAATGCTACCAATTACAGCAAGAAGAATAAATCCACCAATACCAATGAATACAATCAATGATCCGCCTTCATCTCTTTCTCCAGATTCAACATTGATTGCAGCGCCTCCAGAACCAAGTACTGGTATTGCCTCTCCTTCAAATCCATCAACAATGATTCTTAATTCTAATGTTCCAGCAGAACCAATTTCATATTCAAATGGATCTGGTTGGAATGATTGCCCATCAGTTAGTGAAACCATATTTGAAGAAACTGTTGTCCAATTACCAAAATCATTCTTTAATTGTAATGAGACATTTCCTTCTCCTGCTTTGTTTCCAATATTCTTTGCCAAATAACTAATTGTAATTGTCTCTCCAACATAAGGGTCAGTAGGCAATACATTTATCTCAGAAATTTCTAATCTGAATGATTGAACATCAATTTCAACATATCTCTTGTTAGCTTCTGTACCTGCACCTATTGGCAAATTACCCGCAAGGTCTTGAGTGACTACCCAGACAACCAGTCCATCACCAATACTCAATCTGAGATTTGGAGACATATCTATCGCTTCTTGATATGTCCATGACGTTGTACCTGGACCTCCTCCAGACGTTTGTTGAATAAGCGCACTGTCCCTACTTCCTGGCAACTCAGGCCCTCCGAAACCATTCGTAAATGCCCAATGAAGTTCCACTGGACCATCAGCAATTCCACCATCGTCATTTAGAATTACAGTGACTAATACAGCTGACAATTCATCTGACTTTAGACCCTTGAATGTATTTGCTCCGAATGAAACAGTAGGTGCATCACTATCTACAATAATCATTGAATTAATATTTGTAACGTCATATTCATCTCCAATTGGTATACCTGATAAACTCATTTTCACAGGTAATCTTGGGTCACTTAATGCCCTTGTAGGTAGTGTAACTATAATCTCAAAAGTTCCTTCTTCAGCAAGTACTACAGATTCTCCATGTACTTCTTCAGTACCATAATTCAAATCAAGATTTACAAGTAAATCTACAGGAATTGTTTCAATTGGTTCTTGTGCATTAGCAAACTTAACTACACCTGTCACTGAAACTTCATCACCTTCTGCAACATATAGCAAACTGGAAGAGCCTGCAGTACTAGGCGGAGATAAATCAGTCATATTTACAATTTCAATCATTAATTCATTATCTAAACTCCATCTATTAGTTCCTATATTTGTTAGAACTAAATCATAAGTCCCAGGATTTGTAACAGGATCTGTATCTTCCAGAACTATTGATGGTAAGTTCCAGCCTCCTTTTGCTGTTTCAGGGAAATCCCAATCTAAAGAGAAGTAGAAATTCAAATTATACAATGACCCTTGGAAAGGAGTTACTTCGACTCCATGTATCACTACATGACTACCCTCAGGAGTGGAAAATTCACCAGTCACAGGAGAATATGTCATGACTCCCAGTGTTTCTTCTGTTTCACCCATTAAATATACAGTAATGTAATCAACTGTTCCTATCCCATTTGGTTCGTCAATACGCATTGACATCGTATGATTCTGACCTACCATTAAATATTCATTTTCGGTATCAATATATATGAAATCTTGAAGAATATCAGTTGGTTCATTAATTGCAGTATAAACAGTAGCGTAATCTGTATCATATCCAGGACTGCCTCCATTATTCAATTCATTTCCTGCAAAGTCAATACCTGTAAAGTAAATACTTACTCTATGGTTCTCTGCATTTACCTCTAAATTAATTGGAAGGAAATTTACTGTTTCTTCTCCAGCAATTCCTGAATTAAATATCGCCATAGTCATTGATGCATATTCTTGAGGATCTGGAACTCCGTTCTTTCCATTAACGAGTGGATCATATAAATCGTGCATATCCTCTATCCAATAGAACATTGTAACTTCTGAACCTAATGATTGATTATCTGCAACCGTAAACAAGAGAGATATCTCTTTTGAAGGATCCCAAGTATATCCATCAGCATCTATATATTGCCCTGATGTATATATCTGTAAACGCTCAGCTGTAGGTGCTTCATCATCAATTCTAAATTCCACCGTAGGTCTTTCTCTTGTTTCATCCATGCCACCAACAGCACCTTCACCTGGACCTACCCTGTTGATTTGTGCAGATAACGGATAACGAATAATTGTACCAGCACCTTCATCCCCTCTTACAGGAGTAGTAACTGTACCAGACCATGAACCTGATTCAAAAGAAGTCATATTGATTAAAGTTCCACTTAAATTAGCAACTACATTAAATGCATCTATTTCTGGTACTCTGTCCATTGCATCTTCAAATGTAACATTACCATATACGGTCAGAGTACTATTATCGTCTACCCAAGAATCTTCATTAACTGGACGTCCAAATTGATCAAATATTTCGAAATCAGTCACAACAAGATCATTTTCAACTGCACTATATCCTCCACCACCAGAGGTTGCAGAATATGGAGAGATTCCATACCCATCAGCATCCATTGCTAATGAACTCCAAGTAATTGTATCTTCATCATCCCAATCCCATTGAACATTAAAGCCCCAATCAATAACCCAATGCCCATCAACAAGTACTGCTGAGGATTCGGCAGGAACTAAAGAAAGGAATTGTGAACCAAGTACCTGATTAAATACAGGAGTACCAGCAAGGTCCTGAACGTTTACTTCAATAAATGCCCCACTAGTTGCTGTAGCCCTTAAACGCACAGTATCTATCAGATTATTATCTTCTAAATGATAATGCGTTGTTGTCACCGTCTGAATTGTTCCATCTGGGTAAAATGTTTCAGGAGGAGTAAATGGTTCATTTGTAATCAATAATTCGTGATAAATCGATCCATCTAAAGACACTCCACCTCTGTCTGCTAAGAATGAAAGATTATAACGCACATTATTTGCAGTTCCATTTTCATTATTTGATTGGTGATATGGCTCAAAAATTGGTTCTAATCCTGAAATATTTTCTACTAAATCATACCCAATTGACATTGGCCCTACACTAACTGAAACTGTTGGATCTGAATGAGTGTACTCCAAACTTAACTCGATTCCTATGTCCCAGAAAGTTCTTGTTCCTTCCATTACTGTCGAAATACCTGTCAATTGACCATTAAGTGGCAAACTCAAAACCCCTTGCTCTCCGTGTGAATTATTAATTACAGAAATTGTATTTGTTTGACCCATATAAGTAGCTGATAAATTAGCACTTGTCACATCATCAGAAGTAACGATGATTGGAAGTATTGCTGATTCAACACTTGCATTTTCAGGAATTAAAGTATGAACAGTAATAACCTCATTTTGTGAAAATTCTAATTGTAATCCTCTGTCTTCAACTGTTGAAGGAGTAAAGACACCATCTTCTGTGACTCCATAATATCTATTTTGCCAACCGAAATGCCCATAAAATGGATCTGCAGGGAATTCCCAATCAATAACACCATCTCTCAAGATATCTATTTGTGGATTAAAAGCAGGGTCTACATATGTACCTACAAGATAGAACCAATTAAGGTACCCTCCAGGATCTAATACCACATCTACCGCAAATCCTGGCTGTGGGGTGTCAAATACAATCTGAGAACCAGGAGTAAGGTTCCCTAAGATATTCCCTGAAATATCTTTCAAAAATACAGTTGCGTTAGCACTGCCAATTAATTCAAATGTCTTCATCGGCCTTGAGGAATACATAAATTCGCTAGAGATAACATGAGATTGACCATCATCTACAGTCATATTCCCTAAATTAGTAACTGCCAAACCAGTCTCTGGTATATCCCAACCATTATTTTCTCCTGTAAGTGATTCAAAAGACCTAATCCCTCCAAAGAATAATTCAGTTAATGTCGGCGTATAGTGCGGATCATCTGTTCCAAAATTCAATTGTAATCTTACATTAGGATACAGATCTAAATCAAGCCCTGCTAACGAAAAAGGTATTGTTAAGTTTTCAAAACCAGGAACTGTTTGGCCTCCAGCATTTAATATTGAACCAGTAACCCATGTTCCATTTGGAACTTCCATGGATGCATCCACAAAACCCGCGCCTAATTCGTCCATTGAAAGTAACTCACTTTGCCATTTACCATTCATTTGGAAATAATCTACTTCTATTCCTAAATCATCAACATACCAACCATCATAATTCCAATATCTATCAGATGCAAATTCAAATCTAAACTGCACAGTAGATCCATTATATGCATCTAATGTCCCTCTCATTTTCTCCCATCCTGGGTGAAAAGCACCGCCAGAGGTTCCAGTACAAGTCCCTCCATTTTGGGGTTGGCCGTATCCTTGCCCAACAAATGCATCATACCCCCAAAGCATATTTTGGGTAAATGACCCTTGATTAATAGTGCCATCATACCACGAATTATTGTATCCGCCCACTACTGGTGGTTGGAAATGAGTAAAGTTTCCACCGTCAACTGAAATAAATACCACTCCTCCATCATACCCAGGTTCTGCACAAATCCAATGATTAAAGGACAAGAAACTAGTTGCATTATCTAATAGAGTGTATGTTGGTGTAGTTAGTCGAGTATGTAATTGTGGAGATGCCCACACATAAGGACCTGCTAAATCAACTCCAAATCCATGGGTCCCAGATGCAAATGTAGTTGGCCCATATCCTGGATAAGGTGTTGGAATCTCACCAAATTGCCATTCTGATGCCGCATAAAGATTCTCTGCAATAAAACCGATAGCTCCTATAGCGTCAGGATTTTCGAAACTTTCATACATAGAAAATGCTCCTTGGTTATTTACTACATAATTCCAATCATCAATACCTGGGCTATTTGAGGGATTAAATCCTCCATAAGGTGCTTGTTCATGCCATCCATTTGCATTTACTTGAAAATCATCAGAATACAAGACACTTGCAGTATTTGAATCTGTAATCTCAAGGTTATCTATGAATACACCACAATGATCTGAATAATGTGGATAAGCACATCCAAGTGATGAATCAGTAGATACTCTCACTCTAAACCAAGTAGTTGAGTCTCCGACATAACCTGCTGGATATGTATATTCAAGTGCTTCAAAACCTTGTGAATCTCCTGTTGTACCACTTGAAGAACTTCCAGGAATTGGATTTGCAGGGGAAGAACCTGCCACAACGACATCTTCCCATGTTGTATTATCTTTACTAACTTCAATAAACATGTTATCTCCATAAGGTGCTGTTCCTCCTTCTAAAGCCCAATGTGCATCTAAGTTAATAGTAGGATCCACAGTTGCAGAGCTTAAATCAATAGGGAATACCAAAGACCCTCCTCCAAGATTTGCATAATTCCCATTAGCGTTTGTACATCCATCAGCAGGAGAACATCCATACAACCATGCATCATATGCTAGAAGACCTGGATTTGTTAATGCAATATTATCAATATACCATCCTGGCCTAGCATCAGAATCTGCAGATGAACGATAATTCCATCTGAACTGTATCGAATTAGAATTAGAAATATCTGGTATGTTCGACAAATTAAATTCAGTAGAAATCCAACCTGATGCATTGATTCCCGCCCATACGGGGAAACCATGCTGACCGCCAGATGGAGCATTTACTGGAGAAATTTCCACAGTAATGCCAGAATTATTCAATGCACTGTCATTAAATGGTGTTTCATTACCTTGATCAATATTATTAAATTTATTTCCAACAAAACCTGTATAGTTTGCAATTGAACCATCTTCTGTGATTATTGTTCCAGCATAAGGAAGGTTTGCTGGTAATGATTCGTGAACATAAAGTGTACTATTTTCTCCGTCATAATCTCCATCAAGTGTAAAATTAAGTGAAGTTAAATTATTATCTAAAGTATTAGGATAACCTCCTTCTGGAGCAAGATAAGTCCAATCTCCAACATTAACCCTATACTCTAACCAAGCACCGTCTCCATCACCTGTAACATCTGCAGAAGTATCTACATGATACCAATGGTCAAAAGACAATATCAAATCATTTGAGGGATGAGGAGTTAAAATAGTAGGTAATTCCAAAGATTGGAAAATATCTCCTGAAACGGATGATGAGGGATTAGTTCCCAATACAAAATTACCATTTGTAGGTGATTCTGGAATGTCTCCAAATGGCATATTATATGCTCCATTTGATGGAGCCACTCCTGGAATCAATAAGTCTGAAACAGACCACAAATCATCTAAAGAACCATATTGTTGAATAGTTCCAGGGAATGCATATTCTAATCCTGATTCGAAATCAGATTTCTGATTAACTAAAGGATCGGGTGCTAAAGAAAGTAAATCGCCGTAATGTTCTAAGGTTGTACCCTCAAGAGTGCCATTTGTGAAATCTGTACCATAAGAATTCAGATACATTCCATAATCTGCATCAATCATTCCATCAACGCCAACATTAACCCAGCCATCTAGAACTGTTGCATTTCCAGGGACGATAAATGCATTAGTCACTGTAGGTATGCCTGAAGAATTAATAGATGATGGTCCAGACCATTCAGTAATTGCTGCATTTGCAGTAGGCAAACACATAATTAATGCTAAAAAAAGACAGATTGTTTTCTTATTTGATTGTTTATTTTTTCTAAAGATTGACGACATTGGTACACCCTGCACCCCGTAGGGGTGCGTACTAGGCATTTGAAACACACGCTCAAGAGTTTAATGAATATTCAGTCAAAAACGCTTCAAAATGAGAATAAGAGCATATAAGTTAACACTCTAAATCTCAGATAAAATATAGGTACTAAAGGCCTTAAAAAAGGGACTAGGTGAAAGCATATTTGAAAATCATATCCTGACGACTAATCAAGACTTGGTACAACGTTTAGTAAGAACGCGATGGGAGAGATTTGAACTCCCGAGTCCAAGGGACACGTGATTTCCAGTCACGCGCAATACCAGGCTATGCGACCACCGCAGTAGTACCTCGTGCACACATTAGTTGAAAAAATGTAACTATGATGATTTTGTAGTAGCGATTAAAAAAAGTTAGGTTTTGCCTTAGTTGTCGCCACTGTGGCTCAGGGGTAGAGCGACGCCTTGGTAAGGCGTAGGTCGCGAGTTCAATTCTCGCCAGTGGCTCTTTAATTTTAATCAATTAATCCACTTAATTGTCATTAGAAAAAAGCAAGTTATCTTAGGGAGATGATGCAGGAGAGGTAATATGGCGGCTCCAGATGATGCGGAGAATAATATCACAAATGCCATAGATATTCAGCAGATGAAAGATATTGAATTAAATTATAAAATGGCAAATATTCATCCGATTTTTTCAAGCATTGATGAAATGAGAAAACAAATATATTTCATGATGATTTTATTAAGAAAATCTTGGGCGAATTCAGAATACCTTACTATTGGAATTGGATCCTTAGCTGTATTGCTCGGAGCTATTACATTTGATGGCGAATTACAAAATGGAGGAGATTATTTAAAAGTGGGAATTGCACCCTTAGGAGATGGATTAAGTGCAATATCTCCTGCTAGTTTTTTCCAATTAATCCTTAGTATGATTTGCTGGACTTATTTCCTATATCGTTTATGGACTCATTACCCTCTAATGAGGGGGCAATCTGTAAGTCTGTTTATCATGTGGTTTAGTATCACAATTATGGCACTAAGCCTTCACCAAGGAGCACCATCATTCCCCTTTGAAATTAGTTCTGAAGGCATAACAACCACGATTGGTGGATTATTAATTGCAACATTTTTCGGTTTTGTGTTTTCGAAAGCGGTTATTGAAACTAGAGACATCCATGTTGAAGAAAATTATCAAAATGAAGACCCTAGAATCATGGGTGAATCCATATACAATCATAGCCTATTTGGATGGGTTTCAATACTAATAATTTGGTCTATTGTATCATTCATAAGTTCTTGGGCGGGTGCACATTATGTCTCTATAAGACCGCATGGAAGTTGGTTTTGGCAATTACTTTACATTCTATTTGGCACTTTTTCAATTTTCGGAATCTGTGTATTACTATGGTACCCTCAATCAATGCTTGGTTCTGGAGAAATTGTAATCAAATCAAAAAGAGCTAGAGAAGTAGACGATATGCAACTTGGAGAAATCATTCCTAAAGATGAACAAGGAAAATGCCCAGAATGCAATACTCCTTCTTTAATTTCTAGAGGGAAAGATGGTTTGCCAATAATTAAATGTTCAAAGGTATATAACAAAGTAAAATGTGAAGGAGAAGGGAAATTAAATTCTGAATGCTCTAAATGTAAATCTAAACTTCCTAAAAGAATAAAATGTTCCAATTGTGGAGTAAGCACATCTGTATTAGAACACCTTAGTGATCATGAAGCATGGTGATTGAGTGACCAATAATAAATTAGATAGAGATAGTGAAAAACTTCTAGTCCCAGAACTTGTAGAGGAGTGGGATGAATTTGACGACAATGCCATTAAATCAATCATAGCAATATGTACCGTATTAGTATTAATCTTAAGTTCTGGAATCATATTCATTGCATGGAATAATTGGTGGAATGAGGACTTGATTGGACCAGGCTCATTCCTAACAAGTAGGCAACAAAATTATGAAAATTTAGTTGGCTTTTCTAATTTAGAATTAACTGGAGAAGGCGTCATTGTGTGCATTGTAGATTCAGGAATAGACATGACGCACCCAGACCTTAGACATCTTGAATTAAATGGATGGAAAGATTTCATCAGTTCTAAAACATATTCTTATGATGATCATGGACATGGTACCATGATGGCAGGAATTATGTCTGCAAAGGGAGGATTAAAAGGACTCGCAAACGAAGTTAATTTATTAATCGCAAAAGCACTTTCAAAAGATGGCACTGGTAGTGACGAAGTTGTTTCGGAAGCAATAGATTGGTGTAGAGAAAATAATGCAGAAATCATATCATTATCCTTAGGTGGTGCACCTGGAATAATGCCATCATTTCTTGGAGGAGATCTTGTTGAAGAATCTGTAAATAATGCGATGGATGAGGGAATATATGTTGTTGCTGCAGCAGGAAATGATGGTGAAGAAGACACTGACGATGATGTTGATAGCCCTTGTAGTGTAGAAAATGTAATTTGTGTTGGAGGCGTTGGAATTGATGGCACAATATGGAGTGGAAGTAGCAAAGGTTCAAACGATTTCCAATTATTTCCTCCTAAATTGTCTAGACAAGACCCTGATAAAAAACCAGAATTAGTCGCACCTGCAGATAGCATACCAGTATTAGTATCAACAAATAGCGGTTCAAATGAACCTAGTAAAGCAACTTATGGTACTGCAAGCGGAACCTCTGCTGCAACCGTATATGTATCATCAGCAATTGCACTAATGCTTGAAGAAAATCCCTCTATTTCTAGAAATGGCGCACAAGGAGGAAGTCTAGATAATATTGAACAAGTCAAACAATGGATTAAAGAAAGTTGTTTGCCAAAAAGTAATTCAGATGAACATGACGAATATTATGGATATGGTCTACTTCAAGTAAATCTACTTGTCAATAAATCTACTTAGGCATAAAAGCAACCAATGTAGATATTTTAAGTGGAACAAAACCAATGCGATATTTTTCTTGAACATCTCTTATTAGATCCATCCATAATTGAAATAAATTTGCTTCTTCATCAGAAGCACCCTCAAATGGAACATTAGGCTCAATGGTCAACAATAATCCATTCTTTGACAATAAAGGCAATGCATCAGTTATACATTCAACTTGTTCTTCTTCACCAACATCAATAATTATCAAATCAGCAGGTATCGCTGCAGGTGAGTTTGTTGCCTCTAATGAAGCACTATTGAGCAATGCTTTATTCGAAATTAACCAAGCATTACACACTCCTGCTAATTCTTGAAATCTCATTCCAGAAACATGAGTCCAATCACTTGCTTCAAACCGTTGAGTTAACCTAAGAATAATTGCTGCAAATTTATTTCCTGCTTCCACGATTGTATATTCTGGAACACTTGAACGTGATGAAAATGCATCCAACAACCAAGCAGAAAGACGCCCTATTCCACCACCCACCTCAATTATTTTTTCGGGATTATGCCTAATCGCAATATCCCGAATGCGCCTTATTGAATCAATATCTAGTGAATTTAACTCCATATGAGTTAATTGCTCATTAATCGCAGCAGCTATTTTAGGCTCTTCCACGCCTAATTCTAAATCCTCACTAAGCAACCAGGCAAAAGCCTCTTTCTCCGTAGGAAGTGTTTCCACATTTTACTCGAAAACGTCTAGATATTCAACATTCCGCATTACAATGTGTTGAAATATACGTTACTTGCGGCTTACAATCAATGGATAGTTCTGAAACTAGTTGTGTAGCAACATGCCCTTCGTGTAGTAATGAGCAAGAGCATGAAATAGTTCACAAGAGAGATGTTGGTTCCGGACTTGATGTTAAAGTAAAATGCGAAACTTGCTCACTCGTACATAAATTACATATTAGGCCAAGTAAATCAGTCAAACTTCCATTCCTACTAAGTGAGGGGGCAACAAGCATGAATGAAACTATCGAAGTAGATGATGATGAGGTTTTTCGAGTAGGTGATATATTTGAACACAAAGAAAAACTTTGGAGAATAAACACTCTAGAATCAACACAAAAAAAATTCATGAGGAAAGCATTACCAGAAAGAATTGGACGTATTACTGCGCTCAGATATGATGAAGTAAGAGTCAAAGTAACTATGACTGATGGAGACATATCTACTCCAGGATTAATAATTTGTGAACCTGAAAGAATATTTTCCACAGGCTCAATTATCGAGTACGAAGGTTACAAATGGAAAATAAGGTCGATAAATACCTCAAATGGATCTACATTACGTGGAAAATTTGAAGCGTTTCAAATAAAAAGACTTTACTTACAGCCTCCTCCTCCGCCAAGAAAACAACCCACCACCTCTAGAGAGCGTAGACAAGCATGGAAAGAAGGAAGGTTAGGAGAAAATCCAAATCCTGAAAAAGAGAAATGGAAATAACTTATCTCCGGTTGCTCCAAGGAAATATCATTGCTTTGAATACATGCCATGCAATGTCTGGGTTTTCCCTTAATCTTCGCATCGAATATTCATACCATTGACTCCCATATGGAACATAAACTCTAGTCACATGGCCCTCTTTTGCTAACTTTCTTCGAATATTACCTCTAACTCCTAAAAGAAACTGATACTCATATCCTGGTCCTTTACCCTTTCTTTCTTTAGGCGAGTTTTTTCTTGTATCTTTATTTCTTGGACCTAAATTCCTTTCTTTAAGTGAATTATTTGCATAATCAAGAACTTGTGTATCATGAGTTGCAATTCCTACATAAGCACCTAGATCTAATGCCAAATCTATATCTGTACAGAAAGAATCCACAATAGATTGATAACTTGTATTTGAAATCTCAGAGGGTTCTAAATAAATTCCTTTGCATAATCTAAAATCTGCAGATCCCGCTAATTTTTCACACAATTCTTTGATGTCTTCTTTTGTCCTAAACAATCTAGATTGTAATACACATCCTACATTCTTAATATTTCGGGAATGCATATCTAAAACTACATCAATCGTATCTTGAGTGACTCTATGATCTTCCATATCTAGCCTAACAAAAATACCCGTTTTTGAAGCTAATTCACATACCTCACTAATATTTTTAAGCCCTTTATCTCGATCTAAAAGTAAACCAAAAGCAGTCGGTTTTATTGAAATATTTGCATTTAAATCCTCATTATTAATCGCAGTGATAACGGCTTTATATTCATCTACAAAAAAATCTGCTTCTTCAAGTGTTTTTATTTCCTCTCCAAGTACATCCACAGTAGTACATGCAGATTGTTTCTCTAAATTTTTCATTATCTTAATAGCCGAGTTTATGTCTTTTCCTGCAACATATCTTCTCGCAACCCAACCAACTATAAATTTAGGCATCCATGGCAAAATAGATACTAATGTGCGCCCAAATAACCCACCTGCCATGAATGGGTGAAAAGAAATAGAACTTTGATGGTTATGATTCCACTCATATGAAATCTGCAGTCCTTCCATAAGGAATATTATGTAAATTTAAAAAATGAATTATTGCATTTCTTTGCCATCCTTTGAAAGATTTCCTGTCGAGATATGCCCAAACCTCAGAATTAGGGTTTGCTATTTTTGTAGAATTATATGCAGCCATAATTGCTTGCTTCCATGGGCCTTTGGGTAAATTTTCTGAAGTTAACTCCCCTTCATTTTTTTCCATTTTTAATGCATAATTTGCAAGCATATGTCCAATAACCACTCCCTTATCAGAAAGTCTCATTGGTTGTGGTGCATAATGCCCCCCTCCCAAACAAAAAACTACTTTTTTAGAAATTATTTCTGGAACCATTTCGTTTGAGTTCAAATTCAATCCTGAAATTATTACATCTGCAAGAGCAGATGCTGCTTTTTTATTACCCCACTTATCTTCAGTAGAACCTATTTCAATAAATAATGAAGGTGCACTAATCCAAGGACCATGATGTGTTGTTTCAAAACTTACTATGAATTCATCTAATAAATCATGATTTGATGCTTGATTTTTAAGTTCTTTCATCCAAGCAGACGTCCGAGGAGAGGGCGGTGGAGCATCTGCAGATTTACCACCAAAGGGTGGTTTTTCATCAACCCCATATTGAGGAGTTCCGATTGGATGAATAGTTAAACAGGGAAGACCTGATGCTGCAACATGCCTACTTGGGAATATCACCTCTGAGACTCTTTCAGTTGTTACGTTCTCCCACCTAGTGTCTAAATTATCCTCAAATAATACACCTCCATCCCTCCACCATAACCTTACAGAATTACAATTCCATGTTCTGAATCCTTCCACAAGAGGGCCTGTAGTCCATTTACATTTCATCAATAATGACTCCGCCTGATTAGTTGAAGCAACATCTCCTCCACTGATAATAATCAGTATTACTTGCTCGGACATATATCTCCCAAGCAACTTACTATGATAGCATATCGTCTTCAGTGATTATCTATGAGATTCCGTAGGGGGTGCATGGACAGCACTCTCGGTTTCCCTCCACAAAAGATAATTAATTTAGGAAACAATAGGATGCTTATCATTGGCATGGATGGAGAATTACAAATCATTAATGAATCTCTTGAACCAGAATCAAACCATAAAATTCCATTTCCTACATCAATTACAAAGTCCTCAGTTTCAAATAACATTTTATTCGGATTTTGGGTAGATTTAGAATTAATGATTGCTAGAATGGCAGCTATTGATTTGAATTCTGAATTGCAAGAGGGGTTAACTAGATCAGAATTTCGTATTAAATTAAACCAAAATGAGATGGCACCTGTATCTGGATCTAAATGGTGCCATACTTTAGATTCAGAACCATTAGCAATTGTTTCTTGCTCTAATTATGTTGCTTTTGCAACATGGAAAAGAGGAGTATATTGTATAGACCAAGATTCAAATGAATTATGGAGGTCTCCAGAAATAAAATGGAAAAACAAGTTGGAAAATGCAAATGTTGTTGTTTCAATGTCAATTATTCCAAGAGGATTACTAATTTGGTCTAAAGGTGCAGAATGGGCATTGATGGACGAAGAAAATGGTGAAATAATTGATCAAGGATTTGTTTCCTTCCCACACATATTAGAAAAAACATTTAATTTTCAAAATAAAATCCTACTTTGTTGCCCAGAAGGAAATGTATTATGGATTAATGATTTAAATTCAGATGAACTATTTGAAATGAAACAATTAGGTCCAGTACAGGATGCAAAATGGGATTCTGAAAAAGAATGCTGGAGAATCTGTATTTGGAGAAATGATGTATTATGGTCTAAAGAATCCATAAAGAAGGAAAGCCGAAAGGAAATTGGGAAATCTATATTCAAAACTAACTCTTCTTGGAGAGTATTAGATAATGCTGGTAACTTCACAAATCATTACAAATGAATTATTCTTCTTCATTTGTTACTTCATCATGACGATATCCGCATTTACCACAAGTAATTCTATCTTGATGTTTAGCTAGGAATACTCCAGGGCCACAAACTGGACAAAATTCATTCTTACGAATCAATTTGTCTCCAGATGCATCATATTTTTCCCATTTTTTGGATACATTTTTACCTTCAGCCATCATTCTTCACCTCCAGAAACATCATCCTTTACTGGCATTTCTTCTTTTGCAGGTTCATCTGCTAAAACATGTCTATTGACCATATATTCCATTTCCGTATTTTTCAATGAATCAATATCTGCATACACATGAGCAAATCCTGTTGTTAAAGCCTGACCAAACCTAGTATTAACTCTCTTTAGGATTATTAAATCCATTTTTGATCCAGGTTCTGTTTTTAGAACCATATCGATCATCTCTTTTCGACTAGGTGTTGCCTTTTGTGAATGTTTTATGCTAAATTCTATTTCTACTCTATTGAGTAAATTATTTTCTTTTCTGTTAATTACTTCCATTCTGATTTCACCTTACTGATACTTTTAGAGCATATTCTCCATTTCTTTCAATTTTAAGTCTTTGAGCAACTTCTGAACGTTCATAATCTAGAATCAACACATATCCGCTCCAATCTAATGTAACTGGAGAACTTAGACAATGCATACATTGATCTACCGATTCTGGCAAAATAATATGACATTCTCCACAAGCAAATCTCTTATTTTGTGCCATGCATATTCACCTCTTATCTTTCTTCCTTCAACCATTCTAATCCGCCTAAACCTGGTTGTTTGCATGTTAGTCCTATTTTCGAATTCTTTGGATCTGCAGGATTGAATGACAATGAAACAATTCTGCTCCTAACAGGGTCTCCAATTACTAATTCCTTACCTGACGTACGTCCAACTATTTTCCTATCTTGTCCGTCTCTAACGTCAACGTGATCATCCATAATTTGTGATTTGTGTAATAATGCTTCTACTGGCCCTATTCTAATAAAACAACCAAAGTCATGTACTTCGGAAATAGCACCTTCAATTACTTCGTTTTCTAACATCACAAATAATATTGCTTTGAATTTAACTTTTTGATAGATTGCCCCATCACCGTGGATTATTCTACCTCTTCCAATCGGCTCGTGATCATATGTGACCAGAACAAATCTGTTTTCAGAATCATATTTACCTTCAAATGCTTCTGATGCTAATTCATCGATTCTCTGGTTAAGAGATTGTCCTTTACGGATAAACTCTGCAGGAATACGTAGCGTATCTTCCATAGTTGCTTGCATATACATGGCATTTCACCTACTTCCCACCCTAAATTACAGTCGACAAAGCGGGAATCATCCCACTCTGTCCGTCACTGGTAGCCTCAAGAGAGAGAGGTCGAAGTAAACTTCCGACCTAAGACCTCCATATAAGCATTTCAAATCATTTCGGAGATTCATTCACTACTCTCATTCAGATTGTTTTCTACAATTAAAACCTTAATGTTTTAGTAATCGCTCAATGACTCCAATGTGAGCGTAATGAATAGAACCCGTGCAAGCCACATATTTGTCTTGGTTTCAATCACGATTATTCTACTTCAATCATGGGTTCCGTTAGCATTAGTTTCAAGTGATGAAATTCAGAAAGAAAGTTCTGCAAAAACAGCCGAGGTTTGGACTGGCTTAGAACAGCCATGGTCTCAATATGGACATAATCCAACTAGGAATTCTACAATTTCAGCACATTCACTAAATGGTGGCTTTGGCTTATCCGCCTTAGGAATTATTTCTGAACCTGCAATAAATTGGAAATCTTCTGCAGATGATACATATGGAGTACAAAGTTTAGGTAGTGCAATAGGTGATTTTTCAGGCCAAATTTCCACATACCCCTCCTCTGAAGAAAGATGTGGTTCAGGAAATTTATTTGCCGTTTTTACAATTGAACGTAATTCTGGCTCAGGAAATGATTGGCTTGTCATAGTAGAAGGTGGTTTGAACCGTGAAGCATGGAGAGTTGATTTGGGAGAAACTTCGGATGTAAAATCAACTCCTGCGATTGTTGATGTAAATGGTGATGGCATTTATGAAATAATTCTAGCATATGATACATCTTCTGGACTTACAATTGATGTATGGTCCCCACAACTCTCTTGTTCAGAAGCAGGAACATGGAATGCTGATCAACATTCCAATGAGTTGTTGTGGACCCATACAGAACCTGATTTGAACATTGGAATCGCTGCAGATTCGTTTAATGCTGGCCATCTTGCATCAACACAGGCACTAATCGCGGATTTGCAATTAGATGGTGATCCTGAACTGGTCATATCCGCTGTAGATCAAGTCTCTGATAGACCTACAATAATAGCATTTCCACTTTCTAATTCTGCTCCAAATCAAGCATTATGGCAAATAGAATTAGATTATGGCACACACCCATCAGATCCAACATGGGCTCAAATTGATGAAGATAACTCTGCAATATTAGTCACAACCATAGATGCTGATGATGGCAATATGTGGGCATGGAGAATTAATTCAGAGACTGGGTCACTTGACTGGAATGCAAGGTCATTGATTTCTGAATCAGACAGTGGAGTGCCACATATTAGATTACCTGGGCCCGTTGTTGCACAATTAGATGATGACGATGTTCCAGAAGTAATATTCACTGCACCTGGTGATTGGGACGACAACTCACCTGTAGATGGAGCTAGTTTCCATGCATGGGAATTGACAGATGGAAGTGAAATATGGACATATTCAGCACCAAATGGATATGCAGAAGCACCTCCACTTCCTGTAGATATTGATAATGACGGAATCCATGAATATGTATGCTGGACTACTTGGTTTGAAAATGGCGTACTTAATTCTGATAGACATGGAAGAGTTGGATGCGAAGATATTACTGGCAATTCGGCAGGATGGTGGGAAGACATGGAGCCATTTGATGGAAATTCAAACGATGGCATTGCTATAAGTCAGCCAATAGCTATTGACATTAATGGAATCGGAGCACCTGAGATTGTTATTGCATACGGGCAAACTTTACGCGCATATGATGGAGACGATGGGAATTCAGACATATGGGAAAATGATGTCGATCTTGGCAAAAGAAGTTGGGCATCTCCTTCTGTAGCTGATTTAGATGGTGATGGATTACTTGACATCCTTGTCGGTGACGTATTAGTATCTCAAGCAAATATTGACATAGCACCCATACTAGACAATAGAGGCATATTTTTCTCTCCATCTGCTGCAGATCCTGGCGACATGGTAGAAATTACATTGCAATATGCCAACCATGGCACTGTTTCTTCAGATGAACCTGTAGATGCATGGGTATACATAGATAATGAATTACATTCAACACATAGGATTTTGGACATGGAGCCATCTACCCCCAGCGGGAATGCAATTGATTCATCATTTACAATTGATTGGACAGCAACACTTGGAACACATGAAATCAGATTAGAATTAGATCCTAATGAAAACCTTACTCAATCAAGAACAGACAATGACAATTATGCCGTTCAATTTACTGTTGTAGAGCCATATGATCTGGCAATATCACTACCTCCAGATACTACTAGAATTAATCCGGGAGAATCTGAAATATTAGACATTAACATTCTTGCAATAGGTAGAAGGGCATCTGAATGGAGTATGACAATAAATAATTCAAATATGCCAGAGAATTGGACCATCTTAGATCAAAATCTAAATTCCAGTCAATCTGTGACTATTGACCCTGATGGAGAGCCATGGAGTCCAAGTCTTTTAGTTTCCATTCCATCTTATGCAGAAGGATCTGAATCGGGTTCTTTTTTACTCACGATGACATTAGATTCAAACCCAGATATTAGCAAAGAATTCCTAATACCTATTGAAGTTAACAGAACAAGAGGATTGTCAATCACAGGTCCTGATGGAAACTCCATATCTACTGGTCATGGCCTTAATGGAGGTAATGCCACAGCATGGTTCCAAATGGAAAATTTAGGAAATGCCGAAGAAAGATTAACTAGCCAATCTTGGAGTTCTAATAATTGGCAATCTGAACCATTAATCTTTGATGAAAATGGTGGCCCTTATTATTCAATTACCTTAGCACCCGGTGAGAAAAGAGAGTTTTTGGCTGTAGTTCCTGTTCCAGAATCATCAGAATGGGAATTGGGATCAATAGCTGAAAATACGTTCACTGCATGTATTGGAACTGACGATGATAATTTATGTAAATCAATAGATTTTACATTTATTGCAAATTTAATTTCAATGAGTCCGCCCCATGTAAAAAGTATCCCTGGCGTTGATTTGTCATGGGAATTAAAGAGTAATTCAAGTCAGGGAGACATCTCAATAGATCTTGCAGCAGCAGGAATGATGCAGAATGGTTGGACCTGGTCTGCTGAAGGACATGGAATCCTTGAGGGGAATATCCTAAATATTTCACAACTTGAAGATGTAGGCCAGACATGGTTAAATGTTTCAATACCTGATCAATCGCCACCATTACTACATGTAATTAATTACGAAATTGGTACCGAGATTAGCGTGAATTTTAGCATAAACCTACTACAAGTAAATCGAGCAGATGTTGATATTGTAGATCCATCTACAAGTCCAATCATTATTGATGTCAACTCTGTTAATTCACTAATAGTGAAATTAACAAATAAAGGAAATGCCGAAGATATTTTCAAATTAAATGCTGAATTCATAGATTCTGGAGATGTTAAAAATGACCCTGGGATTGTATTTAACATTCCTCAATCAACATTCACACTAGGTGTAGATTCCAGCGTATTTCCAACAATTGATTACAGCATCTCAGAAGATACACCTGCTGGTGAAACTTTAATGATAAGAATTTCAATCAGTTCAGAAATAGACAATACTCTCTACGAATTCACAGACATACCCATTACAGCAAAACAACACCACAATTGGTCTATTTCAAACATAAGTAATTTAGAATTCTATGGATCTCCAAATGAAATCATTAATGTAGAATTCAATGTAACAAATACAGGAAATCTACAAGACATAATGGAATGGAGTGTTTTAACTAGCACAGTTCAACATCAAAATGATACTTCGATTTGGAATAGTGACATAGAACAAGAAAGAGAATTAATGGTCAATGAAACCAGTGTTTTTTCGATTAACATCAGTATTCCAAATACTTCATGGGAAGGAGGTACATTCTATTATAATCTAAGCTTAATCTCTGATTCTAATACTTTTGATGAATTCAGTATTAAAGTAACAACTACAAGAAATAGTGGATGGTCTTTAAAATTAGATGATTCAAATTTAGATGTAAACGCATCAGGATCAATAATCTCCATTGAAATTGAAAATAAAGGAAACTCAATAGTACAACCAATATTACTTCCCGTATTGCCTAGTGGATGGAATATGAGCGAAATTCCAGCCATGACTGAAGTAGAACCTGGAGGCAGTATTTCTGTAGATTTAGAAATCATACCCCCATCAAATTCCATTGCTGGAGAAATTGGCATCATGACATTAATTGTCAAAGATGGAGATACCCTTGAAGGTAGAAGTGAAATCGGTATCCCACTTAGAGTAGCAAGTACATATTCTTTAGAAATTGGCTTTGAAGAGAATTGGATCATAAGTAGCGAAGGTGGATATCCCATGGCATGGATTAAAAATTCGGGTAACTCACTAAATAAAATCACATTGGAATTAGAGCTTCCTGAAGGGTGGGAGAAAACATCTCCAGATTATTTCTATATCCCCTCTGGTTCAACAATTGGCATACCTATATCCCTAATCCCTTCTGAAACTTGGGACCAGAATAATTTTTCTCAGATTATTAAAATTACAGATTCTTCGGGTTCGTCAGAGAATATTACATTAAACGTCAAAACTTTTTGTTGTGGCCTAGATATTTCATGGGGAGTAAGTCCAGTATTTAGCGGATATGAAAATGATGCAGTAGAAATAAAAATTCTTGGTGATTTAACTGATGAACATTCAATTATTGAACTCACAAATACGGGAGTCTCTGAATATCAGTACTGTAAAAATACTAATTTAGAAAACTGTGTCGATGAATTAAGATATAAAACAATAATGATTGAAAAAACAAACATAGACGCCATATGTGAGTTTAAATCACTAATCTTAAGTGAACTTGAAAATGGAATTAATACCAATTCTAATGAGGTAGCAAGTTGCCAATTATCTGTAAGTTCTGAAGAAGTAAGATGGAATATCATACTTAGAATAAACGGGGAATTAATAGACAGTCTTTCGGGAGTACATGTTGGAAACTCAACAACATATAATATGAGCATAAACTCATGGGAGATAACAAGTGGCAAACATACCCTTGAAATAGAAATATATGATGGATTTGGAAAATTAATTGATAGTGAATCTGAAACTATAATCATTAAACACAGCGGATGGAACATAGGCATTTCATCAGTAGACATCTCATCAGACAATCAAGATATAACAATTAATATGCGAAGGGAAAATTATGATCAACTCTTAGACATACATTGTGTCCTAAGTGCATCACACACACAAGGAGAATGGAGTGGGATTTGGAAAATCGATATGGCAAAAGGACAGTTAGCACCTACATTGACAATTCCACTGCCAAACATAACATCAGGAGATGAAATTAACTTCAATTTAAATTGTGCAGAACCATGGCATATAGATGACAATGTAGAAGACAATACATACACATTTATGATTCCAAATATTAGTGCGCCAATACTTGAACAAAATGAGTGGATATGGGGAATTCTTTCATCAGCAATAATATTAATATGTGCCAAATTATTAGGTTTTCTTGAATTAAAGCCAAAAAAGAAAGAACAAAGAACTTCAAGCACGAATAATAAATCGATTAATAAACCAATATTAAACAAAAAAGAAATTAGTGAGGATCCAAAAGAATCAATACACCTTGAGGATGATGTTGAGGACATATCTGAAGAAACCTACAATGAAGATAAAGACATTGATGAAATTGCAGAAGAAGAGGAAATAGTTGAGGTTAGTGAAATAGAAGATGAAGGCATTAAAGATGAAGAAGAGGAAACTGATCCAAATGACATCGATGCAAAAATAAACAAAATGATGTCAAGAAAAAGATACTACGACTAGGTGAATGACATGAATGATTTTCAAGACAATACTGGCTTAAACCCCTTTTATACCTTCGATACTTTTGATTGTGAAGGAATTTTAGAACTATTAGCGGTATTAGAGACCACAGATGAAGATTTTACCCAATTTTTAAGTGACAATCCTATTACAGTCAAAAGAATTTCAGAACAAGGAATTAAAAATCCAATGAAAAGGAAAGATATCCCGTGGGATGATGCAAATTTGATATTTATTGTATCAAAATCATTAGAAAGTAAAATGCACCCACCACTAGGAAAAGGAAAATCAAAAGAAAGACTAGGAAGAGTACCTTTAGGCGAAGGAAATCCTATTAGTTATCTTTTAATGTATTTAATAGCACCAGATAATGAAGAAGGTAAAGAGGTTCTTAAGCTAATATCACAATTACATTCAGGGTTTTCAAAGTCAATACACGGGCATGAAAAATTTTCTAAGGGCAAATGGGGAATGTCATTACATGGATATTTATTAAGCGAGGATGTAGTTAAATTACACAAACTATTGAAAAGTGTAAAATGGACAGTTTCTGCAAATGAACCTCTTGATGGAGGAGTTCGTACATTTGCTAATGACCTAAGTATTATTCTTAGAGATGCAACTAAACAAAAAACAGGCGTTTTAATGAGGTCACATAACTAATTAAAATCCATACCAGTTAACCTTTCAAACATATCTGCATATAATTTAGATGTCTTTTTGATTATTTCATCAGGTAGTGCAGGAATAGGAGGTTCATCCGTACCTGCTTCTCTAGCCGCATATAATTCAGTGTGATGTCCTGTTCCAAGATAATGTTCACGAACAAATTCTTTTGATAAGGATACAATTGTACCATTTGCATAATCCTCTGCAGCCCACCATCGATCTTCATCTAGTGTTCCAAATGAATCAACTAATACTGGAACACGATTAGGGCCTAGTGCAAATTCCTTTTTTCCGTCAACATGAATAAGACCATTTTTTGCGGCTTCTCTCTCAATGATTTCATCAATTTTAATTACAATCTCTAAAATAGAATCAAACTCTTCATCAGTTATATTTGAAATTTCAAGTGCCTCTTTACGATCTAGTAATCTATCAAATTTTTCAAACTTAGTTGATACTTCAAGATATGGCTTGGGAAGTTTTACTCCTTCTTGTAAATCAACACCTGGTTCAAAACCAAATTCTTCAGAACCTACATCGCCTCTCTTGTATCTACGCCAACCACCACCTGCAAGGTAATGTCTACAAATCACTTCAAGAGGGACAAATACATTCTCCATATCTCTTGGAATAGCACCAGGTTCTCTAATAACTTCAAAACGACGTGCTAAGACTCTGTCTGGTGCATTCATCTCAATTATGTGAGTGTCACAGATACCTGCTTCCTCTACTAATTTAAACCAATGACAAGAGGTTCTATTCAGACTCTCACCCTTACGTGGAATCAAAGAGGGAATTACTTGATCAAATACCGAAATTTGATCAGTATACCTAAATTCAATAACTTCTGAATCATCTGTACTCCAAACTTGCTTTACTTTCCCATGATATATCATCTCGCCCATGAATCACTGCTGAATAATGACGATGTAATATTGTTACGTATACCAAATTTTCAAATCAAGCCAAGTGCGTCTTCAATCCTATTCAATTCAGGACCTGTTGTTTCAGGGCTTACAATAGCCCCATTATCTGTTGTTGCAATACCAGCACCAACAAAAGGGGACCCATAACCTACAGTACCAACCATAACATCTACACCAAGTGTTTTCTTGATTTTTTCAACTTCTTCAACTGTAACATCAGGGTGCAAGATTGCACCTTTACTATTTGCTGCAGCTAAACTACCCAAGATCTCTTGCCCAGCAATTGTTGTTGAGATTCCTGGAACCTTGAATACATCAGATAGCAACTCTACTCCTTCGTCTGGCAATAAGGGACTCATTAATGCCCCCTTTGATGTACATACTAGTAAATTACCAGCAGCATTAACTCCGTGCTCCATCACTACAACATCACCAAATGAGGTTAATTTATCAATATCTTCTTGTGTTGCAATATCAGCAACAGCAATTCCATTAGAATTGCCACAAATTAAACTCCCAAGTAAATTTGATCCTCCAATACTTATTGGAAAAGATTCTAAATCTAATGCAGAGAGTATATTTTCTAATTGATCCCCAGCGACTCCAACTGGATGAAAAAGCACATTCCCTACAACTGCTAAAGAAACTCCTACTTGGTTATGTCCAAATACTTCGGTTGCTAACAGCCCCATACAAACTATTGCGTAAACAATTTAGTTATATGCTATGTGGAAAAAATATGATTGTAAAATAAAATAAAAAAGTGAAAAGAGAGGGGTACGGTGACTGCATTTCCCGTGGGCTCTCGCACCACAGTACCGTAACAGACGCAGGAGGGCTTGACTTCCGGGTTCGAGATGGGACCGGGTAAACTCCTCCGCTATGACCGTACACCCACTCCTTTCGAATGTGATAGAAGTGAGGTGATTATTGGCATGCCTTTTGGACGATGGATAGCACGGGTAGTATTGACGTTTTTATGTAAATTATGAAGCTCGAACGGTTAGTACTTCCGGACTGAATACCTCGGAAAACCTTGGTACTTACATCCGAAGTCTATCAAACTCGTCTTCTACGAGAGTTCTGTATTGCCTCGTCTTTGGGGCGGCTTCGAGCTTAGATGCTTTCAGCTCTTATCCGCTAGGGCGTGGCTGCCCAGCATTGCCTTATCAGACAACTGGTAAACTAGTGGCCCCGAGCCCTCGTTCCTCTCGTACTGAAGGACCCCTTCCATCAAGCAACAACGCTTCCACCACCAAGCAACAAACCTGTCTCACGACGGTCTAAACCCATCTCACGATCCCTTTTAATGGGCGAACAACCCCACCCTTGGGTCCTGCTGCAGACCCAGGATAGGAAGAGAC
>Ga0115011_10000558_pt1 | contig 29940 bp, 26 predicted proteins | sample TroAtlMetagenome_2_FD_88705 | JGI IMG/M metagenome (GOLD analysis project Ga0115011, IMG submission 88705) | Marine eukaryotic phytoplankton communities from Atlantic Ocean - Tropical Atlantic ANT8 Metagenome | ecosystem: Environmental > Aquatic > Marine > Oceanic | place: Tropical Atlantic...
ACCTGAGCCCACCGGCCAAGTGCTCCCTTCTCCCTCCGGGAGAAGGGCTGGGGATGAGGGCCACCACGAGCCAAAAACGGACCCAAAAACCCGTAGCCCGGCCGGAGTGAAACCGAATCCGGGATCCCCCGTAAGCTTGTGACGCCACGCTCCCGGATTCCACCGCGTTCCATCCGGGCCACCACCGGTCTCGACAAAACCTGAGCCCACCGGCCAAGTGCTCCCTTCTCCCTCCGGGAGAAGGGCTGGGGATGAGGGCCACCAAGAGCCAAACGCGGACCCAAAGCCCGTAGCCCGGACGAAGTGAAACGGAATCCGGGATCCCCCGCAAGCTTGTGACGCCACGCCCCCGGCCTCCACCGCGTTCCATCCGGACCACCACCGGTCTCGATAAAACCTGAGCCCACCAGCCAAGTGCTCCCTACTCCCTCCGGGAGAAGGGCTGGGGATGAGGGCGACCACGGGCCAAAACGCGGACCCGAAACCCGTAGCCCGGCCGGAGTGAAACCGAATCCGGGATCCCCCGCAAGCTTGTGACGCCACGCTCCCGGCCTCCACCGCGTTCCATCCGGGCTACCACCGGCCTCGACAAAACCTGAGCCCACCAGCCAAGTGCTCCCTTCTCCCTCCGGGAGAAGGGCTGGGGATGAGGGCATGCTTTTCGGGGTACGAGAGGCGTCTTGTAGAACCAGAAACAGCTACCCTCAAACAGCCGAACCGCGCTGAGCCAGCACCTCATTCACATACTGGGTGATCTGCTCGATAAAGCGCGCTTCGCCGAATTGGGCAGCGTGCCCAGCAATGGCGTCCGCACTCCATTGCTGCGCCTCAAAATCCTGCAGGCGTCCGTTCAATGAATCCGCAGACTGCGCCTCGAAGAACATCCCGCTCAAACCCGGCACCACGGTTTCCAGAACGCCGCCCTGGCCAAACGCCAGCACCGGCTTGCCGCAGGCCTGCGCTTCGACCGGCGTAATGCCGAAATCCTCAAGCCCCGGAAACACGAACGCATAGCAGTTCTGCAAATAGGCCAACATCTCTGCCCGCGGCAACCATCCCTTGAACTCCACCGACGGGCCGGCCATGGCCTGCAGGCGCGCGCGGTCGGGGCCATCGCCAACCACGATCAAGCGCCGCCCATTCTGTGAAAAGGCCTTCACCGCAATGTCGATGCGCTTGTAGCCCACCAAGCGCGAGGCGATCAGGTAGTAACCGCCGTGGTCCTGCGTGGGCGAGAACTCCGCCAGATTCACGGGCGGATGGATCACGGTCGAGTCTCGTCCGTAAAACTGTTTGATCCGCGCCTGGATATACGCGGAGTTCGCGATGAAATAGTCAATCTTCTGCGCAATCGCGTAATCGCGCTGCCGCAAGGGCTTCAGCATCAGCTTGGCGGCCGCCTTGAGCATCGGGTGGATCGGCTCGTGCTCCAGGTACTGGTCCGGCATCCAGATGAAGCGCGCGGGTGTATGGCAATAGCTGATCGTGGTGGCATGCGGTGCAAAGCGCGCCCATTTGGCGAAACCACTGCTGCTGATCAGCGCCACATCGCAGTCAATCCGGCCCAGCGAGCGAAACGCACTCGGGTAGAGCGGAAAGTACCGCTTGAAGTGGCGGGAGACGCCCGGCAGAGCACGCATCCAGCTGTCTTGAATGGACGCGGCACGCAAGTCCGGCAGCAGCTGCTGCCGGTCGACAACACTGGTGAAGATCGGGGCTTGCGGAAGCGCCTTGTGCAAGGACGCCACGACCTGCTCTGCCCCTCCCATTTGGATCAGGTAGTCATGGACAATCGCAAGCCTGCCGGTCGCGGGTACGTCCGGTGCTGTTTGCAAATTCATTATCAGGCGTGGGCTACTCGGACTATTGGTCGGTCGCGGGTCGTGAGGTGGCATGGAGCAAAATGTGCCAACGAATTCTGACCGGCAACCATCCTTGAATCGTTAGAATGTTGCAAGCAATTATCCACTAGTGGACTCGACCGTACCACCACGATCCAGGCCAACTGCACAACTTCATGACACTAATTCGATTATTGGCCGCTGAATGTCGGCACGTCGGCCTGCCGGCAACAGCGTGCAAAGTCGAGGCCAAACAGGGGGTTCAACGCACGGCGGCGACCGCCGTGCACAACAAGGCTGTAATAATTGGTTACAGAACTCCGGCTGCTGGAGGAGGGGACAGGCCGGCCGCGACCGACGAAGTCGCCTGATCGGCGGACGGACGGGCTCAAGCGCGGTTCAGGCGGAAAGCAAACCGCCGCGTACGCCTTTCAGGTCATCCGGCGGCCCGCCCGATTGCGTAGTGCACATATCCCTGCGCCTTCATCGTCGCCGGGTTGTACAAATTGCGCCCGTCAAATACCACCTTGTTGTTCAACAAGTGGCCAATCTGCTCGAAATCCGGGCTGTGGAACGGCTTCCACTCCGTAACCACAACGAGCGCATCCGCACCTTCGCAGGCGGCCTCCGCGGAATCCGCAAGAAGCAGATCCGGCCGCTCGCCATAGATCTTTCGCGTTTCGCCCATCGCGATCGGGTCGTAAGCACGAACGCGGCCGCCATCCGCCCAGATCGCCTCCATCAACACCCGGCTGGGCGCTTCGCGCATATCGTCAGTATTCGGCTTGAAGGCAAGGCCCCACAGCGCAATCGTCTTGCCAGTCAGCGTTCCGAAGTGCGCCACCAGCTTCTGATGCAAGAGCTGCTTCTGGCCGTTGTTGACGGCCTCCACCGCGTCCAGAACCTTCGGGGCGAATCCCATCTCGCGCGCAAGATGCGCCAGCGCCTTCACATCCTTGGGGAAGCACGAGCCCCCGTAACCGGCGCCCGGATAGATGAAGTGAAAGCCGATGCGGGGATCCGCGCCCATGCCGCGCCGTACCAATTCCACGTCCGCGCCAACACGCTCCGCGATGTTGGCGATCTCGTTCATGAAGCTGATCTTGGTCGCGAGCATCGCGTTTGCAGCGTACTTGGTCAGCTCTGCGGAGCGCACGTCCATGCTGTGGATGCGGTCGTGGTTGCGATTGAAGGGTTCATACAGGGCGCGCATCTGTTCTTCCGCACGTTCGTTGTCGGCGCCAATGATCACGCGGTCCGGCTTGCGGAAGTCCTCCACAGCCGCACCTTCCTTCAGAAACTCGGGGTTGGAGACCACGTCGAAATCGCGCTGCACGCCACGCTGCGCCAATACTTCCGATACGGCGGCCCGTACCTTGTCCGCCGTACCCACCGGCACCGTGGACTTGTTCACGATGACGCGGTAGTCCTCCAGATGCTCACCAATGGTGCGTGCCACCTGCAGCACGTACTGCAGGTCCGCGGAGCCATCCTCGCCCGGCGGCGTGCCCACCGCGATGAACTGGAACTGCCCGTGGCGCACGCCTTCTGCGGGATTGGTTGTGAAAACCAAACGTCCGCTGTCCACGCCCGCTCTTAGCAGAGCGTCCATGCCGGGTTCGTAGAACGGGCACTTGCCGGAGCGAAGCACCGAGATCTTGTTCACGTCCACGTCCACGCACACGACGCGATTCCCGATCTCCGCGAAACAGGCGGCAGTGACCAAGCCGACGTACCCGGAACCAAATATTGTGATGTTCAAACGTTGCGGACCCGGTTTAAAGAGAGTGTTCGTGGGGCGGATGCACATCAGTCGGCATGAATCGGCTGCCCAAAGCGCCAAAAATCCGCCGGTCGGTCCATCCTCGTGGGCGAGCATACTTACAGCGGGCTCGCATGTGAACTCCGTCCGGGCTCGCATGTGAACTCCGTCAAGAAAACCCGGACAGCCCCCATAGACGGGGTGGCGGGAGCGCACGAAATGTGGGTCTAATGTAAATCATTCAGATTGTGCAGAAGTCGAATGTCGGGCACGTCGTCTAGGAGAAGCGCGCATGCCTGTGACGTCTCAAAACAGCCACATAACGGGCTAACGAACTACACAATTTTTCCCTCAGCGCGCTGCGCCCGACGCATGTTCAATCATTGAACGCTAGGGTACGATGCTTGCATGCGAGGCAGCCGGGTGCATCGTGTTGCAAATTGCCGGGGGGCGGAATGGATGCCGAGGAAGTCCGTTATCGACTGATGACGTTGATAGGTCAACGTCCCCAGTTGACTCAAAGAGAGGCGGCCAGTGAACTTGGGGTCAGTATCGGAAAGATCAACTATTGCTTGCGGGCATTGATTGAGCGGGGATACGTCAAGTTGAACAATTTTCGACGCAACCCCGACAAACGGGAATACAGATATTTTCTGACTCCGAGAGGTATTGAAGTAAAGGCGCAGGTTGCGGTCGCATTTCTTCAGAGAAAGATGGATGAATATGAAAAACTGCGACAGGAAATTGATCGATTGAACCTGGACCTCGACAGCGGTCGGCAAGAATCGGGGGTGCAAGAGGGTGAAGGTAAGATGTGAGATTGGGCGAGCTTTCGAGTTAGTTAGGACAGCTTGAATTCACCACCTCCATGAGAGCTTTGGCGCCACTAGTTCGAGCCTAATTTATTAGAGAGCTTTCAATTTAGTGAACAAAAAATGCATCGCGGCCGAGCCGAAGCGTGCTTGGCGGCGCTCCATGTGGCTGAGAAAATAGGCATGTCTCAAACATTACTTATTACAGGCGGTGCCGGATTCATTGGATCAGCGCTAATCCGCTACCTGTTGTCTCAGGTGGATTGCAGGGTGGTGAATGTCGATAAACTAACATACGCCGCAAGTACCGAATCTCTTGAGTTTGCGACCAAAGATTTACGTTATGCATTCGAGCAAGTCGATATTTGTGATAGCGTGGCATTGAAGCATGTATTTTCCCGCTACAAACCAGACGGCGTCATCCATTTGGCGGCAGAGTCCCATGTGGATCGATCGATCGACGGTCCTGGCGAGTTTGTCCAGACAAATATTGTCGGCACGTTCAGGCTTCTGGAGGTGGCGTCCGAATATTGGCAGTCGCTGCCCCACGAGAAGCGCGCTTCGTTTCGTTTCCACCACGTCTCCACCGACGAGGTTTATGGGACTTTGGGTGAGACGGGATATTTCACCGAAACGACCCCATACGCACCCAATTCTCCGTATTCAGCCAGTAAGGCCGGGTCCGATCATTTGGTGCGTGCATGGCACCATACCTACAAGCTGCCCACGCTGATTACGAACTGTTCCAACAACTACGGACCTTATCAGTTTCCCGAGAAGCTCATTCCATTGATGATCCTCAATGCCATCGATGGCAAGCCGCTTCCGGTTTATGGAGCGGGGCTGAATGTGCGTGATTGGCTATACGTAGAAGATCATGCCCGGGCGCTTTATACGGTTTACAGCAAAGGCGTTGTCGGCGAGCAATACAACATCGGCGGGCACAATGAAAAGCGCAATATCGATCTGGTGCATCATTTGTGTGAACTGCTCGACGAGATGCTGCCGGAGTCCCCGCATCGGCCGCATAGCAGCCTGATCAGTTGCGTTGAAGACCGCAAAGGGCATGATCTGCGTTATGCCATCGATGCTGGCAGGATAGAACGGGATCTCGGCTGGGTTCCGCAGGAGACGTTTGAAAGCGGCATCCGGAAGACTGTCCGGTGGTATCTCGAAAATCTGAATTGGAGCCGCTTGATCCAAAGCCGTGGATATTCAGGTCAGCGGCTTGGGCTTGGGCTTGCGTCAGGAGGCAGGGAGTCATGAAAGGAATCATCCTTGCCGGGGGGAGCGGTACGCGCCTATATCCGATTACGCAGGCCGTATCCAAGCAACTGCTCCCCGTTTACGACAAACCAATGATTTACTACCCGCTATGCACATTAATGCTTGCGGGCATACGAGAAATCCTCGTGATTTCCACACTTCAGGATATCCCACGATTCCAAGGCCTGCTAGCCGACGGACGGCAATGGGGTATTGAAATTTCCTACGCAGTGCAGCCAAGCCCCGATGGCTTAGTGCAAGCCTTTTTGATCGGGGAAGATTTCATTGGAGGAGACCCCTGCGCACTTGTTCTTGGGGATAATCTTTTCTATGGACACGACCTGGCGCGGCAATTAAGACGGGCCGCCGAACGTCGAGAGGGGGCAACGGTGTTCGCCTACCCAGTGCATGATCCGGACCGCTACGGGGTTGTGGAATTCGATACCGTCGGCAAGGTTCTATCGCTCGAAGAGAAACCTAGAGAACCAAAGTCGCGCTATGCAGTCACCGGTCTATATTTTTACGACAGGCACGTTGTCGAATTGGCAAAAGAGGTCAAGCCCTCGGCTCGCGGGGAATTGGAGATTACAGATCTGAACACCCTGTACTTGAGTGCCGGGTGCCTCAACGTGGAGCTGATGGGGCGCGGCATGGCCTGGCTAGATACCGGAACGCACGACTCGCTTCAGGAGGCCGGGATGTTCATCCAGACTCTGGAAAAGCGCCAAGGACTAAAAATCGCTTGCCCGGAAGAGGTGGCTTACCGATCCGGCTTCATAAACGCGGAGCAACTCCAGGCTCTTGCCCTGCCCCTTATGAAGAGCGGCTATGGGGCATACCTGATACGGGTATTGGAAGACCGGATATTTGGGTAATGGTCTTTGACTGTGCGAGTTTGTCTGAGGCGGGCAATTTATGCGTCCGTAGGTATTTGGCGGCACTTTTCTCACGGGCCGCCATTAGTGCGCCGATGATTAAAGATAAAAATCCACGCTGCGGCACAAGATGGGGCATAGGCGGGGCGCAATACGAGCTCTCGCCAACGGTGCAAGGAAGCCTGTTGCAAGGAAGCCTAGAGAGCGGCGGTTTCCTTGGAATTTTGCAGTTCTTCGCACTGGGCTGGGGCGATCAGGTGCCGGCCCGGGTTTCGCAGTTGCTCCGACAAGTATCGTGACCCCAAACAGTACGGCCATGGCCGCTTGCTAAATCTAGTAAAGGAACGCCCAATCGGGCTAATGCCAAAAAATGAAAGTCATGCAGACGCAGCTCCCCGGCGTGTTGATATTTGAACCGAAAGTTTTCGGTGACTCGCGCGGCTTTTTCGTGGAAACCTTTCGGGACGCCCTACGAGAGGAGTGCGGCATTCCTGCTTTCGTGCAGGACAACCAGTCGCGCTCTGTGCGTGGTGTTTTGAGAGGTCTGCATTACCAGCTGATACAGCCACAGGGCAAACTTGTGCGCGTTGCTTCCGGACGGGTGTTCGACGTTGCCGTGGATGTGCGTCGTGGCTCTCCGAACTTTGGCCAGTGGGTAGGAGTGGTGTTGGACGATACAAGTCACCGCCAGTTCTACGTGCCGCCGAATTTTGCTCATGGATTTGTCGTACTCTCGGAGTCGGCAGATTTTGTTTACAAATGCACCGACTACTATCACTCTGCCTCCGAGGCCGGCATTGCATGGAACGATCCAGACATCGGCATCAATTGGCCTGGGGAGATTCTGGATATCGTCTCCTTGTCTGGCAAAGACGCTGCCCTGCCGCAACTTAAGGACCAAGCCTCAGACAAGCTCCCCATCTTCGCGGAGCAGCTATGAGCATCTTGGTAACCGGTGCCGACGGCCAGGTGGGTCGTGAACTTGTGGCCCGCAGTCTGCCCGGGGAGACAGTCGCGACGACTCGCAAGGTTCTGGATATCGCCAATGCCGACGCGGTGGCCGCGACCATTGCACGCTGTCGTCCCTTGGCCGTGATCAATGCGGCGGCCTATACGGCTGTGGATAAGGCGGAAAATGAACCGGCAGCAGCCTACGCCGCCAATCGCGACGGACCCGCCGTGCTGGCTCGGGCTTGCGCCGATGCCGAAATCCCGCTGTTGCATCTGTCTACGGATTACGTCTTTGATGGAACTAAGTCGGAGCCATATACAGAGCAATGTCCGACAAATCCTCTCGGCGTTTACGGTCAAAGCAAGTGGGAGGGCGAGGAAGCCATCCGCCGCTACCTGCCGCAGCATGTGATCCTTCGAGTCTCCTGGGTATTCGGTGCCTATGGCAATAATTTCGTCCGCACCATGTTGCGCTTGGGGCAGGAGCGGGATGAACTCCGGGTCGTCGCCGATCAGCGCGGTGCGCCGACTTACGCTGGCGCCATCGCCGAGGCGTTGCTTGCTGTTGCACGTAAGTTGCCGTCGGATCTCCCTTGGGGAACGTACCATTACACCGGCGCACCGGCTACGACATGGCATGGTTTCGCGCAGGTTCTCTTCGATGAGGCGGTAAGCCTGGGTCTGCTAAACCGTAAGCCCGTAGTGCATGCCATTACGACGGCAGAGTATCCAACTCCCGCGCGGCGTCCTGAGAATTCGGAGTTGGGCTCTGTTGCGCTGCAGAATCTTGCGCTCAATCCGATGCCTTGGATCGATGGCCTTCGTGAAACGCTGAGCGCTTGGAAATAGCGATGAACAGTCAATTCACGTGTGTGTGCCGATACTGGCGACGGCCAGCACTTCCAAGAGCAAGGAGCATCAATTCGGTTTTTCGGACTACGCCGACATCACATAATCTCCCGAGCATGTTTTCGATGCGCAGACAGCTATTGGTCAACCTTCGAATCGCCGGACAAACATAAAATCATGGAGTTTTGGGTGAATGGCTTATTTCATTTGTAATCGGTTGTCCGGCATGAGATTGGAGGTATGCCGTTAATGCAAAGGAACGAACTGGGCTGCTGGGCGCCGAGGCGAAACTTTGATCTCGGGATGAAGCGTACGGTGAACTGGTACTGGAAGCAGACGAAATGAAGGTTTTGATTACGGGTGGCGCTGGGTTCATCGGAAGCGCGCTAGCGATCGCCTTGGTGCGCCGCGGGGACGAAGTGACGGTGCTCGATAACTTCTCAGAGCAGATTCATGGGGAAGATCCGAGGGCGTCGGCACTTGTTCAGCGGCTGCCCGATTCCGTATGTCTGGTTGAAGGCGATGTTCGGAACCGAGGCGACTGGAAGCGCGCATTGGCTGGTCAAGAGGCGGTCGTCCACCTTGCCGCTGAGACCGGCACGGGGCAGTCGATGTACGAAATCGACCGCTATGTGGACGTGAATATCCGCGGGACTTCCTTGCTTCTCGACCTTCTGGCGAAAAAGGAGGATGGGTGCGGCTCCGTCCGTCGGCTCGTGGTGGCTTCGTCGCGTTCCATTTATGGCGAAGGCAAGTACAAAGGGCGTAATGGATACGTTTACCCAGGCGCACGAAGACTGGACGACCTAGAGAGCGGAATCTTCGAATGTCGTGACCCTGAGAGTGGAGACATCGCAGTTCCGGTGCCCACCGACGAAGAGTCGAAGATCCACCCTAGTTCCATTTATGGGATCACGAAGCAGGTGCAGGAGCAATTGATTCTGACTGGCGGCGCGGCTCTTGGCATTCCTGCCGTCGCCCTCCGCTATCAGAACGTATATGGGCCGGGTCAATCGTTGAAGAACCCTTACACCGGAATTCTTTCGATTTTCTCTACCCTGCTGCTGCAGGGGAAGGACATCAACATCTTTGAGGACGGTAAGGAAACCCGTGACTTCGTCTTTATCGAGGATGTCGTGGTCGCCACAATAATGGCGATCGATTCAAACGCCAGCGGTGCGGCCTACAATGTGGGCACGAGCGAAGCGACAAGCGTGCTGACCGTCGCGCAAACACTCAAGGACAACTATGGCGCGGCCGGCCAGATCAAAGTGTCCGGCAATTTCCGTGTCGGCGATATCCGCCATAACTTTGCCGACTTGGTCAGGATCAAGGCTGACATGGGCTTTGTGCCCACAGTGACGTTCGCCGAAGGCGTCAAAGCCTTTTCGCAGTGGGTTAAAACCCAGGAAATCTGTGATTCGGGATACGAGCGTTCCGTAAGCGAATTGCGTGCTAAGGGTCTGTTGAAGTGACAAGCGCTTCGCGAAGTATGGCGGGGAAGCGGGTGCTTTTCATTGCTCCGATGTTCTTCGGTTACGAGAAGCTCATCGTGGCCGAGCTCGAAGCAAAGGGTGCTCAAGTTGACTATTTCAATGACCGCCCTGACAACGGCTTTTGGACCAAGGCGCTGATCCGCGTTGATCGTCGCCTGCTGGCACGTAAAACCGACGCTTATTACCGGGGAATTATCGAGTCGACTCGCGACAAAACGTACGATCAAGTGTTGCTCGTTCGCGGCGAGGCAATCTCTCTGCAGATGCTCCGATTCTTGCGAAGAACCCAGCCGACAGCGCGTCTGAGTCTATACCTATGGGATTCGATGCATTACAACCCCAATGCGCGAAAACTGCTGGACGAATTCGATCAAGTATTTTCCTTCGATCGCACCGACGTCGAGCGGCACTCGAAGATGCAGTTTCTACCTTTGTTCTACGCGCGCGAATTCGAGCGCGCAGCGCTGTGGCAAGGTACGCCTCTATACGACGCTTGCTTCATCGGCACCATCCATACGGACCGGTACAAAGTGCTGGAAAACGTTATCGATAGCCTGCGGGCGCGTGGCCACAAGGTATTCGTCTTCTGCTATTCCCGTTCAAAAAGCCTGTACCGCATGCGTGCACTGGTTAATCCGGGTTTCCGCCGATTCGGCAAGAAGTATGTCAGCTTTGTCGGAATGCCGCTGGCCGAAGTAGTGGATCGCGTAGCAGAATGCCGTGCGGTGATCGACATAAACCGACCTGACCAACGTGGCCTGACGATGAGATCTATTGAAGCGATCGGTGCGCAACGCAGGCTCATTACCACCAATGCGGACGTGGTCAACTATGATCTATACGATCCGCGTGCCGTGCTGCTGGTGGACAGGCAAAAACCGGTGATTGACAACGAATTTCTATGCCAAGACGCACGGCCGTTCGATACGGCTCTGCGCGAAGGATATTCGGTTTCGGCGTGGGTGGAACGGATCTTCAGATGAGATACCTGGACACTGTTTCTTATAAAGCTATCATGACGTTATTACAGTGCACTCAAAGGATCCATAAAGAAAAATGGTCAGTCAGTGGAATTCCAAATCGTGCTAGCCAGCAGAATCCGGAAATCCCCCGCCGGGACGGGAAAGAAAAATGAACCGCACAGCCGTCGTTGCCAGACACATTTTATGAACGGCCCGCCCTTTCAGGAGCAGCAGCCTCAAACATTGCCGCTGCTTACAGGGCTGCGGGGGCTCGCTGCACTGATTGTATTTATATCGCATGCGGCCATAGTCGGCTTTCTCCCCGTTCAGCTTGGACATGGGTTTGGCCAGGTCGGAGTTATGCTCTTCTTTGTCCTGAGTGGCTTTCTGATGGGGCATTTGTATATTCGTCGTGACTTCAATCGCGCCAACTTGATGGGGTATGCAAAGGCGAGAATCGGCAGAGTCATCCCCCTGTATCTGCTAGTCGTGCTTGGCTCAATCACTATCTACAACCTATTTTACTCCGAATTTCGTTACGCTTTGAATCTCGGAGATGTGAGTCAGATCGCGGCTTCGCTACTTTTTGTATCGGCCCCGTACGAGCTTTGGACGATACCGGTTGAATGTCAGTTCTACCTGATATTTCCGGTTCTATGGTGGTTGTATGGCCGCGGAGCTGGTCCACTGGTGCTGCTTATATGTGCCGTTGCGACGTCATTGCCGACGATTTTCTCAGTTATTCTGGCAGGGAAAAAGTTTGATATTATATCAACATATAGCTATGCGTTCTTTCTGGGGGTATTTACATCACTCCACCTTGGAAAATTAAAAGTCTGGATTCTCAATAAGCTCCCGTCCTGCAGTGGGGGAGTGTTTCTATTATTGATATTCCTGAATCTTCCCGAAGTTAGGATGGAGCACGGGTTGGCGTTGTCAAATGGTGGTTATTGGGTGTCCACATGGCTCGATCCAATAACATGGGTCATCGTCTATGGACTTTTTTTGTCCTGCCTCGCAGAGTCTCCGAGTCTTAACTTTCTGAAATCGGGCGGCTTTCGATTTCTGGGCGACATATCGTATGGATTCTATTTGTTCCATTATCCAATCCTGTCCGCGACATCGGATGTCATAGGGCCAAATTTTATTGGTCTAATATGCGCACTCACAATTTCACTGATAATGTCATATTTCTCTTGCAAATACTTTGAGCGCCCCGCAAGCGAAAAAATTAGAAGAGGTTGGGCGAGATTTAAATTATCATAACCGATCGTCCTGCATTCGGGATGAATCGGGTGGGCTTCGTGGACCCTATCTGTAAGCGACGTAAGAGGATGACTTAAGCGCCAACGGTGCATATGCACAAATCACGTTACCCGAAAAATTCAAGAAAAGGTTGCACATAGTGCACAAAATTTTGAACAAGAAATTTTTGCTGGCTGCACCATTTCCAATTGCACTCGCAGCAGGACAAGGCGTCGGTTTGCTTTCTGACTGGAGCCCGGAAACTTATTCCATGTCGCTTTGTGGGATATTTTTAATATACATCGCTGTTCTATCAAAAAGCAGAATACTTATTGCTTCGTCGATTTTTTGCTCAAGCTATTTCTTGCTCCTGCTCCCATATTTTTATTATGGCATTGGGTATGCGAGTAGGCAAGAATATCAAGAGGCCTCGATGGAGGCCGTCAATGTTTTATACATCACATTTTTCACCATAGTATTTTTCTCCGTTTGGTTTATCCGGGGAGGGGACATTTTGGGATTTCCGGATAGGATAAAAAAAAGAGATAATCCTATAATTTTTTGGGCCTGCGCGATCATTATTTTGTTGTTTTCTGGGATGACTGTGGATCCGCGTGGGACAATTTTTACGGCAAACTATCGTGATATCACTAGCGAACGCTACGGGTTTATCGACTATTCGCTCATTTTTGCTATGATGGCGTTTATCTTTGGCGGGGGCAAAAAGAGGGAGAAGGTTCTTATTTTTGTCTGCGCTATTTATATTGCGATTAACTTGCTTTACGGGCTTAGGTTGCGAAGTATACAAATGATGTTGCTCATGTTTATTCTCTTCTTCGAGCGGAAGATCAGTCCGAAACAGACACTTTGGATCAGTATATTGGGGTTGCTGGGCTCACAGATTTTTGGGCAGCTTAGGGCTGCAATTGAAATTGATAGTTTGGCTGCGGCTTTTGGTGGCGTGAATGGCATCATGGTAACGAACCAAGGCGGCGTTTTTCTGACCGCCAATATGTATATCGGCTTGATTCAAGATGGGCTGATATCATCGAATCAGCGAATAACAACATTTGTCGGAAATATTATCGCAATCGTTTATTCGCAGAACTCCCTTCCAGATGACTATAACATTGCTAGGCTTGCAGCAAACCACTTCTCTATTCCAGGCGGTGGCCTGATATCCGGGTACATGTATGCATGGGGTGGTGTGCTGGGGCTCGTTGCAGGAACTTTGTGCATTACCGTCATTTACCTTCGAGCGTACTCTCGGAAATGTAGCGAATACTTTCTTGTATATGGTGTGCTAATAATGTCCATTATACCGAGATGGTTTGCGTACAGTCCTTTGCACCTATTCAAGATGGGGGTTTGGTGTGTGTTCGTATTCGCTTTCTTGAAAGTGCTAGACAAATCACTGCGGGAAGTCTGAAATGGAGGAAGTGGCTGCTTCGGTGAAGTATGGTTTTTTTCGGAAGCTAAAGGTCTGGTTTGGTCGGCCCCCGGTATTGATTTACACAATGGGAAAAGTGGGATCGTCGTCTATTGCCATATCTTTGCGCGCGCGGGGTGTCGCCGAAGTACAGCCGCATTCTTTGACGTGGGTGCGCAAAGGTTCGTACTTCGTCAGTCCGAACTTAAGCGTGCTTGGGGAGATCTTTTATTCAGGAAAAACCGCCCTAATAAGAGCGAAATTGACCTGTTTTAAGCTGATTAATCGAATTATCAGACGCCGCATCAAGATCATTTGTATTTACCGCGATCCAATAGCGCGCAACATCTCTGCATTTTTTGAGCAATACTCTTACGTGCTCGATGGCGATATCAATTCTTTGCCTACCCCAGAAGTTTTGGACTGCTTCTGGATGTATGCCCGCCACGATACGCCACTGGACTGGTTCGAGCGCGAACTGAAAAAGTCGTTTGGCGTTGATATATTCAGTGTGCCTTTTGATAGATTGCGGGGGTACGGGGTCCTTCGCCAAGGTTATAGGGATGTGCTGCTGCTAACCATGGAGAAAATGCGTGAGAACGAAACCGTTATCGGCGAGTTTCTCGGTCTCCAAGCGTTTCATATTACCCCAGCCAACAGGGCGGAAAGAAAGCACTATGCGACCGCCTATAATGCATTTAAGCGTGAGCTAGTGATTTCGGAGGCTTACGCAGAAAAGATGTATGCAAGCCCAGTTGTGCGCTATTTTTATTCTGACGAAGATATTCTGAAGTTTCGTCGACGCTGGAAAATCCGTTGATACGTATGGGCATTGGGGATGGGTATGCCAAGCTGTATCATTGGCTTTTGGTGCTGATTGTGCGCGGTTTCGGCGGTGTGGCTGGGGTGGTAGCAACGATCGTTACGTCGCGCATGTTAGGTGCTGAGCAGGCGGGATTGGTCTTTCTTGCATTGTCTGTAATCACAGTGTCGGCGGCATTCTCACGCCTCGGCTTAGATATGGCAGTCGTGCGCTTTATTGGGATGCATGCCGCTAGTGGCGAATGGGCTCAGGTACAAGGTACGTTTCGTCTGTCGCTGAAATGGGCCGGATTCACTTCGCTTGCAGTGGCCTTGTTGCTGTGCCTTGCTGCTGGGCCATTGGCGCATCATGTCTTCCACAAGCCCGCGCTGGCGCCGGTACTAACGATCATGGCTTGGCAGGTGCCCTTGTTGGCACTGTACTGGCTCTGCGCTCAAGGGTTCATTGGCCTGCGCCAGCCGGAATTGGCCACTTTCCTGCAAAATATCTGCCTACCGCTGGGGTTTATTGCGTTGCTGCTGGCTGCACTCCATTTGGATTTACCTCTCCCCCCCGCACTGTTGGCGGCTTGCGCCTATGTATTGGGCGCCAGCGCAACCCTGCTGATGGGCCTATGGTTATGGCGCAAGCGTTTGCCCGCCGCGACACCGCATATCGACGCGACGCAGCTCTGGAACAGCGCCGCTCCGCTTTGGGTGGTGGTGGTGATGAATCAGATGTTGACATGGAGCGGGCAAATAACTTCTGGCATTTGGCTTGATGCGACCCAAGTCGCACACTTTGCCGCCGCACAACGTACTGCGTTACTGATCAGCTTGGCACTGATCGTAACCAATATGCTGGTCGCCCCGCGTTTCGCCGCCCTGCACAAGCAAGATAAGCTTGATGATTTGCGGCAGCTCGCGCGCAAAACTACCCAGATGATGGCGCTGATTGCCACCTTCGTGGTGATTGCTATGGTCGTGTTCGCCAATGAAGTGATGCAGCTGTTTGGCGAAGAATTCGGTAATGCCGGCGTTTTGCTGAAAATACTGGCATTGGGTCAATGGGTATGCATGGTGACCGGCTCTGTCGCCATACTGCTGCAAATGACCGGTTATGAACGTGACATGCGTGATATCACCATCGCTAGTGGCGTGCTGGTTATTGCGCTGTCGGTGATATTCACCTCTCGCTGGGGCGTGCAGGGAGCGGCGTGGGCTACCGCGCTGACGATGATTGCGCAAAACATTGCGGCTCTGATAATGGTCAGAAGGCGACTGGGATTCTGGACCTTGGGCTTGTGACAGTAGATGCGTCGGCATGATTGTGGAGACGAATACGTGAGCATATTTCAAGCGTATCAAAACATCCAGGCATTCAAGGCCAGCCGTACGGCTATGCTCAGTGGCGTCAACTACGCTTATGTGGTGGCTCCTTTTTTGTACGATGAATCTTTATGGGGCTTCGTCAAGAAGGCGCTGTTTGCGCTGCTGTTTGCGACGCGTACCCCTGTGCAGCAATCGAGTGAGAACGAGTTGCTACTGTTTTATTCATGCCGTCACAAGAGGCGCGCCGATTACGATTACATCCCGCAACGCTTGCGCGAACTGCTTGGCACACGTTGCGACTATGTCGAATCTGCCGAGAGGTTTTCGCTGGCCCAGTCCTTGGCTACTATTAGGCAGCTTCCCAATGCTTGGCACGGTAGTCGCGGCTATCGCGCCAATAGCTTGCAACGCTTAGGCTGCGCCTTGTTGATTGCCAAGTACCGCTCTACGGCGGGACGAATTTTCGCCGCACTACTACAGGACAAGCGCAAGGTCGTCACCTTTTGTGATGCGAATGCGCCGGAAAACTTGCTGACACAATTGGCTAATTCGTCAGGGATTGAAACATTTACCATGCAGCATGGACAATACCGGATGCTAGACGCTTCCAACATGAGTCCCGATGCCGAGGCGTATGCCAATTTTGTCTCAAAGTACATGCTTTGCTGGGGCGAGGCAACCCGCAATGAATTCGTCCGTATCGGGTTCAGGCCCGAACAATTTGTCATCACCGGCTGGGTTAAGCGGTGGAGCAAAATAGGTCCGCATCCGCGTTGTGGCATATTTGGAGTAATGCTCAATGGCGAAAGCGGTCAGGGTTCCAATATGGCACTACTAAATGCAGCAAGGACCATTGCTGAATCGCTAAATTACTGCTATATCGTTCGTTTACACCCTTGGAGTAAGCCGAAGAGCTACTCCCGTCTATTGGACGGTCGCTGCGTGGGCATCAGCCACTACGGCTTGCCGTCCTACTTGGAGCAAGTGGATTTTAGTCTGGCGCACATGACCGGAGCAACGATTGAAATTTTGCATAATGGAGCATTTGTATATTTGCTCGATGACGAAAAGCTGGCAGAAGCCTTTTGCGTTGAAGGTCTTTGCTTTAAGTCCGCTGGTGCTATCGCTTCCGCAGCATATAGAGACATGAGTTCTTCAGCGCAGGGTTTTGGAAAAAACAGACGTCTCGGCAAGTGGTTCAACGACGACGACGAACAGGCTACACGGATCCTCGCTGCTCTGTTGGGCTGAACTCGGGGTGCTTACATGCGTCACTTCTTCAAACGGCGAGGGCATCCGCGAACGGGTTTTCGCCGATTCTCTTTGCCAAGCGCAACATCGGCCTAGCTGTTTGGACTCAATTGCCGATATCGAATCATGAGTGTGAGCTGACTGATAAACGAATCGGCAAGAGCTGTTTTGCCAGTCGGGAAGAAGTAGCACGCAGGTGGTCCGTAGCCCGGTTTCTTTCCTCTCGGCGCCCTCATGCATGTACGCAAGCGCTACAATTCGCAATCTGGTCTTTTGAGTGGGTGCTGACTATGTCTGTGCTCCTTTTTTTTCGATAACGCTTGTATTGGGGCTAAGACATGCATCATTTCTACAAACTTTCATGGGTGCTACGTGCGGTGTTATTTAAGCCGTTTTTTGCACGATTGGGGTTTCCGAGTTATATCGGTCCGCCGGTGTTTCTCATGAATACCCGGCAGATATACATAGGAAAGCGCGTTCGCATTTTTCCTGGTCTGCGCGTAGAGTGCCACGGAGAGGGGCGGCTGTTCATCCGCGATAATGTCGCCATTGGCCAAGGGTTGCATATAACCTGTATGGGTGATCTGCATATCGGCGAAGGTACTCTCATTACCGGTTATGTTTCAATTACGGATATCGAACATGAGTACGGGTTTGTTGGAATACCAATACTGAATCAGGCTGTGACCTGGAAACGGACAGAAATCGGGAGGAACTGCTTCATCGGCATGGGTGCACGCATACAGGCAGGTACCATTTTGGGCGATGGGTGCATAGTGGGAGCTAACGCGGTCGTGCGAGGGGCCCCCCCCCCTAACTCCGTACTTGTTGGGGCACCTGCGCGCGTGGTCAAGCGCTACAATGCGGAACTTGGGGTTTGGGAACAGTGCTGACCATGCCTGCGCGTCTACTATCCATTATGAATGCGGTGAGTCATAAGCTAATCGTCACTTCTAAGGAGCGGCTTGTCTATTACTATTACTGGTTTGGTAATAAGGATCGATCTGCTGCAGATCACTTTTTTTCGGCAGAGTTGACGTTTGAGAAGTTCTGAATTTGGAGTGTGATCAGATCTACGCACTTTCAAGTTCGATCCACTCTTCAGCGACGTGTCTAGGCGGTGACACCGTTTCGCGCCGCATTGTTACCAATTCCGATAAACCATGGCCACTATGTACAAATCTACAGCTGTCCGCATAAACGATTCGATCAGCATCGCCAATGACGCGCCCTTTGTGTTGTTCGGTGGTCTGAATGTCCTTGAAGATCTCGGTTCAACCTTGTCTGCAGCCGAGGCCTACGTCAACGTGACATGTAAGCTCGGCATTCCTTATGTATTCAAGGCGAGCTTCGACAAGGCCAATCGAAGCTCTATAAATTCTTTTCGGGGGGTCGGTTTCGATGCGGGCTTGCGCATCTTTGAGGAAGTGAAGAAGCGCTTCGGGTGCCCAGTGATCACTGATGTGCATGAAGTCGAACAAGCGGCTCCGGCAGCCGAGGTTGTGGACGTGCTTCAGATTCCTGCCTTCCTCGCGCGCCAAACTGATCTGGTGGTGGCCATTGCCAGGACCGGGCGCGCAATCAACATCAAGAAGCCGCAGTTTCTCTCGCCGACGCAGGTCAAGCACATCACTACCAAAATTCGGGAAGCCGGTAACGACAAGATCATCTTGTGCGAGCGCGGCAGCCAGTTCGGCTACGACAATCTCGTGGTAGATATGCTCGGCTTTCGCGAGATGATCGAAGCGTCCGGCGGTCTCCCGGCGATTTTCGACGTAACCCACAGTCTGCAGCGCCGCGATTCCGGCGGCGAGGCCTCGGGCGGTCGTCGTCGTCAAGTTGCGGAACTGGCGCGCGCGGGTATGGCGGTGGGATTGGCCGGCCTGTTCATGGAAGCACATCCCGATCCGGACAGCGCCCGCTGCGACGGCCCCAGTGCGTTGCCGCTCGACAAACTGGAGCCTTTCCTCGCGCAGATCAAGGCGGTGGATGATCTGGTCAAGGGGTTCGCGCCGCTGGATATCCAGTAACAGCGGGTGATGATCCATGGGTATCTACCAAGGGGCGATCACGTTGCGGCTGTTTGACGTGAGTGCTGTACGGCTAGGAAGCAACTGCGGATTTGGCGCATGAACCGAACGGATGAGAGGCTCCCCGCCTCTCCCCCGGGAAAGTCGTCGGCCACGCTGAGGACTGACTCAATGCCAGTCCGAAATAAGCTAACACTGTCGGGGAGGTCGCCTTTTTCATTAGTTCAATGGCGGTGCCATAAAAAAGCGCCCTCACCCCGACCCTCTACTGGAGGGAAGGGGAGAAATGCGTTTCCTGGCGATCCTCGTAGGTATCAAGCGAGTGGACTATTAGCAGCCGGTTCACTGCACCTAGAAGTGGAAGGCGGGGCAATCAAGACCTTTTATGCCCGCACCGGGCTGGCCGTGGACTTGCTGCTGCAAGGCAAAGTGGGGACGTCCTGCGCGGTCTGCCAGTGCTCCGGGCTTGGAACAGCTTTATCACCCCTTGATCAGGGAACGGAAGCGCTATGATGCCGTCCAGCGATGCCGAGTTGCGAGTGGTGATTCCCGCCCGCTACGGCTCCAGCCGGCTGCCGGGCAAGCCGCTGGTCGATCTTGGCGGAAAGCCGATGGTGGTGCGTGTCTACGAGGCCGTGCGTTCTGCGCTGCCGAGGCAGGATATTGTTGTCGCAGTGGATGATGCGCGGATCGTGTCAGTGTTGAACGGATACGACATTCCAGTGGTGTTGACCCGTGCCGATCATGAATCCGGCACCGATCGGACTGCGGAGGTTGCCCGTCTGCGTCAGTGGAACGCGCGGGACATTCTGCTCAACGTACAAGGCGACGAACCGTTGATTCCAGCGGATGTGCTGCAAGCGTTTGCTGCGTTCTGCGAATCGCGCGCTCACATGTCGATGGCAACACTGGCCGTGCCGCTGGAGGCGCCGGAACAAATCCACGACCCCAACATCGTCAAGCTAACCCTCGACGTCAACGATCGTGCCATCACCTTTTCACGTGCCGCCCTGCCATTCAACCGCGACCTGCCCCTATCCCAATGGCTGTTACAGGACTACCTCCGCCACGTCGGTATCTACGCGTATCGCAATGCGGTGTTGCAGCACCTGACCGCCATGCCTCCGTGCACGCTGGAGCGCATCGAGAAGCTCGAACAACTGCGTGCGCAGTGGCTGGGTATCCCCATTGATGTGCTGCGTTGGCATACGTCGCCTCCACACGGCGTCGATACACCGGAAGACGCAGCGCGGGTGGCACAAATTTTCCAAGAAAGAACTCCATGAGCATCATTGCCCAGATTCAACGTGACCATTTGGCCGCTGCGCGTCGTGTATTCCGTATCGAAGCCGCTGCTGTGGCCGCACTGGCCGACAAGCTGGATGCCGATTTCGACACGGCTGTGCAGCGCATTCTTCAGTCGCCCAGCCGCGTCATCATCTGCGGAATGGGCAAGTCCGGCATTATCGGCAAGAAGATTGCGGCCACCTTGGCCAGCACCGGCACTCCCAGTTTCTTCATGCATCCGGGCGAGGCCTACCATGGCGACTTGGGCATGGTGACGCATGAGGACGTGTTTATTGCCATCTCCAATTCAGGCGAAACCGATGAAGTCGTCAAGCTGTTGCCATTCCTGAAGGACAATGGGAATTTCCTGGTGGCGATCACCGGTAGGTCCGGTTCGACATTGGCTCTCGCCGCGGACTGCCATCTGGATATTGGCGTTGAACAAGAAGCCTGCCCGCTACAGCTAGCGCCAACTTCGTCCACCACCGCGACGCTGGCCATGGGGGATGCGCTGGCGGTGACGCTGATGGAAGCCCGTGGCTTCCAGCCGGAGAACTTCGCTCGTTTCCATCCGGGCGGTTCATTGGGGCGGCGCCTGCTGAGCAGAGTCGAGCACGAAATGGTCAAGGACAACTTACCCTTATTGGGCGAAGCGGCTCCGGCCATGGATGTGATTCACGCCATAACCCGTTCCAGCCTGGGGCTAGCCATTGTGAAGGCTGGCGAGGACTGGGCAATTATCACAGATGGCGACGTCCGTCGGGCACTGGAACGCTACGGCAAAGATGTTTTTGAGCGCAGTGCTGCCGATCTGATGACCCGTAACCCCACACAGGTCCCGCTCGGCACGCGTGTGGAAGATGCCTTGCAATTGATGGAACGTCGCGGAATTTCCGCTTTGCTGGTCTTCGACTCCGATGAATTGGTTGGCGTTTTCAAAAAGTAACCGCCAGCTGGCTCTTGGGGCTGCGGTGTTCGGGCTGACGGCGGGTGAAAGGCCCAATCAACTGAAATGGAGATGGAACTGCATCGCGTTGGTGAACTAGCTTCGTGCACCGGGATTGTCAGGTAGTGATGAACGGTTTCCAAGAAATTGATCACGAAACGGTTGCGAAGGCCGCAGCTCGTCAGTAAACTTCGCGTCCCTTTGGGGCCATAGCTCAGCTGGGAGAGCGCTTGCATGGCATGCAAGAGGTCGCCGGTTCGATCCCGGCTGGCTCCACCAGATTTATCGATTTTCCTAGTCCGTCCCCATCGTCTAGAGGCCTAGGACACCACCCTTTCACGGTGGGTACCGGGGTTCGAATCCCCGTGGGGACGCCAAGATGTGAAAGGCCGCCGTGTAGGCGGCTTTTTTTTGCTTTGCAGCTCTTGTCGGTGGTTGATATGACACACTTCGAATTCCAGAGCGTTAAGGCGGGTTGATCTTGCGGTCTTTCTCTTCTTCTTTGGCATTGGTGGTGGCCCTTTCCTGTGCTGGCTGCCTTAGTGATGATTCCAGCTTGCGGCTGGCGGCGCGTGGTATGGGGCTGGGCAATTACTCTGCCGCTCAATATCCGCGCACGCGTCCGGAAATTGAGGCGTTTACGTATGCCCAGCTCGGAGTTCGTCTGCCGAAGTATCCGCCTAGCATCTTCGTGTTGACCGCCTTGGATCAAGGTGCGGAGACTTGGTCGTCCGCTGATGGCGTGGCGATCCATATGGACTATGGACAGGTGGTTGAGCTTTCCGGGCTATCGCCTGGCTTCAAGGCCACACGTTCGTCGACGCCCCTTTCCCGTGCTCTTGAAGCGGGGCAAATGCCGCAGTCGGGCTCTTCTTATCCTGTCACTGTCACTACTACGGGCGTCGAGTCGTCCCAGTCGTTCGCACTTATTTGCAATCTGACTGCAGTGGGCGGGGCAACTGAGATTGAGATCGTTGATTTGACGCTAAGTGTGCGACCCTTCACCGAAGTGTGTTCGGATGGGCAATTCACCGTCCGAAATGAATACTGGATTTCAACGAAGCGGCCTTATGTATGGCGCAGCCGGCAGGAAGTTGCCCCCGGCCTTCCTTCGATACAGTTGGATGTCCTGAAGCGGCCGGGATGACGGTGGGCCGGGAGTCCTTGAGCGGGTTCTTCGAAATTTAGTGGATCATAAAAAGGGCCGCTTTCGCGGCCCATTTTATGATCTGGATTTTTGCTCCGAGGCTTAATTCGTGCCGGTGCTTGTACCGGTGCCTCCGGTGCCCGGAGTTGCCTCGTCGTCATTCGTCGCGGATTCGACAGTGACACCAATCACGCCAGCGGCCACGACGCCAACTGTTGTTGTGATCGCCGTCGATGTTGCACCGGCTGCGCCACCGCCGGTAGCAACGGTGCCGCCATCCCCGGTACCTTGCGCGAAGGCGGAGCCTGCGGACATGAAGCCGAGGGCAGTTACGGCGAGAGCGATCAGCTTTTTCATTGGAAGACTCCGTTTCTAATAAAGAGCCGGCGCGGACACCAGCATTGTTGACAAACTTGAGCGCAGCATAATGGACCTGCGGCGGCTTTGTCCAGTGGGCTTAGACAAGCGATGTGAGCCTCGTCACAGTTGTAATTGTTTGATTGATTTCGGTATCTTCCCCTCCGGTATTCAAGGTGGCAGACCGGGAGTGGCGGGCTGCCGCTCTTTCCTCAAATTCAAGACCTCACCCAGAGGCATCGGGTTCGGGGGGTCTTTCTCGGGCGCGTCCATAATCTTTGTGGTCAACGTGATCAGGCTGGCTTTCAGTGGTTCCAGGGCATGGGCTGGCGCGGCAGCGCTTGTCCTGTGGCCCGCCACGGTTGTTTGGTCGCAGACCCCGCAGTTTACGAACGACTTCGGCAACATCGGTCTGATGCAAACGCCCACGGCCAGACTGGCTGGGGAAGGCGAACTGCGCATGGGCTATTCACGTGCTCTGCCGTACGACTTCATTTTCATGTCTGCGCAGCCGTATGACTGGATGGAGGCCACGTTTCGTTACTCGGAGTTCAACAACCAACCTTATGGGAGCAATCCCGATGAGGAATATCTGGATAAAAGCTTCGATTTCAAGTTCCGCTTGAGTCAGGAAGAGGGACTGATGCCAGAGGTGGCTCTGGGCCTTCAGGACATCGGCGGGACGGGCTTGCTGTCCGGCGAGTATCTGGTTGCCTCCAAACGCTGGGGAGACTTCGATTTCTCGCTGGGATTGGGGTGGGGGCGGCTCGGATCTCGCGGTGAGTTTGGCAACCCACTGGGTGAGGTGTTGAGCCGCTTCAAGGAGCCGCGACCCACTGACGAGCCGGGCACGCCCGGATCGTTTTCGTTGTCGAGACTGTTTACGGGTCAAGATACTGCCTTGTTCGGTGGCGTTCGCTGGCAGCCGGAAGGCGCCCCGTATGCCATTACGATGGAACGGGAAGGTAACGACTACAAGAGCGAACCGTTCGGCAACGATTTGGAGGTTCACTTCCCGGTCAACCTGGGTGTGAGCTATCGCCTGGCTTCGATGGACCTGGGCCTTTCGTATGAGCGCGGCGACCAGGTGACCTTCCATTGGGCTTTGGCGACCAATCTGGAACAAGAACATGGACCGGACAAGGTGTTCGATCCGCCGCCCACGCCGGTAAGCCCTCAGCGTTATGTGACGCAGACGGATGGAGCGGGTGAGGCGGGTGCAGCCGAAGCGGAGACGCAGTTTGTTGAAGACCTACGTCAGGCCCTGGCGCGGCAGGCGTTCACATTGGTGGCCGTCGACTTTCAGCGGAGGCGGGGCCAAGCGACGATCTGGTTTCGGCAGGGGCGGTTCCGCAATCCTGCGCAGGCGGCAGGGCGCGTTGCGCGTTCTGCCGCGAGCTTGGCGCCGCAGCGTTATCACTCATTCACCATGGTCGCTTCGAATGATTCGATAGAGGAATATCGAATCACCATGGAGCGCGCCGCGATACGGGCGGCGGCGAACGCCGAGATCGGAATGAATGAGCTGTCGGATGCCAGCCACCTTGAGCCGCCGTCTGTATCACCGCGCAATGCCGGCTATGACGACTTTGTTCCATACCCGAACTTCGATTGGGGCATGGGGCCCAAGGTGCGCCAGAACGTGGGTGATCCGAACGGGTTCTACTACGGCCAGCTGTGGTGGAGCGTGACGGGCGAGTGGGAGCTCACGGATCGCTTGTCCATCAATGGCGGGGTCGGCTTCAATATCGTCAATAACTTTGACGATCTGGAACGCGTATCCAACAGCGAACTGCCGCACGTTCGCAGTGACGTCAAGGAATATCTGCAGGAAGGCAAGAACAATCTGGTGCGGTTGGAGGCCAACTACATCTGGCCGATCGCGCCGCAGTGGTATGGCCGCGTCTCAGCCGGCATCTTCGAGGAAATGTACGGCGGCGTGGCGGCAGAGGTTCTTTATCGCCCGTTCGGACAACCTTGGGCGGCGGGCGTGAACATCAACCGGGTGCGGCAGCGCGATTACGACCAGCGGTTTGCGTTCCGGGACTACGAGGTCACGACCGGACATGCCACCTTGTATTACCAATACCGGCCTATGAAGATGCGGGTGATCACCAGCGTGGGGCGTTATCTGGCGGGGGATTACGGGGCGACGCTGGATGTATCCAGGGAGTTTTCGTCGGGTGCGCGCATTGGCGTCTTCGCCACCAAAACCGATGTGTCTGCCGAGGAATTCGGCGAAGGCAGCTTCGACAAGGGCTTCTATATCACCATGCCGCTGGACTTGTTCTTCCCGCGGTCGGTCAAGCGCACGACGACCTTCTTCTTCCGGCCGCTGACACGCGATGGGGGGCAAAAGGTGGACGATGGTCGCAGTTTGTACGGAGAAACCGGCGATAATAGTCTTTACGATTTCGCGGATGGTTGGCCACAGGTCATGAAATGATCGTGCCGCCTGTGCTTTGCGAATGCTTTCTGAAATGGGGTCGACAAGGTTGACGGTGCATTCGTTGAGGCGCGCGAACATCGGATATCCTTTGTCGCTTTCCGGGCGGTGTCGATCGCCTTTGGCGGGCAACCGGGGGAGTGTGTCCGCGGTGTGTGGCGCGAATTCGCGTCAATTCCTCATACGAACCAAGCGGGCAGCCGTGGCTCTTATTCTTGCCGTCAATCAGCCCGCTGCCATCGATGCATGTCTGTGTGAGTCATGGAGCGGTGAAACAATGCGGGCGCGTTTAACTGGGTTTATTCGATGATCATATGTGCGCGACAGTTGGCCATACTGGTGCTGGCCGCAGCTTTGCTGTCCGGCTGCTCCGTCTTGCCGGGGCTGAACATCTCGGAGAAGGCTTGGGGTCTCTCCAGCGAGTACGAGGTGATGCCGGGGGAACAAGCGGATACCTATCGCGTGATGCGGTCGGACGAAGCGGCAGGCTATCGTGTGGTGGCGATTACGCCGGAGACTCTGAAGGCCGTAGGGCGTGCCGAACAATCGAAATCGTTATCACCGGAGCTTGGCAGCGTGACGCCGGCGGTAGTGCCACCGGAGTATCAAGTGGGGCCGGGGGATATTCTCTACGTCACGGTCTGGGATCACCCGGAGTTGACGACACCGACCGGCCAGATGAGTTCGCAGGCGGACTTGTCCGGTCGACTTGTGTCATCGGATGGCAAAATTTTCTATCCCTACGTTGGCGAGTTCGTGGCGGCCGGAAAGACCACGGAGCAACTGCGCGAATACATTACCCAGAATCTTTCGCGTGTGATCGCTTCACCGCAGGTGGATGTGCGTGTGATCACCTTCCGCGCCAAGCGCGTCCAGGTGACGGGCGAAGTCAACGAGCCGGGCTTGGTCACGCTCGACGACACGCCTAAAGGGGTGCTGGAGGCCATCGGCGAGCGTGGCGGCCTGGCTCCAGAGGCTAGCCGCCGCCGTGTGACGCTGATCCGTGATGGTCGGTCGTATTCCGTGAACCTGGCTGGCCTGACGTCCGGAGAGCATCCGGCCGCCAATCCGGTTCTGATGGCGGGCGATATCCTGCACGTTCCGGATCGGAATGCCGATCAGGTATTCGTGTTGGGCGAGGTTTCGCAGCAGCAGCCGGTGTACATGTCCCAGCAGTCGATGAGTCTTACGGAAGCCTTGACCAGCGCAGGCGGACTCGACAAGTTGCGGTCCAACGACGGGGGCGTACTGGTCTTCCGCCGCCCGGCCACCGCCGGGGAGTTGCCGACGGTTTTCACACTGGACATGTCTAACCCACTTGGACTGTTGCTGGCCGGTGAGTTTGAACTTCAAACACGTGATGTTGTGTATGTGAAAGCGACAGACTTCGCGAAGTACAATGGCGTGATCAGTCAGATATTGCCAACGATTACCACGATCTATCAGCTCGACCGGCTGACGAACTAGTGGGTGCCTTGGAAGTAATCGACATGAATCATTTAACGTGAATCACGCGTGGCGTGATGCCGACCGACCCTCGCCCGCTTGCGGGAGAGGGGGGGGGGGGCCGCTCGCGACTGCGAGCGGGGGGGGGGGGAACGGCCATGCCGCAGACGATTCATTCTGATCGGTGCCGCTCGCGGCATGGCCGTTAACGTGATTCCTGCGAAGGCGGGAATTCAGACGCTTGAAAGTTTGAGGTTTCCCCCGAGCGCTGGATCCCCGCCTGCGCGGGGATGACGTTTGGATTCGCGGGGATGACACCTGGATTGGGGAAGACGGCATCTGGAATAGTGGTGCGGATTTCCGCGGCACGACAATTGGTTTCAGCTTGATGAAGTTTGTGGTGGGGGCGTACGCCCAACCAGAAACTCTTGCTTTTTTGTGCCATAGGCTCGACATATTCCTCGGTTCGCTGCTGGCGAATGCAAAAAGGATTTTATTTGATGTCCAATCATGCTGCGCCCACTGGAAGTTCAGTGGCACCGGTGGGTAGCTCGGATACCGATGACGAGATCGACCTGCGTGAACTTGTAGGCGTTCTTCTGGCGGGACGTTTGACGCTGATCGCATCGGTACTGATCGCCTTTGTACTGGCACTGGCCTATTGCTTCGTGGCCACGCCCATCTTCGATGCCGATGCCTTGGTCCAGGTGGAGCTGGAAGAGAACAGCCTGGATTCGGCGCTGGGTGATATGGCCGAAATGCTTTCGTCGACCACGCCAGTAACGGCCGAGATCGAGATCGTAAAAAGCCGGATGGTGGTCGGCAAGGTTGTGGACCAGTTGACGCTGGATATTCTCGCCGAGCCTAAGTATTTCCCACTGATCGGCAATGCCCTGGCGCGCCGCTTCAAGCCGAACGAGGATCAGCCGCTCGCAGACCCGTTCCTGGGACTCGAGGACTTTGCTTGGGGCGGGGAAAGCATCGAGATCGGTTCGGTGCAGGTGCCTAACGATCTGCTCGACCGGCCCCTGGTGCTGAATTACCTCGGGCAGGAGCGCTACGAATTGTTCGATGGTGACGGAGAACGGCTGCTTTCCGGTCAGGTCGGGACCTTATCCGTCGGTGCACCGTCGACTTCGGGAGAGGGTGTGCGGATGTTCGTGACCGATATCGTTGCCCGGCCGCAGACACGGTTCGAAGTGACGAAGTATCGCCGACTGGATATTGTCAATTCCCTGTCGGGCCGCCTGAGCGTGACCGAGAAGGGCAAGGACAGCGGAATTCTGTTGGTGCAATTGGAAGGTGCCCATCGCCAGCGCATTACCGATACGGTGAACGCGCTGGTCACCGTGTACCAGCGCCAGAACGTGGAGCGCAAATCGGCAGAAGCTGCCCAGACACTCGCCTTTCTGGAAACCGAACTGCCGCGCCTGCGCAAACAGTTGGACGCCTCCGAATCCGCCTTGAACCAATACCGTTTGGAGGAAGGTTCTGCGGATTTGACCAAGGAAACGGAGTTGGTGCTGCAACAGGTGGTGGAGTTGGAGACCACGCGCGTTGGACTTGAACAGCAACGAGAGCAGGCGCTGCAGCGATTCACCCCGCAGCATCCATCTGTTCAGGCGATCGATGGGCAGCTTGCGCAAATCCGTGGTGAACAGAAGGCCTTGGAAGGCCGCATCAAGCAACTGCCGGAAACCCAGCAGGCCTTGTTGCGCTTGAAGCGGGATGTGGACGTGAACACCACGCTGTACACCGCCTTGCTGAACAACTCGCAGGAGTTGCAGCTGGCCAAGGCCGGCACGGTTGGCAACGTTCGCATCATTGATTATGCGGAGCCTGCCAGCGACCCGTCCAAGCCGAAGAAATCCCTGATTCTGGCCGTCTCCATCGTGCTCGGCGGCTTCATTGGTGTGGTCCTGATTTTCATCCGGCGCGCGCTGCATTCCGGCGTGGAAGACCCGATGGAAGTGGAGCGGATGCTGGGCCTGCCGACTTATGCTTCGATTCCGTTTGCGGACGAGCAGGTGAAGATCCAGCGCTTGGTGAGCAAAGGACGCGCGCAGGGACAGATTCTGGCGCATATCCAGCCGAACAACGTCGCTGTTGAAGCGCTTCGCAGCCTGCGCACTGCGCTGCACTTCGCGCTGTTGGAAGCCGAGAACAACATCATCATGCTCACCGGTCCGTCGCCGGGTCTAGGCAAGTCTTTCGTTTCCATCAACCTGGGCGCCGTATTGGCCGGAGCCGGTCAGCGCGTTATGGTGCTGGATGCGGACATGCGCCGAGGTCACCTACATGAATACGTGGCCTCGGGACGTGCCCCCGGGCTTTCCGATTACATTGCCGGTGATGCGTCGCTGGCGGACGTGACGCGCGATACCGTCGTCGAGAACCTGAAGTTCATTTCCACCGGCACCACGCCACCGAATCCGGCGGAGCTGCTGCTGAGCGAGTCCTTCAGCGAGCTGCTGAAGAAGCTTTCGGCCGAATACGATCACGTGTTGGTTGATACACCGCCGGTACTGGCTGTGACTGACGCAGCGGTGATCGGGCGTCAGGCGGGTTGTTCCTTGCTGGTACTCAAGGCCGGAGAGCACCCGATGCGCATGGTCGAAGAATGCGTACGGCGTCTGCAGAACAGCGGCGTTGCGCTCAAAGGCACGCTGTTCAATCAGATGGGGCGCCAGGGTGGGAAGTATGGTTACGGCTATGGTTATGGCTATGGCTATGCGTACTACGAGTATTACTCGACCAAGAATTAGTGTGATGTCTTGGGAGTAATCACCATCTATCTTCCGGCGTCATTCCCGCTTTCGCGGGAATGACATCCCGATACTGATGCGAACATCTGGCGCACTGGTTCGTTCAGAAGGGACTGTGAAATTGATCAACAAATCTCATGGCCAGACAACAAAAAAGGCCTCAGCGATGACTGAGGCCTTTTTTGTTGTCTGGCTCCCGGAGTTGGACTCGAACCAACGACCCAGTGATTAACAGTCACTTGCTCTACCGACTGAGCTATCCGGGAATATTGAAGCGGTGGGCGCGCATTGTAGTGAGCTGGGACGGGGCGTGCAACGCTTGTGTGATCATTCATTTCGTTACCCGGCCATCATTGTGGTTGGGGCCTGGCCTTGTCCCGATCTGATCAGTGCGAGTCTGCGGAAAGCGCCCTCATCCGGCGCTCCGCGCCACCTTCTCCCAGAAGGAGAAGGCCAAAGACCTCTCAGAGCTTGCAGGGTGGGCAAAGGCCATAGGCCGTGCCCACGCGGGGGCAGGGGCGGCGCCACCAACGCGTGGGCACGCTGCGCTTTGCCCACCCTACCGGCTGCCGGACGACGTCGGGCGCAGGTCGGCGTTCGTCATTCCGGGTTCCCGTCAATTCATCTGCCTATGCGACGGCTGC